>Ga0079995_1063088_pt1 | contig 57255 bp, 55 predicted proteins | sample FaiFalFF_MnMetaG_2_FD_69198 | JGI IMG/M metagenome (GOLD analysis project Ga0079995, IMG submission 69198) | Freshwater microbial communities from Yellowstone National Park, Wyoming, USA - Fairy Falls C (FF_Mn_C) (SPADES assembly) (version 4) | ecosystem: Environmental > Aquatic > Freshwater >... | reverse complement strand
TCTTGCAGCTCAAGCCCAGCTCGCTCGCGTGCCCACCTCAACATGGAAGGCTGTACGGAGACACGCGTCATAGCCCCCTCTCCTTCAAAAACTGCTCCGCATCCTTCACCCGAATCTCCCCACGAATGAGTTTGGGCAAAAGTGCATCGCGCAGGGCAGCGAGGGTGCGGGATTCACGGCGGCACTCCAAGGTACGATCAAGCAACGACGCTGCCGCCCGATCAAAGGCCGGTACGACCGGGGCGGAGGGTTTGATTGCGGCCAGCTCGAGAATCGCGCTGGGCTGTGCCCGCTGATGACTCTTCGAGGTCCCGGTGGCGAGACCCTTGATTTGCTGCCGAAACAAGGGCGACCGCGTGAGGCAGTAGACGTAGGCTCGCCCGTATGGCGGCTTCGGTTGAAGCACGAGAAACTCGGTCGAGCACACCGCGCGGTCATCCGGCTTTACGTCCACAAGCCACACGCGCTCGATCTCAGGGTTGAGCTTCGACAGCAGGACGACTCCGGGCGGCACTTGCCACTTCTGGCTCTTGATCTCCTCGCCACGCTCCAGCTTGGGCCATTGCCCCTCATCGAAGGCGGGGACGCTAAAATGCAGGAACTCTGAGGCCGGCTCAGAAAGCGGGTTCACATGGTCGCGAACCAGCTCGACAATTTCTGCCAGCGTTCCCACGCTCCACCCCTCCGGTATCTCCCCCAGCTCCGAGTCCACCAGGCGGTCGGGGAAGAGGTCGTAGAGGTGGGCGGGGAGGCCGGGGAGGGATTGGCCGCGCTGCCAGCGACCCTCCGTCTTCGCGCGCACCGGCTCGAAGTCCACAAACCACGCCTTGAAGAGCGCCCGCGCCATCGCCTCCAGCGTCTCGCTCATCCGCCGGTTCAGCTCGATCTTGTCGTCCAGCGTGCCGAGGATGTGGGCGATGGCGCGCTGTTCGGGGAGGGGAGGAAGCGGAATTAGCCAATGGTCAAACGTCTGCGTCGTGATGGTCTCAAAAACGGTCCCATAAGTGAGGGCCCGCATCTCGGCTAATGTGCCCTTGAGGGCATAAAAGAGGAAATCGTTGTCGAGGGCGTCCGTAGGCAGAAGCGCGTAACAGGTCTGGTTAAACGCCATCGCCCTGCCGAGCTGAGCCAGAGCACCAACAGTACCGCGGGCAGTTATGACGATGGTGCCCTTAGGCAGCAATTTTGCTGCGCTGTTTTTCAGTCCTTCCTCACTGATGTACTCCTCAACGTGCTCTAGGTATCGCCCCGAAACGGCGGCGACATCTTTTGCAGTTGCCCATGGGATATCCCCGCTCCAATACTCCGCCACGCTACGGCTCGGTGTCCCCCCTATTACAGGAGTAGCTACGTGGGAGATCACAACGTTTGGCCACTCACCCGCCATAGCTTTGGTCCTCCAGTTTTTTGAGCAATGCCTCTACTGCGGGCTTGAGCAGGGGAACATCTCGTTGCACCGCATCCCAGACAACATCCAGGTCGATGACAAAATACTCGTGCACGAGGATATTGCGCATGCCGATAATTTTGTGCCAAGGAATGTCAGGGGCGAGATTCCGGATTTCCTCGGGCAGCCTGCGCGCCGCCTCTCCGATAATCTGTAGGTGCTGAAGGAACCATACCTGGAGCAGTTCGTCCTGGTCGAAGGCGCTTCGGTCTCGATCGCGGTATCGGTCAATCGCGGCGATCGCTTCCAAGATGTCCCGCAGCCGTTCCTTGGGGTCTCTCATAGCGGCACTGCCTCTCGAAGCACACGCTCTCGGATACGGGGCTTGAGACCGCATTCCGTGACCACATCCACCCGGCACCCCAGGAGCTGCTCCAAATCGTATTGGAGACCTCCCAGGTCAAAAAGGGTCCGGCCAGGCTCAAGCTCAACGAGGAAATCAATATCGCTCTGTTCGTCGGCTTCGCTCCGAGCTACCGAGCCGAAGACACGCACGTTGTAGGCGCCGTACTTGGCACACACGCGCAGGATCTCCTCCCGTTTGGCTTTCAAAAGGTCCTCAAGTGCCATAGCCCAGCTCCTTCAGGTTCTTCCAGATTGCCTCATCGAGCCGGCGGGCTTCGGCTTGCTGTTCCGCAAGCTGCGCCACCAACCGAGCCATCTTGGCTTCGAACGGTTCGTCGTCCTCCTCCTGTTCCGGTGCGCCGACGTAGCGACCGGGGGTGAGGACGTAGCCGTGCTGGCGGATTTCGTCCAACGTGGCGCTCTTGCAAAAGCCGGGGATGTCCTGGTATTCGCCAGCGTCGGGATCCCCGCGCCAGGCGTGGTAGGTGTCGGCGATCTTCCGGATGTCCTCGTCCGTCAGTTCCCGGTGCACCCGGTCCACCATCCGGCCCATGCGGCGGGCGTCTATGAAGAGCACCTGGCCACGCCGGTCCCGGAAGCGTCCGTTGCGCTTGTCCCGCGCCAGGAACCACAAGCAGGCGGGGATCTGGGTGGAGTAGAACAGCTTGTCAGGGAGCGCGACCATGCAGTCCACCAGGTCCGCCTCGATGATGTTCTTCCGGATCTCGCCCTCACCCGACTGGTTGGAGGACATGGAGCCGTTGGCAAGGACGAAGCCCGCCAGCCCCGTCGGTGCAAGGTGGTGGATGATATGCTGGACCCAGGCGAAGTTGGCGTTGTTCACGGGCGGGATTCCAAACTTCCAGCGCTTGTCCTCGCGCAGGTGCTCTCCGCCCCAATTCTTCATGTTAAAGGGCGGATTGGCGAGGATGTAGTCGGCCTTGAGGTCGGGGAAGCGGTCGTTGAGGAACGAGTCGCCCTGCTCAATCCGGCCGTCGATCCCCCGGATGGCCAGATTCATCTTGGCCAGCCGCCACGTGGTGTAGTTGAGTTCCTGCCCGTAGATGCTGATGTCGCCGATCCGCCCGCCGTGAGCTTTGATGAACTCCTCGGATTGGACAAACATGCCGCCTGAGCCGCAGCAGGGATCGTAGACCCGGCCCTTGTATGGGCGGAGCATTTCCACGAGGAGTTTGACCACACAGCGGGGCGTGTAGAACTCCCCGCCCTTCTTTCCTTCGGCGCTCGCGAACTGCCCGAGGAAGTACTCGTAGACCCGACCCAGGATGTCCCGGGCGTGGTTGTCGGCTCCGCCTAAGGGAATGTTGGAGATCAGGTCAATGAGCTGGCCGAGGCGGGTCTTGTCGAGCGCTGGACGTGCGTAGTCCTTGGGGAGGACGCCCTTGAGGGAGGGGTTGTCCCGCTCCACCGCCTCCATGGCCCGGTCCACGAGTTCCCCGATGGTGGGCTGACGGGCGCTCTTCTGGAGCTCCGACCACCGGGCTTCCGGAGGTACCCAGAAGATGTTCTCCGCCCGGTACTCGTCGGGGTCCTCAGGGTCAGCGTAGGGCTCCGCGAGGAGCTTCTTACGGTGCTCCTCAAAGGCGTCGGAGATGTACTTCAGGAAGATGAGCCCCAGGACGACGTGCTTGTACTCCGCCGCGTCCATCGAGCCCCGCAGGGCGTTGGCGGCAGCCCACAGCTCGGCCTCGAAGCCCAGGTTGGCGGAGGTCCGAGCGGCCCGCACCACCTTGCCACGCCCCCCGGGCAGTCTACCGCGGCGTCCGCGGGTTCCTCCCCTCATCAGCTCCCCCACGCGTCAGATGGCCCGGAGTCGCTGACCCCCGGGGGCACCCTCATCGCGCAGGAGCCCAGGGCCCCCGGCCAGCACCGGCTCCCCAAGCCTTCTCCCCAAACCCTTGACCGGATTCTACCGACTGGTGTTCGCCCCAGGCAACATGGTCCCACCTGGGAACCGCGATAGGCAGGTGGGCGAGGCAGGGCTAGTACTCCGTGACGCCCGTGAAGGTGAAGGCCTCACAAAGCAGGGCGGGAACCCGGTCTGCTCCGAACCGGCCGTTGCTGAGGAGGTAGGTCTCGTTGCCGACCTGCTTTGCACCCGCGAGGGCCTGCACGTACCCCTGCGTGAACCGGAGGTTCCGCACGGGATAGGCGATCTCCCCGCCCTCCACCCAGAACACGCCGTCCCGGGTCATGCCCGTCACGACACAGTCTCGGGGGTGCACGAGCCGCGTGTACCAGAACCGGGTGATGTACAGCCCCTCGCCGAGCGCCCGCAGCAGGTCCTCGGGCGTGGCATCCCCCGGCGCCAGGAAGAGGTGGGTCGGGAGCGGGCCCAGGCTCACCGCCTCAGGCCACGCCTTCGGTAGGGCATGCCCCGTGGACGGCTTCCCCTCCCGGGCCGCGGTCACCGTGTCGTACACGGGCCCTCGGGGCACCCCGCGGTCCACGATCACCACCCGCTGCCTGGGGACGCCCTCGAAGTCGAAGGGGAGCGGGATCCCAGCCGGATCCCGGCCATCGTCCCACAGGGTCAGGAGGTCTGAGAGGACCTTCGTCCCGATCCGGTCGTTCATCCAGCTCCGACCCTCCTGCACGGCCAGCGCCCCGGCCCCCGCATACCCCAGCCAGGTCACCACGTCCTGGACCGCGTAGGGGTCCAGGAGCACGGGGTACACGCCGGGTGGGACCTCCCGGGGGTGTTGGGCCCGCAGGGCCCGATCCACCGCGGACCGGGCCAGGGAGGGGACGTGGAGGGCGTCCCACCGCCACGCGGACCGTTCCGCGTAGCCCGAGCCGTCCTCCCTGTGCACCACGGTGCGGAATCGGACTCGGGTCCCCGCGTGGTAGCAGAACACCCCCTTGGAGTTCGCCACCGCCACCTCCTCCACGGCCGTGGACAGGGCTCCGGAGGCCACCGCACCGGCCTCCTCCGCCAGCCGGATCGCCTCCCCCACGAGCCGCGCCCGGTCCTCCGGGGTCGCCCCGGCCGCGGCCTCGTCGAAGGCGAAGACCGGCTCTGTGGGCTGTGGCGCAGGGAATCCAGGAAAGTCCGGCGTCTCCGGCGCGAGCCGGGCACTCGCCTCCGCCTGGGCGATGGTCTGCACGAGGGCCTCAGGGCTCAAGCGGTTCGTCACCGCAGACCCCAAACGCTTGCCCACGGCAACCCGCACCGCCACCTCCACATTCGTCTCCGCCACGTTCTGGTGGATGGTGTTGTTGGCGAACCGGGTCAGGGCCTCATGCCCCGCCAGGAGGACGATCTCCACCTCGCCGATCCGGGCCTGGGCTAAGGCGCCCTTCAGGAGTTCGGCGACCCTCCGCTCTCCCAGCATGGCTACCGCTTGCCGAAGACCCGGACGTTCCGGAACCGGGCAGGGGAGGCGCCGTGGCCCGTGTGGGCGATCTGCCCGGGCTCCCCCTTCCCGCAGTTGGGCGTCCCCCACAGCACCCAGTGCTCTTCGCCGCACACTGCATCGCACGACCGCCAGAACTCCGGGGTGATCCCCGTGTAGATGGGGTTGCGGAGCAGGCGGGTGCGCTTGCCCCGTTTGATCTCCCACGCGATCTCGCACCCGAACTGGAAGTTCAGCCTCCGGTCATCGATGCTCCAGGAGCGGTTCGTGTCCATGAAGATCCCCTCGTCCGTATCCGCGATGAGGTCCTCTAGGCGCCAGGTCCCCGGCAGGAGGTTGATGTTCGTCATGCGGATGAGGGGGATCCGGTTCCAGCTCATGGCCCGGGCCGCGCCGTTGGACTCCACCGGGACATAGGGAGAGGGGCCCAACAGCCGCCACAGCCGGCGCGCGGTCTGCCGGTCCGTGAGGTACCCCACGAAGATCCCTTCCCTGACGATGTCCACCCGCTGGGCGGGCACCCCTTCATCGTCCCACCCGAAGGTTCCCAGTCCGCCCGGGATCGTGGCGTCCGCCACGATGTTCACCACCTCCGAGCCGTACCGGAACCGGCCCAGCCGGTCGGGCGTGAGAAAGGAAGTCCCGGCATAGGCGGCCTCGGTCCCGAACACCCGGTCGAGCTCGATGGCGTGTCCGCAGGACTCGTGGATCTGCAGGGCCACCTGGCTCCCTCCCAGGATCACCGTGGTCACGGCATCCGGACACGGATCCGCGCTCAGGAGCGCCACCGCCTCCTCCGCAATGCGGGGAGCGTGGGCAACCAAATCCTGCTCCAGGATGAACTCGTAGCCCCGGGTCTGCTGGTGGCGGCCCACGGAGTTCGGGTAGGAGCGGCGCTGGACCTCTCCGTCCCGCACCGCCGTGGCCTCGATCCCGCACCCGGACTCCAGGATCTCCTGGGTGATCCAGCTCCCTTCCGTACTCGCGAACGTCTTGCGCTGGCGGATGAACACCATCTCCGCCTCCGTGCTCGTCACCCCCCGAACCCGGCGCATCTCCGCGTCCGCCCGGAGCAGCAGCTCCAACTTCGCCTCCAGGGACACGGTAAAGGGATCGATCTCCACGGGGGTTCGGTAGGTCCCCCGCTGCACCACGGGCGGGCCCAGGTCCACGTCCTCCCGCTTCACGAGGGCGCTCGCCCGGGCGATCCGTACGGCGAGATCTGCCACCCGCTCGGCCTCCTCCAGTTCCATCCGATGGCTGCTGGCAAACCCCCATGCCCCGTCCACCACCACCCGCACCCCGAACCCCACGTCCTCCGACTGACCGATCCCCTGCACGGTGCCGTTCCGGACCAGGAGCGACTGCCGGGTGGTCTCCACCACCCGCACGTCCGCGTAACTGGCCCCCCGCAGCTGCACCACGTTCAGGGCCCGGGCGATGAGCTCGTCCATGGTAAGGCCCCCGAAACCGACGTGTCTGCAACCTGTATGATTTGGACGGTACCCATTCCCGTCAAGGGAGGGAGCAGCCCCGTGCAGGTGTACAACCCCTTCGTCGGGTGGCTGACACTCCCGGACCGGCCTGAGCGGATCGTGAGCCTCAACCCCTCCGTCACGGAGATCCTGTTCGAGCTCGGCCTCGAAGACCGGGTGGTGGGAGTGAGCAGCTGGTGCCACCGGCCGCCGCAGGCCCGGTCCAGGCCCAAGGTGGGGAGCTACGTCCAGGTGCTAGAAGGTCGGCTCCGAGCGCTCCGGCCGGATCTCGTCCTCACCACCACGGGGACTCAGCGGTCTCTGATCGAGCAGCTCCATGCCTCCGGCTTCCCCGTCTATCCCATTCCGTTCCCGAAGGACGTGTACGCCGTCCTCTCCACCGTGGTGGAGGTGGGCGGACTCGTAGGAGCGCCGGAGCGGGCCCTGGCGCTCGCGGCCCAACTCTTTGATCTCCTCCGTGCCCTCCCCGCCCTCCGACGGGAGGGAAGAAGCCCTCGGGTCTACGTGGAGATTGACCTCGGCGGTCCCACGGTTCCCGCCTATGCCAACCACGTGACCGGGGCTCTAGGCCTCGCGGGGGTCCACAACGTGTTCGGGCACGTCCCCACGAGCTACCTCTACGGGATGCCCGTGGCGAGCTACGAGCCCATCCCCGTGGCCTCGGAGATCCGGGCCGCGGACCCGGACGTGATCGTGTACGAGTCCAAGCATTTCCGCCCCCGCGGGGACGAGGGTTTGCGGATCATGCACGAACGGGGTCTCGGGGACCTCCGGGCGGTCCGGGAGGGTCGGATCCTCACCCTTCCCGCAGACACCCTGGCCCACTACGGGCCCAGCTTCTGCCGGCAGATTCCGGACGTGTGCCGAGCCATCTGGGACCTCTATGGGAGTCGGCCCCCCGAGCGTCCCCTCACTCCTTGAGGACGGTCACCGTCCCCGTGCTCCCGTCCACCCGGACCCACTGACCGGTGCGGATCCGCTTGGTCCCGACCCCGGTGCCCACGACCGCGGGGATCCGGTACTCTCGGGCCACGATGGCCGCGTGCGACATGATCCCCCCGATGTCCGTGACGATGCCCCGCACCTTGACGAACACGGGCGCCCAGCTGGGCTCCGTGACCGGACAGACGAGGATCTCTCCGGGCTCCACCTGGTGCAGCTCCTCCACGCTGTGCACCACCCGGGCCGGTCCTTCCACGGTACCCGGCGAGCCCGCGGCCCCCCGCACCACGTTCCCGTCCTCGGGGGCGAGCCACACCCGGAGCCGATCCGGGGTGATGCCCCACAGCATGATCACCGCGGGATCCCCGATGACCTCCGGGACCGTGCCCAGGGCGGGCGGCGGGCTCCACGCCCGCAGCCGCTCCAAGAGCGCCTTCCGCTTTGCCACCTGCCTGGGCCAGTGCCGCGGACCCCAGGCGGGCGCTCCCACCGACCACCCGATCAGGAGGTCCACCAGGCCCTGATACACCTCCGTGTGGTGGAGGTAGAAGATGTCCTCCGGGTGCTGGAGGAAGCCCTGCTGCACGAACACGCGCCCCAGTTCGCGGACCTTGTTCCAGAACACGCTCTGGTACCAGTGGTCCACCCAGAACTTGTGATCCTCGATGGAGTAGTACACGTCCCGGGTGAGCGCCAGGAGCTGGTCGAAGGCTTGCCGGTCCTCGTCCGTGGCCAACAGCTCTCGGTAGCCCCGCGTGATCTCGTCCCGCTCCCGGCGCACCGTCTCCGTGTCCCGGTCCACGGGCTCTCCTCGCTGGATCTTGCCGATGAGGACCCGGAGGGCATCCACGGCCGGGGCGGGATCGTCCACCCACGCCCGGTGCTGGTGCTGCATGCCGGAGCCCGTGTTCACGTAGAACCAAGGGTCGCTGCTGCGCTTCCACTCTTCCAGCCACGTCCGGCCCTCGGGGCTTCGCTCCAGATCCTGGAACAGCTCCTGCGCGGAGGCTCTGCCCTGGAACGCGGGCGCGATCCCCAGCTCCACCGCCCGCTGGGCCAGCCGCCGGAGCTCGTCCTGGGGCCGGAACATGCTCACCTCGATGGCCCCGATCATGCGGGTGATGTCCTGGTCGCTGATCTCCGGCCAGGCCCGCTTGCAGAAGTCGTAGAAGGTGAGGTAGGCCGCGAACCCGATCATCACGATTTCCATGTGGTACTGGGCGGCCCGGTTCGCGCTCTCGAGGAACTGGGTCCAGGCCCGGAACAGGTCATACGAGGTGCCCAGACCCCGTCGGGAGAACACCCATTCCTTGGGCTCCACCTCCGGGAGGTCCGGGAAGCGGATCTCCTGAAGGGCCCGCACCTCCCCGACAACCTTCTGCGTCCACTCCTCGTAGAGGGTCTTCCAGTTCGCGTAGTAATAGCCTGCCCGTTCGTTAAACAGCTGCGCCCGTTCCTGGATCTTCACGGGATCCGTCACGGGAACACTGCTGATGTACACGTACCCGTTGAGGACCCGAAAGTCCACGCCCATGGCGGGCGGGATGCAGAACAGGCGGCTGTTCATCTCCCCGATGGCGATGTACCAGATCTCGGGGACCAGAAGGTCGAAGGGGGCCACGGGCTCAGGGAAGTGCATGCCGTTGTAGAACCACAGCCGCGCCTCGTCCTCCGCCCTCCGCTCCGGGGTGAACCGCACGTACGGAGGGTACATCTCGTGCCAGTCCTCCGCGCCCGGCGGCGTCTGTACCTCGAACGGACTGGGAAACCGCATCGGCTCAGCCATGCTTCCTCCCTCCTCCCCCTCACGTCTCGCGATGGGCTCCAGCGGCGTTCAGCGCACCTGTCCGGTGAGCACGGGCACCAGACGCCCGTAAAGCTCCAGCCGCCGCCGGGCCACCTCCACGTTCTCCAGGAACACCCGGATCCGCATCCGATCGATCTCCTTCCGCACCCGGGTCGGGCTTCCCGGAGTGGCGTCCCCGAAGGAGTAGCTCACCTCCTCCAGGGCCGCCTTCCCCTCCCGGCTCGCCAGCCAGAGGGCCGCGCAGCGGGCCGCGTTGGGATGGGGTGCCCGGGCGAACATGGCGATCACGAACCGGCCCGCGAAGGTGGGGGAGACCGGGGCCCACCCCCAGGGCTCCTGCAGGCGCTCCCGACGTTGGATGATGGCCCCCAGAACCGTCCAGTGCAGGTCCTTCTCCCCGAACAGCACCATCCGTCGGGCGATCTCGGGGCTCGGAACCAAGGTGATCCGGGCCTCATCCCGGAGCCTCCGGGTGAAGTCGAACGCCCACGCCTCGCCGAAGAGCAACCCCAGGGCCGCGATGCCATTGGTGACCGCGGTGATCTCGCTCACCAGCCGCCCTCGCCACCGCTCCTGCAACAGATCCTCCCACTTCCGGGGGACCTCCTCCGCGCGAATCCGCCGGCTGTCGTACGCCAGGGCGTGCACCACGCTGGCCACGCTCAGGGCAGCCCCTCCCAGAAGCCGACCGCTCCCAGGAATGTCGAAGGCCCGGGTCTCTTCCTCGGAGAAGGAGGCCAGCAGCCTCCGCTCGTAGAGGGGGAGTACGCCGGGGATGCTCCAGTAGAACAGATCGTGGTCGTGCCGCCCGGCCTGGGCCTCCGCCACCGCCCGGGTAGGAGCCGCGATGTCCGCCACCGTGCGGATCGAAAGCCAGGGGAATTTCCTCTTCAGCGCTTTCTCGAGGTCCTCCGCAACCTCCTGCAGGTGCATGAGGATGTGGAGGGTTCCTTCCCGCTGGGCTGCCTCGCAAATCCGCTCCCGCACCGATACCCCGCTCCTCGCGGACGAAGCCGTAGAGAGTACGAGGAGCACGACCGCGGCCAGGACACCCCATCTCCGCCCATCTGCCCTCACGGTTCCACCTCCTCCCTGCGTTCGTCGCTTACCCTCCGAACCTTGTACTCCGCGGGGGGCAGGGTCCCGGGCCGCAGGATCTCCACGGCGGCCCGCACGCCCAGGGCTTCCCGGAGCCGAGCTTCGAGTCGTTCCCGCAAGCCCTCGGGTGGTTCATCGGTCGCCGGCTCCACCTGCACCACGAGCTCCGGGCGCTCGAAGGTGCCCCGCAGTACGATCCGGTAATTGTCCGACAGCTCCCGGAAAGCCCGCACCACCTGCTCGATGGCCGCGGGATACACGTTCACCCCCCGGTACCAGATCGTCTCGTCCGCCCGCCCCTCGATCCCCCGCGCGATCCGCGGCCAACTCGACCCGCACGCGCACCGGGGCTCCGGATCCAGCCGCCCGATGTCCCCGGACCGGTACCGCAACAGCGGCTGCGTGTCCCCCACCAGCATCGTGTACACCAACTCCCCAGGCTCCCCCTCCGGTACCGGCTCCCCCGTCCTCGGATCCACCACCTCCGTCAGCACCACATCCCCGGAGATGTGCAGAGCCGGAGAGTACGGACAGTTCGTCCCCAACGTGAACAGCTCCGTGAGGCCATATCCGTCCTGCACGGTGACCTCCCCCCACCGTTCCCGGATGCGCTCCCGGGTGCTCTCCAGGGCCGCTCCGGGCTCGCCTACGGAGCCCACGGTCCGGATGCTCCCCAGTCGGTAGAAGGGCATCCCCATCTCCTCGGCCAGCCGGCCCAGGTACAGGAGGTAGGAAGCCGTTCCCGAGACCGAGGTGGGCTTGAGTTCGTGGATGAGCCGGACCTTCTGCTCCGAACGGTACCGCCCTAGGTGCACCACCATCGCCCCCCGCCGCAGCCACGCCTCCGTCGCCGCACTGGGACCAAACGCCCCCTCCACCGGATGCAGATACGCCACCACCTGCTTGCCAGAAATCTCCACCCACCGCCGCAAACACCACCGCACGCACAACTCCCAGTCCCGGTACGACACCACCCGCTTCAACGGCCGCCCCGTCGTCCCAGACGTGCTGAATACCCGGTACCACGTGCTCGGATGACTGCACACATACCCCCCAAACGGCGGATGCTCGAACTGATCCTCCTCTAACTCCCGCCGCGTCGTGAACGGCAACCGCCGCACATCCTCCAACCCCCGAATGTCCTCCGGCCGCACCCCCGCCCCCTCCAACTTCCGCCGCCAAAACGCACTGCTGTAGTAGCAGTACTCCACCATCGCCCGCAACCGCTCCACCTGCAGCCCCCGAGCCTCCTCCACCGACAACCGGTCCAACCCAGGATCAAACGTCTCATACCACGGCAACTGCACCGGTAACCCCACCCTCACCCCTCCTCCCCCCACGGCCCCTCCACCGGCCGGAACAACCGCCGCACCGGCACCCGATCCCACAACCGAAACACCCGCACCGCATTCCCCCCCAAAATCAAATTCAGATCGTCCTGCGAAATGTCCAACCGCAACAACTGCCGAAAACTCCACCCCCAAAAGTCCACCTGGTGCCGCGGAATCCCCCACCTCCGTACCTGCTGCGCAAAACTCCGCGGATGCGGCCCCGGCCTCCAGTACACCGGCATGCTCGCCCCCCATGATCCAAGATCAACGGCACATCCGGAAACTCCGCCGCAATGTCCGTCAACCACAGCACCTCCAGAGACTCCGGAAAAATGTGATGCGTCAGGGGATACCCCTGCACCACCCCCGTGTGAATCCGCGCCGGCACCCGGTGCTTCCGCGCCACCTCCAGGATCACCCGGATCTGGTCCAGCCGCTCCGTCAAACTCACAGACCTCCGCCGCCGGGGATCGTAGGGAATCCCCTCCCCAATGCCCACAAACTTCCCCGTGCTCAACAGCCGGTCCAACTCCTCCGCCGCCGCCTCCGCACTCCACTCCATCTCCCCCCGCAGCGCCGCCTTCGCCGTCTCCACCGCACCACAGCACGCCACAAACTTCTCCGGATACCGCTCCACCAGCTGCGCGTTCAGCTCGTTGCTCATCCCAAACCCCGGCAGCAGCACGCACATGTCCACCCCGTACCGCTCCATGTCGTACAGAAGCCGCGCGGAATTGTCGTACGCCTCCATCTCCCGCATGACGGAAGCCAGATCCTGATACCTGGTGCTCCCCTGTAGCCGCGGGCCCGCCGCAAACCGCTGCGCGTGTACGTGCGTGTCGATGATGAACCGGCCCAGACGCATGCTCCCCTCCATCCCTTGGATTTCTCCGGAAGTGCCCAAAGAAGACCGTGATCTTCGAACGGTACGGAAGCCCCGGCCCCGGAGGAACCAGCGCCCAGAGTCGGGGGATCAGCGGAGGTCCGTGCCCCATCCTCACCCGCCTAGAACCCTAGCATGGTGTAAACATTTGTGTCAACCAAATCTGGAGCCTTTCCGAGCCGCGTGTTATGCTAGGGACCGCAACCGTGCTGGGGAGGCTTGCAACATGGGGGAGCGGAAGGACCCACGGACCCTTCAGGAACTCCTGGACTCGGTCCCGAGCATCGTGGACTACCTCTACAGCAATCCCAAGGGCCAATGGCTGGCCCGACGCCACCCGCCGCACCTCGTTCCTCCGGAGTTCACCAACTGGAGGGATGAGCAGCGGGCTTGGCGCGAGACCGTGGCCCTGTACGACCAGTCCTACCACATGACCATGACGTACGTGCGGGGCCCGGATGCCCTCCCTCTGTTCTGTGCCCTCGGCGTGAACCGCTTCACCACCTTCGGCCCCGGCCGGGCCCGTCACTTCGTGGCCTGCGCACCGAGTGGGCACGTCATCGGAGACGGGGTGCTGTACTGCCTCCGTCCTGAAGAGGTGGTCCTCGTGGGCGGAGCCGCGCCCCACCACTGGGTCCAGTTCCATGCGCAAACTGGAGGGTGGAGGGTCACGGTGGAGCGGGACGAGAGTTACGCCCGGAACCCCACCGGCAGGCGCACCGTCTACCGGTACCAGGTGGAGGGCCCCCGCTCGCCCCAACTGATGGAGGCTCTGAACCGGGGTCCGCTTCCCGAGCTCCGGCCGTTCCAGATCGCGCCCATCCGCATCGCGGGACACACGGTCTGGGCCCTGCGCCACACCATGGCCGGCGGTCCCGGCTTCGAGCTCTTCGGTCCCTGGGAGGAGGGGCCATCCGTCCGAGAGGCCATCCTGGAAGCCGGAAAGGCCTTTGGCCTGCGGCAGGTGGGGACCCTCGCGTACTTCACCACGGGGGTGGACCTCGGATGGATCCCCCGGGTGCTCCCCGCGATCTACACGGGGGAGGAGCTGCGGCCGTTCCGGGAGTGGCTCCCGGCGACCAGCGGGGAAGCCACGTGGTCCCTGGGCGGAAGCTTCTACTCTCCAAACGTCGAGGATTACTACCTCACCCCCTGGGAACTCGGCTACGGGCACCTCGTCCACCTGGACCACGAGTTCGTGGGCCGCGAGGCCTTGGCCCGTATGGCCTCCCAGCCCCACCGCCGCAAGGTGACCCTCGTGTGGGGGGCGGAGGACGTGGCGGAGGTCTTCACCAGCTTCCTCCGATCCGGACTCCCCGCCCGGTACCTGGATCTCCCCCTCCCCACGTACTCCGTCTGGCAGTACGACGCGGTGCTCGACGAGCGCGAGACGCTGGTCGGGATCTCCACGTATGTGGCGTACAGCTGGAACGAGCGAGCCCTGCTCTCCTTGGCCGTGGTTTCCGCCGAGTTCGCGGAACCCGGGAAGCGGGTGACGGTGGTCTGGGGGGAGCCTGAGGGAGGCGCAAAGAGCCGGCCCTGGCTGGAGCCCCACCGGCAGGTCCGGATCCGGGCCACGGTCGCTCCCGCGCCCATCAATCCCCTCGCCCGGGAGCATCCCTCCGCCGTCCGCCGCTAGGCCGGGCCCTGCGCCTCCCCCCCCACGGAGGCGGGGGCCTTCTCCGGGATCGTCACCAACCTTCGGAGGAGTTCCTGGGCCTGCGCGCGCACCGCCTCTGCATTCCGAATCTTCACGTGCTCGTAGCCCCGGATCCGATCCGGGAGCTGTAGGAGCTCCAGCACCTGTCCGTACGTCTCGGGTCGCAGGTACTCAACCGCCCGTTGGACCACCTCCCGGTACCAACCGATGAGCCGCCGTTCCTCCCGTCGCACCCGGGCGTATCCGAAGGGGTCGAGAGGGGTTCCCCGGAGGCGCCGCAGAGCCCGGAGGAGCCGGAAGACCGGAAGGATCCACGTCCCCACCTGGATCTTGCGCCTCAAGCCCAGGGCCCGGAGGACGGGTGGGTGCAGGTGCAACCGGATCTTCCGGGCGCCCGGGAAGAGTCGGCGGAGCTGTTCCCAGAACTCCTCCCTCAGGTACAGGCGGGCCACCTCGTACTCGTCCTTGTAGGCCATGAGCTTGTAGAGGTACCGGATCACCGCGTGGGTGAGGGGACCCGTGCGCCCCAGGACCTGGCGCTCCCGGGCGGCCACCCGGAGCACGAAGTCCACGTACCGCCCGGCGTACCGGACGTTCTGGTACTCGATGAGGTCCCCCACCCGGATGGCCAACATCCGCCGGGACTCCCCATCGAGATCCCGGCACCGTTCCAGAAGCGTCCGGTACGCCCTCCGTCCTGCCCATCCCAGCCGCCGCTCCCACCGGATCCGCTCCTCTTCGTCCGAAAGGCTTGGAGGCTCCACCAGCGAACGCACCCGCTCGGGCGCGTGCACGAGGAGCCGGCCGTACCGGAAGGCCTGGAGGTTCTCCTCGACCTGCACTCCGTTGAGCCGGATGGCCCACTCGATGCTCTCCGCCCGGAGGGGGATCCGCCCTGCCTGGTACGCCACGCCCAACATGAAGAGGTTCGTCATCATGTAGTCGCCGAACAACGCTTCCACCACCCGCCGCCCCTCCACGTACACGTTCTCCGAGGCGCGGGTGTACTGTGCGATGGTGCGCTCCAGCACCTCGGGGGACACGGTGACGAACGGGTCCCGGATCATCTCTCCCGTGGGGAGCACCGTGGTGTTCACCACCGCCACGGAGCGCAGGGGATCGCACCGGTCCAGGTTCTGGGGCGCCACCCCGCCGATGAGATCCAATACCAAGTACAGGTCCGCCTTCCCCAGGCCCACCTTGTTCGACCACACCTGGCCCTCCGCAGGCGCAAGGACGAGGCTGCTGATCACCGCCCCCCACTTCTGCGCGGCTCCCGTCTGGTCGTAGCTGAGTACCCGGAGCCCGTCTCGCCACGCGGCGAAGCTCAGGATGGCGCTCACGGTGAGGACTCCGGTTCCGCCCACACCCGGCATGTAGATATGGTACGGACCTTCCAGACGCACCTTCCCTGTGGGCTCCGGGACCTCGTCCGGTCCCAGCACGGGTGGGCGGGGGCGGGCAAACCCGGCCGGGGCTTCCAGGGTCACGAAGGAGGGACAGTCCCCTCGCAGACAGGAGAAGTCCTGGTTACAGCTGGAGAGGTGGATCTGCGTCTTGGGCCCGAACTCTGTCTCCACCCGCTGCAGGGACATGCAGTTGCTCACCTGCCCGCAGTCCCCGCACCCCTCGCACACCCGCTCGTGGATCATCACGTACCGGTGGGACCGGGCCAGTTTCCCCCGCTTCTGCTGCCGACGGCGCTCGTTCGCGCACATCTCGTCGTAGATGTAGACGGTGGTGCCCCGGACCTGCTGGAGGTCCCGGAGGGCCCGCTCGTGTTCGTGGGCGGGATAGACCGTCACATTGCGGGCCAGTCCCGCGTTCCGGTAGCGGAGGGGGTCCTTCGTGACCAGGGCGATCTTTTGGACCCCGTCGAGCTCCAGCATCCGGGTCAGCTCCGGGATCCCCACCTGCCCCACGGGCCGCTGCGCGCCGGTATTCGCGATGTACCCGTTGTAGAGGATCCTGAAGGTGATGTTGGCCCCGACGCTGGCGCTGAACCGGATGTTGGGGTAGCTGGAGTGAAACAGCGATCCGTCCCCCACGTTCTGGACCATGTGGGGTTGGTCCACGAAGGGCTGCAGCCCCACCCAGGGCAGTCCTTCCCCGCCGTACTGGGTCATGGCCACGATGTGGCGGTGCGGCTGCTCGATGATGGAGGCAAAGGAGTGGCACCCTGGGCTTCCCCACGCCACCTGCCCCGGAAGCAGGACGGTGGAGGTGTTGTGGGGACAGCCAGAGCAGTAGTTGGGCATCCGAGACCGGGCGGGCGGGTACCGCCGCTCCCGGATGGCCTGGAGGCGCTCCGTCCGAGCCCGGACCCCCGGATGGTCTCCCAGGTACGGCCTCAGGCGCCCGGCGAGGATCTCGGCCACCAGGTCCGCGTCCATGGCTCCGTGGAGGGGGAAGAGGGGCGATCCGTGCTCGTCGTTCTTCCCCACCACCTTGATGGGCCGTCCGAGGTCCAGCAGGGCCTCTTTGACCTGGGCTTCGACAAATCCCCGCTTCTCCTCCACCACGATGATCTCTTCCAGATCCCGGGCGAATTCCCGGAGGATCTGGGACTCCAGGGGGTAGATGAGGCCGAGCTTCAAAAGCCGGATGCCTAGCTCCTTCAGGGTCTCCTCGTCCAGGCCCAGGTCCGCGAGGGCCTGACGCACGTCTGCGTAGCTTTTCCCTGCGGTCACGATGCCTACCCGCGCCCGGGGAGGGTTGATTACGATCCGGTTGAGCCCGTTGGCGGCCGCATAGGCCCGTACCGCCGCGTGGCGCTCCCGGTAGAGGTGGCGCTCCGTCTCCACATTGGTCCCCGGGAAGAAGGTGAAGTCCGTGCGCTTTCGGAAGGGCCGGCCCTCGATCTCCAGTTCCGGGATGACGATCTCCGGCCGGTCGGGATGGACCGAGATCACTTCGCCCCCGTCGCACAGGGGCGCCACGAGCTTCATGGCCACCCAGCACCCGCTGAACCGGGAGAGGGCGATGGCGTGCAGGCCCAGCTCCAGGAACTCCGCCACGGAAGCGGGGTAGATCACGGGGATGCCGTGGGTGAGGAAGGCGTAGTCGTCCTGGAAGGGCATGGTGCTGGATTTGCCCTCGTGGTCCTCCCCGGCCAGTACCACCACGGCCCCATACCGGCTCGTGCCCGCGAAGTTGCCGTGCTTGAGGGCGTCGCCGCTCCGGTCCACGCCGGGCCCCTTCCCGTACCAGATCCCCACCACCCCGTCGTAACGGGAGTGGGGATAGGAATCCAGCATCTGGGTCCCCATCAGGGCCGTGGCCGCGGACTCCTCGTTGGGGGCGGGGCGGTGCACCACGTGGTGGGCTTCGAGGAGGTGGCGGACCCGCTGCAGGGCCACGTCGTAAACGCCCAGCGGCGAACCCGGATACCCGCTGATGAACACCCCCGTGCGCAGCCCCGCCCGCCGATCCCGCCGGACCTGGTCGAGGGGCAGGCGAACCAGGGCCTGGATCCCCGTGAGGTAGACCTCTCCCTCCTCCAGGGTGTAGCGGTCCTCCAGGCGCAGTTCCTCCAGGGACCGGGCCATGCCCTACTTCCTCCCCAGCTCCCGGATGGCCTGCCGCAGGTACGTGAAGTCAAACACCCGCTCGATGGGGATGGGCTCCCGGTACCGCAGCAGGCCCCGGCGCATGTAGAACCGCTGCTGGTCCTCGAGTTGTCGGAGGTCCACCGCCAGGTTGGGATCCAGGTGGTGTGGCCGGGCCTTCCGGATGATCTCCAGGGAGGCCCCGGTGTACTTCGCCATCAGCTGCATGTTGTCCTCGCGCCTCCACCCGTTGTCGAGCGCGAGGTCCCGGCCGGCCCGGAGATACGCCACCATGAACCGCTGCGCGAGTGGGCGGTTCCGCTCCGCCCAGGCGGCGTTCCAGAAGATGAAGGTGAAGGGGATGGGCTTGGCACCCGGGGGCTTCCGGAGCGGTCGGATGCCCACGCCCCGTTCCTCCGCGATGGTGGGGAAGGGCTCCGAGACGATCCCCGCCCAGATGGCGCCGGTCTCCAGGGCCGGGACCATATCGGGGAAGGGCATGGTTTTCAGGTCCACGTCCTCGATGGAAATCCCATCCAGCCGAAGCGCCCGGTCCATTAAGTACTCCGTGACCACACCCCGGGCGTTGACGGCCACCGGTTTGCCGCGCAGCTGCGCGATGCGGTTGATCTCGCTTCCCCACACGGCCCTCCGCACGGTGAAGTAGTCCTCCAGGAAGCCGTTGTGCAGGGAGGCCACGAACTTCACCGGGAGGCCCTCGTGGATGGCGTTGAAGGCGGCCGCGCCCAGGGCTCCACCGCCCACCTGGAGCTGGCCGAGGGCCACCTGGGAGAGGATCTCCGCCCCGCTCGGCAGCCGCACCAACTCCACCTCAAACCCCTCCTGCGGGAGGTACCGCTCCGCCGCGATGAACACCGCGGCCATGGAGTCCGTGGGGATGTAGCCGATCCGGATGCGCGCCCGCTGGGTCGGAGCCGCTGCCAGCCCCGCCGCCAGGGCCAGCACCACCACGAGGCTTCCCAAAATCCACCCGCGACGACCCATGGTCTCCCCCCTATTTGTTTTTTGTTTTTCAAGCCCACACGTCCACCGTGGGTTGCCAGCGCAGAAGCCGATCCTGCACCCGCTTGAGCCCCCGGGTGAGCAGGATGCCGATCCCGCCCACCACCAACAGGGCCGCGAACATCTGCGGGGTGGCAAGCATCTGCCAACTCCTCCACACCAGATGGCCGAGCCCGGACTTCGCGATGGCGAACTCCACCGCGATCAGGGTCACCAAGCTCAGGCCCAGACCCAGCCGCAGCCCCGTGAGGATCCCGGGGAGGGCCGCGGGCAGGACCACCTTCCAGAACAGGCCAAATCCCCGGGCCCCGTAGTTCCGTCCCACCTCCACCAGGAGGGGGTCCACGTTCCGCACCGCATCCATGGTGTTCACCACGATCTGGAAGAAGGCGGTGAGCGAAGCCGTCACCACGAAGGCGGGATCCCCCACGCCGAGAAGGATGAGCAGGAGGGGAAGCAGGGCAACCTTCGGAAGGGGATAGAGGAGCACCACGTAGGGATCCAGGGCCCGGCGCGCGACGGTGAACAGGCCCATCAGGATCCCGATGCCCAGCCCCGGAAGCGCCGCCAGCAAGAAGGCGCTCCCCAGCCTGCCCAGGGTGGCGAGGGTATGGAGGGCGAGGTCCCCGCCGCGGAAATCCTGCCACAACACCCGCAGGACCCGGGAGGTCGGGGGGAAGTACGCGGGGTTCAGCAGGCCGCTGCGGGCCAGCCCCTCCCACAGCAGCGCCGCGGCCACCACCCCGGCCGTGGCCCGCAGCTCCCGGGGCAGCAGCCACCCCGCAGCGGCCCATCCGCTCACAACTCTCTCTCCAGACCCCGCTGCCACGGCACCAGCCTCTGCCGGACGGCCTCGAGCCCGTAGGTGACCGTCAGCCCCAGGGCCGCGATCACGAGCAACCCCGCGTACATATCCCGCACCCGGAGGGTCTGCCAGCTGAGCCATAACCAGGCTCCCAAGCCCGTCTCCGCTCCCACCATCTCCACCGCGATCACCACGATGAGGGTCAGTCCCAACGCCAGCCGGAGCCCCGTGAAGATCCAGGGGAGGGATCCCGGCAGGAGAACCTTCGTGAACAGGCGCCAGCCCACGGCCCCGTAGTGCATGGCGGCCTCGAGGAGACCCCGGTCCAGCTGCCGGACCCCCGCGGTGGTGTTGATCACCACCAGCAGAAAGGAGGTCACCGCGGCGGTGGCCACCCGGGCAGCTTCCCCCCGCCCCAGCACGATGGCCGCGAGCGGCAAGAACAGCACGCTGGGAATGGGATAGACGAAGGCCACGAGGGGATCCACGACCTCCCGGGCCGTCCGCCAAACTCCCAGCACCAGGCCCAAGGCCACACCCGGGAGGGTCGCCACCAGGAAGCTCCAGAAGAGCCGGCCCAAGGTGACGGAGAGGTGCTCGCCGAGGACCCCCTCCCGAACCAGGGCTGCGAACTGGGCCCCGACCACGGTAGGCCTCGGGAAGAACGCTTCGTGGATCCACCCCGCCCGGGCCGCACCCTCCCACAGGCTGAGGAGGGCCACCACGGAGAGCAGGGAGAGCAGGCCCCCCCCATCCCGCAGCCCTCGGAGTACCCCCCGCTCAACCATATGCGGCCTCCCGGAGAGCGGCATCCACCTCCTCCCGCAGGAGGTGCCAGATCTCGTTGTACAGCGCCGCGAACTGGGCCGAGCCCTTCTGCTCCAACGTCCTCGGACGCTCCAGGCCGACCGGGACCACGGCCTTCACGCGGCCGGGACGGGCCGTCATCACCACCACCCGGTCCCCGAGGAGCACCGCCTCCTCGATGGCATGGGTCACGTAGATCACGGTCTTGCTGAACTGGGCCCAGATCCGGAGCAGCTCCTCCTGCATGAGGTTCCGGGTCTGGGCATCCAGGGCGGCGAACGGTTCGTCCATGAGCAGGACCTCGGGGTCGTTCGCCAGGGCCCGGGCGATCCCCACCCGCTGCTTCATGCCCCCCGAGAGCTGGTGCGGGTAGGCATGCTCGAATCCGCTGAGCCCCATCTTGGTGAGGATCTCCCGGGCGTGCCGATACCGTTCCGCCCTGGGGATGCCCCGGTTCTCCGGCCCGAAGGCCACGTTGTCGAGGACCGTGCGCCACGGCAGCAGGGCATGCTCCTGAAAGACCATGGCCGTGAGGGGACGGGCCGTGTCCTCCCTCCGGATCTCCACTTGCCCCGCGTTGTAGGGCACGAGTCCCGCAAGGACCCGCAGGAAGGTGGATTTCCCGCACCCGCTGGGTCCCACGATGCAGCAGAATTCCCCGGCCCGGACCTCGAGGGAGAAGTCCTGGAGCGCGGTGACCTGGCGGCGTCCCGCCGGGTAGGTCACCTGAAGATTCCGGACCACCACTTTCGGAGGCGCCACAGTCGGTTCCACCTCCTCCGGCCGTGGTGTCCGCCGTAGGGTTTCCTGCATCTCCCACCGCCTTCCTTAGGTACCACCCGGCATGCGATCGGAGCAAGTCGTAGCCCTTCCGCCTGTCCACGGGATGCTTCGATCCCCTCTCGTTTCTTTCCTGCCCGCATTTCCCAGTAAGCCCCCTCAACCGCTGCACGCGCGCGGTACAATGGGCCCGACGGGCCCATCAGGAGGTGACCCGGATGGAACGAACCCAGGTGGCCATCATCGGCGCGGGCCCCGCAGGGCTGCTCCTCGCGCACCTGCTCCACGGGGCGGAGATCGAGACGGTGGTGCTCGAGGCGAAGAGCCGGGAGTATCTGGAGACGAGTCCCCACCGCATCCGGGCCGGGGTGCTGGAGTGGGGGACGAAGGAGATCCTGGTGCGGGTGGGCTTGGGGGAGCGGCTCCTCCGGGAAGGGTTTGAGCACCGCGGGATCTACATCGCCTTCGACGGCAAGTTGCACCGCGTGGACTTCCCGGAACTCGCGGACGGATGGCGGATCTGGGTGTACGGCCAACAGTACGAGGTCCGGGACATGATCGCCACGCACCTCCGGGCGGGGGGCCGGATCCTCTTCGAGGCAGAGGCGGTGGGCCTCGAGCACGTGGAGGAGAGGCCGGAGGTGGTGTACCGGCTCCCGGATGGACGCCTTGGACGGCTGGCCGCGGAGTTCGTGGTAGGCGCGGACGGCTCTCACAGCATGGCCCGCGCGTACATCCGGGGTGCAGAGGTTCACGAGAAGGTGTACCCCTTCGGATGGCTGGGAATCCTGGCGGAGGCCGAACCCGCCGCGGAAGAGCTGATCTATGTCAGCCACCCCCGGGGCTTCGCCCTCTTCAGCATGCGCAGTCCCACCCTGTCCCGGAACTACCTCCAGGTCCGGCCGGACGAGGATCTCTCGGCCTGGCCTGAGGACCGGATCTGGGCGGAGATGGAGCGCCGGCTGGACGGCCTGCGGCCCCTCCGGCGCGGCCGCCTGCTGGAAAAGAGCCTCACCCCCCACCGCAGCCTGGTCGTGGAGCCCATGCAGTACGGCCGCCTGTTCCTCGCGGGCGACGCTGCCCACGTGGTCCCGCCCACGGGGGCGAAGGGCATGAACCTGGCGGTGGCGGACGTGATGGTGCTCTATCAGGGACTTCTCCGGTACTACCGGGAGAAGGACGAAACCGGACTCGCCCGGTACACGGAAACCTGCCTCCGCCACGTGTGGCAGGGAGAGTTCTTCTCCTATTGGATGACCACCCTCCTCCACCGCTCCTCAAACCCGTTCGATGAGGGATTGCGGGTGGCTTCCCTCCGCCACGTTCTCGAGAGCCCGCACCTGCTCCGGTTCCTGGCGGAGAACTACGTAGGCCGCCACACGAGCGGACGATACGTGGAGTACGCCCGGACCGCGGCCTCTCTCTGAGGTCCGTCCGCCGGCATCCCTCGGCCGGTTCCTCACTTCGGGGGGAACGGCATCCGCCATCCCTCCCTGACCCGGCGGGCCACGGTCACAAAGCCTGTGTGGGCCACCATGCGGTGGACCGGACGCACGCTCTGCCCCCGGAGGGTCCACGGCCGCACCAGGGTCTCCGTGGTCTCGATGAGGGCGAAGACGCCCGAGGCCCGCAGGGCCTCCTCGGTTTGGTGGGCCTGGGGAACCGTGGGGACGTAGGAGACGAAGATGCCGCCGGGCAGCAGGGCCTCCGCCGCGTGCGGCACCACCCGCCAGGGCTCCGGGAGGTCCAGCACGACCCGATCCACGGGGGCATCCGGAATGCCTTCGTAGATGTCGTGCACCCGGGCCACCAGGTGATCCTGAGGCCCCAGGTAGGCCTCGATGCGGCGGAGGGCGTGGCGCTGGAACTCCTCCCGCACCTCATAGGTGTAGACCCGGCCCGTGGGCCCCACGGCCCGCAGGAGAGCCATGGTGAGGGCCCCCGTGCCGGTCCCCGCCTCCACCACCCGGGCCCCCGGAAAGATGTCCGCGGCGATGAGGATCTGGCCGAGGTCCTTGGGGTAGACGGGGGTGGTGACCCGGGGCATGAGGAGCACGTAGTCCGCGAGGGTGGGCCGCACGGCCATGAAGTCCTCCCCCCGGCTGTTGCGCACCACCACCCCTTCCTCCTGCCCGATGAGCTCGTCGTGGGCGATCTTGCCCCGGAGATCCTGGACCCGGCCCGCCTGGAGGGTGGTGAGGTAGCGACGGCCGTGCCGGTCAATGAGGAGGACGAGCTCCCCGGCCTCCAGCGGACCCGTGCGCATCAGGGGGCCACGGGGCGCGGGGCGCGGAGGGTGCGGACGTGCATTTGCGCTGCGACCCGCTCCGTCATCCGGCAGAAGGCGCACACCTCCGTGGTGGTAGGCTGCCCGCAGTGCAGACAGCTGCGCACCTCCGCAGGAGGTCGGTGGGCCTGCAGCAACGGCCGCAGCTTCTCGAGGAAGTTCCAGTACAGGCTCTGCTTGGTGCCGGGTGCCTCGCGCTCTAGGAGGTTGAGGGCTTCCTTGAGCAGGAGCGTCCGTGCGCCCACACTGTTGGGGCACTCGTCGAGGATGTAGTCAATCCCCCGCAGCACCGCGTAGGCCGCGGTCTCGCGCTCCGCGATCCGATAGAGCGGCTTCACCTTCCGCACCAGGGCCGGATGGGTACGCTCCAGCACGGGAGCCTGACGCACCAGGGCCTCCACGTTTCCGGAGATGAGGTTCCCGAGCAGGACCGCGGCCTCGTCGTCCAGGTTGTGGGCGGTGGCCACCACGTCGAACCCGTGCTCCAGGGCCACCTGGTTGAACAGATATCGCTTGCTGAGCCCGCAGGCGGAGCAGGCCACTCGCCCCGTAAGCCGGGCCATCTCCTCCACCCCTGCCCCGTAGGTCGCCGGGAGATCCACCACCAGGAGCTCCGCCGCGCGCTCCCGGGCGAAGGCCTCGCACTTCTCCTGGGAGAGCCGCGAGTACTCCCCAATGCCCAGGTTCAGGTGCAGGCCCGTAGCCCGGTACCCCAGGCGCAGCAAGACGTCCCAAAGGACCAGGCTGTCCTTCCCCCCGGAAACCGCCACGAGGATCCGGTCGGATTGGGTGAACATCCGCTCCCGGTCGATGGCCCGCTGGACCTGGTGCTCGAACCACTCCAGAAAGTGCGGGCCGCAGTACGCCGCGTGGTGCCGGCGCACCTCCACCGCGGCGGTGTTCCTACACTTCAGGCACCGCACGTCCGCCTCCGGAAACCACGGGCCGGATCTCCAGTTCGTCCTCCTCCGCCACGGGCGCGTCCAAGGTCAGCAGCTCGGTTTTCCGGATCACGAGCACGGTCTCCGGATTGAGGCCCAGTTGATCCAGCACCTCCCGGACACGCCGCGGCCCGTGGAGTTCCACTTCCCGACGCTGGTGGCGGATCCGGATCCTCACGAGGCCATCTTACCTGGGGGCCGCGTGCCCGCTCAACACAACCCTCAGCCACGGGCCGTCTCTGCCACCCAGCCCCCTAAAACCGCGCGGGCCAACTCTCCGGAAGGGAACAGGTTCCGACTCTCCCGGCCTCTCACGGATCCTCCACCACCGCCGGGGCCTCGACCTCCACCAGGATGCGGGGATCCACGAACCCGCTGGCCCCGACGATGGTGGTGACCAGGCAGCGGTGCTGCTCACCTCGATGAGGGAGCCCACCCGCACCGCCCGGGAGTAGCCGACCACGGCCTCCCAGGGACGGTTTGCGGGAACCGCGCTGCGCGCCATCCCTGTCTTTCTCACCGGCTCCGATCCGGAGTCCGGACTCCGCCCTCTTCAAAAAGACGCCGCAGGGGCAGGCGGTGCCGGTACACCCCTAAGGCGGCGGCGAGCACCCCAAACCCCACGTACTCCCAGGGCTCCCGGAGGACCAGCATGGTGAAGGGGACGGAAAGGAGCGCGAGCGCGGAGGCGACGGTGACCATCCGGGTGAGCGCCGCCACGATGCCCCAAACGATGCCGGCCACCCCCGCGGCCCACGGGGAAAGGGCAAGGAGCACCCCGAAGCTCGTGACGACTCCCCGACCTCCCCCGAACCGCAGGAAGACGGACCAGTTGTGGCCTGCCATGGAAGCCAGGCCCGCCGCCACCGCCCAACCGGGAGCAAGCCCCAGCCGCTGCGCGACGATCACCGGCAGGGCTCCCTTGAGGAGATCCGCGAGGAAGACGACCGCACCCCCGTAGGGTCCGGCGACCCGGTAGACGTTCGTGGGACCGAACTGCCCGCTCCCATACTCTCGGAGATCCACCCCCACAAGCCACCGCACCAAGATGAGTCCCGTGGGCACCGCCCCCAGGAAGTAGCTCAGCACCACCACCAGGATCCCCATGACGGTAGAGGGGATTCGTCAGAGGGCCGCCGCTTACCTCCGTCCCCGCAGGTGGATCCGGAGGGGTGTACCCACCAGATCGAAGGTGGCTCGCAGGCGGCCCTCCAGGTATCGGAGATAGGGCTCGTTGCCCAGTCCGGGGTCGTTTACGAAGAGGGCGAGGGTGGGCGGCCGGATCCCCACTTGGGTGGCGTAGTAGACCTTGAGGGGGCGGCCCGAAGGATCTGTGGGTGGGTGGGCCTCCCGCACCGCCCGTGCGATGGCCCGGTTGAGGGGGCCCGTGGGGATGCGAAGGGCGTGGCTGGCATCCGCCCGGACGACCAGATCCAGGATCCGACGCACGTTCCGCCCCGTTTTCGCGGAGGTGAACACCACGGGCGCGAAGTGCACGTGTCGGAGGGCCTCGTGCACCTGCCGCGCGAGGTTCGTGGCGCTCTCCGGGGAAACGAGATCCCACTTGTTCACCGCCACCACCAGGGCTCGCCCCGCTTCCACTACCTCCTGCGCGATCCGCTGGTCCTGATCCACGGGACCTTCGGTGGCATCCAGCACCAGCACCGCCACGTGCGCCCGCTCCAGCGCTCGACGGGTGCGGGTAGTGCCGTAGAACTCGAGGATGTCCCGGACGCGGGCCCGACGGCGCAGGCCCGCGGTGTCCACGAGCACGAAGGTGCGGCCGTCTGTCCGCAGCACCACGTCCACCGCGTCCCGGGTGGTCCCCGGGGTCTCGTCCACCAGCACCCGATCCATCCCGACCAGGGCGTTCACCAGGGAGGACTTGCCGACGTTGGGGCGTCCCACGAAGGCCACGGGAATCCCCTCCTCCGGGGGCGTCTGTCCTGCGCCCTCGGGCAGGCGCGCCACGACCCGGTCGAGGAGTTCCCCGATCCCGTACCCGTGGAGGGCGGAGATGCCCACCACCTCAGAGAATCCCAGGGCGTGGAACTCTGCGGTGAGGGCCTCTTCCCGCTCGGGTTGATCCACCTTGTTCACCACGAGGATCACGGGGCGTTGGGCCCGGCGGAGGGAGTGCGCGATCTGCGCGTCCTCGGGAAGCAACCCGGCGCGTCCGTCCACCACGAACAGCACCACGTCCGCTTCCTGGGCCGCGGCCTGGGCAGCCGCGCGCACCCGCTCCGCGATCCGATCCTCCGGAGCGCTCACCCATCCCCCGGTGTCCACCACCTCGAACCGGTGGCCCCGCCACTCCACGAGGGCCGAGAGGCGATCCCGGGTGACCCCCGGGATGTCCTCCACGATGGCGATGCGCCGCCCGACCAGGCGGTTGAAGAGGGCGGACTTTCCCACGTTGGGCCGGCCCACGATGGCCACCACGGGAACCCGATGCATGGCGGGACCGGTTCAGGTGCCCAGCGCCGCGCGGATCTCCTCGAGCCGGCTGAGCACCTGCTGGATGATCCAGTCGGGCGTGCTGGCGCCCGACATCACGCCCACGGTGCAGCCCGACCAGAACCAGGCGGGATCCAGTTCCTCCGGGGTCTCGATGTGGTAGGTGGGGCGGCCGTGCCGCCGCCCGATCTCCGCGAGGCGTGTGGTGTTCGCGCTGTGGTGGCCCCCGAGCACGAGGAGGACATCCACCTCCTCCACGAGGCGCTCCGCCTCTTCCTGCCGGATGGTGATGGCCGGGCAGAGGGTGTTGATCACCTTGGTCTCCCGCACCCGGAGCACGATGTCTCCCACGATGCGCCGGAAGTTCTCCACGGACTGGGTGGTCTGAGAGACGACGGCCACCTTGCCCCGCAGGGGAAGCCGGGCCGCCTCCTCCGGAGTGTGCACCACGGCTACCCGATCCCCGAGCTTCTCCTTCAGGGTGACCATCTCCGGGTGCCCGTGATCCCCCACCGCCACCACGAAGTACCCCTCCTGCGCGAGCTGTTCCGCGATGAGGTGGGCCCGGGTGACCACGGGACAGGTGGCGTCCACGATCTCCATCCCCTTGCGACGCGCCGTCTCCAGGACCGCCTCCTCCACCCCGTACGCGGACACCACGAAGGCCTCCCCGTCCAGTTCCTCTAACTTCCGGGCCACCCGCACGCCCGCCCGTTCCAGGCGGGCCACCTCCTGCGGGTTGTGGATGAGGGGTCCCCAGGTGTACGTGGCGTTGTGCTTTTCCGCGGTGCGGAGGGCGATCTCCACCGCCCTTCGCACGCCCCCGCAAAATCCCATGTGCCGAGCCACGATGATCCGCATCCTGGACTCCTGCCTCCGTCAGCATACCACGGGGAGCGCCTCACGGCTTCCGCGGCGTGGAGGTCTTTGAGGAGCGGAGGGGAGGGTCCACGCCCAGGAGTTCCGCGATGGCCTCCATGATCCGGTCGCTGGCCGCCTCCAGCCCCTCCCGGGTGTTGGGGAAATCATCCAGCCGGAAAGGAGGTCCGATGCGGACCTCGATCCTGCGGGGCCGGGGGATCCAGGCTCCCTTCGGCATGGCCTCCAGGGTCCCCAAGATCCCCACGGGGAGGATGGGGACGCGGGCCCGGAGGGCCAGAAACGCAGCCCCGGGCTCCGCGGGGCGCAGGTACCCCAGGGGGTTTCGGGTACCCTCCGGGAAGATCACCACTGCCTCGCCCTGCCGGATGAGCTCCAGGGCCGTACGGATGGAGGCCCGGTCCGGTTCTCCCCGCCGCACAGGGAACGTCCCCACGGCCCGCATCCACGTGCGCAGGAGGGGGATCCGGAACAGTTCTTCCTTCGCCATGAAGTGCACGGTCCGGCGGAGCGCGCACCCCACCACCGGGGGATCCAGGGCACTCCAGTGGTTGGAGACCACGAGGAGTGGGCCGCTCTGGGGTTCGTGTTCCTGCCCGATGACCTGCATCCGGAACAGGGACCGCAACACCGCGCGGAGGAGAACCTTGCTCACCCGGTACACCCGATGGTTCACGGTTCCCCCTCCAGGGCCCGGGCCAGGGCCGCGATCTCCTCAACCACCTCTTCCGGGGTCCGGCCCGTGGTGTCCACCACCCGGGCATCGGGCGCCCGGCGCAGGGGTGCGACGGCCCGGTTCCGCGCCAGCTCGTCGTCGCGGCGCACGATCTCCAGCACCCGCTCGTACGGGATCTCCAGCCCCGCGGCCCGGAACTCCGCCCACCGCCGGCGGGCCCGTTCCTCCAGGGAGGCGTCCAGGTAGATCTTCAGCTCCGCGTCCGGGACCACCACGGTGCCGATGTCCCGGCCCTCCATCACCACCCCACCCTCGTCCGCAAGCGCCCGCTGCCGAGCCGTGAGGAAGGCCCGCACCTCCGGGTGCGCGGCCACCCGGGCCACCACCGCGTTCACCTCCACGGAGCGGATGGCCTCCGTCACGTCCTCCCCGTCGCACCAGATCTGGAAGCCTTCCGGAGAGGGCAGGATCCGGACGTCCATGGAACGCGCGATCTCCGCCATCCGTTCCCCATCCTCTGGAGGGATTCCTTCCCGCAGAGCCCGCCAGGCCACCGCCCGGTACATGGCCCCCGTGTCCACGTACCGGTATCCCAGCTTCTTTGCGAGCAGGCGGGCCACCGTCCCTTTTCCCGCGCCCATGGGGCCGTCGATGGCGATCACGGGACGTCGGCGCATACGCCTCCCCGTAGACCTGGCAGCAAGACCACGGGCCGGGCGGAGCGTGGGTGCGGGAGCACCAGGGTCTCCACCCCGTACACGGCCCGGAGGGAGTCCGCGGTGAGCACCTCCTCCGGAAGCCCCTGGGCATACACCCGGCCCTCGCGCATCAGCACCATGCGATCGGACACCAGACTGGCGAGGTTCAGGTCGTGCAGGGTGCAAATCACCGCGGCACCGGAGTCCCGCAGATCCCTCAGGAGTTCCAGGGTCTCCCCTTGGTGCGGGAGGTCCAGGTGCGCGGTGGGTTCATCCAGGAGGAACACCCGCGCCTTCTGGGCCAGGGCCCGGGCGAGCAGCACCCGCTGACGCTCTCCCCCGCTCGTGGCCCCGAAGGGACGGCGGGCGAGGTGTCGGGTATTCGTGCGGTCCATGGCTTCCCGTACCGCCCGCTCATCGGCTTCCGGATCCCCGTGCGCGTACCGCCCCATGCGGACCACCTCCTCGCACGTGAACCCCGCGGGACACAGGGGGTCCTGGGGCAGATACGCGATCCAGCGAGCCCTCTCCCTCGGGGGGATCTCTGAGACCGGACGGTCCCCGAGGAGCACGGTGCCCGCGGTGGGCCGGAGCAGGCCCGCGAGGCAGCGCAGGAGGGTGGTCTTGCCCGCACCGTTTGGTCCGCACAGGGCCACCACCTCCCCGGGCCCCACCTCCACCGTCACGTCCCGGAGGACCGCCACGTCTCCGTACCCTGCCTGGAGCGCGCGCGCCACAAGCCGCACCGTTTTACCGCTCCCCCTGCCAGGAGACTTCAGGATGGAGGACGCGCGCGATCTGCTCGAGGCCCAGGACGAGCCGGGGGCCCGGTCGGGTCACCCAGGACGGATTGAGCGCGTAAACCCGACCCGCCCGCACCGCGTCCAGGGTCCGCCAGGCAGGACGTCGCATCACCCGGTCCCGGCCGGGGTGGAGGACCAGGATGACCTCCGGGTTCCGGCGGAGGATCTGCTCCTCGGACACCTGGGGCCAGCCCACCAGTTCCCGGAACACGTTCACTCCCCCAGCGAGTCCGAGGAGGTCGTGCAGGAAGGTCCCCTGCCCTGCCGTGAGGAAGGGCTGATCCCAGACCTCCACGAAGACCCTGGGCCGCGGTCCGGAGCGGGGCAGGTGGGCCCGGATCCGCTGCGCCCGCTCCTGCAGCCGGTCCACGACTTGGCGGGCCTTCTCCGCCTTTCCCGTGACGGAGCCCAGGAGGAGGATGGCCCGGTAGGTATCCTGCAAGGACCGAGGATCCAGGGCCAGGACCCGGTACCCGAGGCCGCGCAGCCGCTCGAGGTTCGTCCGCTGGAGGCTCACAAGGCCCACGACGAGATCCGGCCGCAGCGCCGCGAGCCGCTCATAATCCAGCTGGACCCCGCCCACCCTGGGCTTCTGCCGTACCTCCGGAGGGTAGTCGTCCGCGGAGGAGACCCCCACCACGAGATCCCGGGCACCGATGGCGTAGAGGATCTCCGTCACGCTGGGTGCCAAAGAGACGATGCGACGGGGCGGTGCGGAGAGCGCGAGGGTCTGCCCCAGGGCATCTACGACCCGCACGGGCCCGGGTCCCCACGCCGCCCCCGTGAGGAGCCCGGCGAGGAGCGTCGCGAGGAACCGCCATCCCGACACGGCCCTTGGGATCGTCCCCATCGCGCAGACCCATGGCAGTATACGGCAAAGGTCATCGTCGGAACAGCCGGCGCCAGAGGTCCCCGAGCCGGGAGGGTGCTCGCACCGAGTCTCCGGCCACGAGGGGGATCGAGGCGAGGGCCTGGCCGCCCACGACCACCTCCGCCCCGCCCACCACGTCCCCCGCCCCGATGGGAGGATGCAGGCCCGGATGGGACCAGATCCGGAGTGCTGCCCGAGTGCCCCGGGGGAGGGAGACCACGAGGTCGCCGGCGGCCACCACAGGTACAGCCAGGCCATCCGCGACCTGGAACGACCCCACCACCGCTCCCCGGTGCGCGAAGACCCGGAGCTCGAATTGCTCAAAGCCGTAGTCCAGCAGCCGCGCTGCATCCTGGAACACCTGGGGGGCGTTCAGGAGGACCACGAGGAGCCGGCGACCGGACCGGGTGGCGGAGGCCACCAGGCACCGCCCGGACTGGGCCGTCCACCCCGTCTTCACGCCGTCCGCCCCCGGGTACCGGCCCAGGAGCCGGTTGCTGTTGAGCAGGCGGAGAGGCCCTTGGGCACTCGGATACTCGTACTCCCGCGTGCGGACGATCTCCCGGAAGACGGGATTCTGGAGTGCGGCCCGCGCGATCCGGGCGAGGTCAGAGGCGGTGGTGTAGTGGCCGGGCTGATGGAGGCCATGCGGGTTCACGAAGTGCGTGTTCCGGGCACCCAGGGCCCGGGCCCGGGCGTTCATCCGCCGGACGAACCCCTCCACGGACCCGTCCACCGCCTCTGCTAAGGCCACCGCGGCGTCGTTTGCGGACTTCACGAGGAGCGCGTACAGCAGCTCCCGCACGGTCCGTCGCTCGCCAACCTCGAGCCCGATGGAGGATCCCTCGCGCTGAGCGGCCGCCCGGGCCGAGACCTTCACCACGCGGTCCAAGGGGAGGTTCTCCAACACCAGGAGGGCCGTGAGGATCTTCGTGGTGCTGGCGGGCGGGCGCGGGAGGTCGGGGTTGCGGGCCAGGAGGACCTGGCCCGTACGCTCCTCGAGGAGCACGAAGGCCGTCGCCTCCACCGGCGGCAGACTCCCGTGGGCCGGGGGCGCAAGCAGCCCGAAGACCAGCAGCCCGAGCAGCCGAGCCCTCATGACCGCTCCCCTTTTCGGAGGGCATTCTTTACCTCGATCTCCCCCAGAGGAGGGAGGTCCGAGAGGTCCCGGAGCCCGAACCTCCGGAGGAACAGCTCGGTGGTCCCGTACTCCACGGGGTGTCCGGGAGCGGGCCGACGCCCCACCTCCCGGATCAGGCCCCGGTCGAGGAGGCGTCGGAGGTGGGCGTCGCTGCGGGCTCCTCGGATGGCCTCGATCTCCGACCGGGTCACGGGCTGGCGGTAGGCCACGATGGCCAGGGTTTCCAGAGCGGCTCGGGAGAGGGGCTCCGGCTGCAGGTCCAAAAACCGCTGGACGAACTCCCCGTACTCCGGCCGCGTGCAGAGTTGATACCCGCCTGCCACCTCCTGGACCATGAGACCTCGCCCCTCGTATGCCTGCTGGAGTTCCTGGAGCAGGGCCCGCGTCTCCTCCACGGAGCATCCCACCACCTGGGCCAACCGCTCGGGGGGCACGGGACCGCCGCTCACGAGGAGGAGGCATTCCAGAGCTCCCAGCAACGTAGGGCGATCCTCCCGGACGGGTTCCACGAGGACCCCTCCCCTCAGCCGGTCTCCTCCTGTGGATCCGAACGGGATTCCACCAGCTGAAGGCGAATCGGCGTGAACGGCCGGGGCTGATCGATCCGGACCCGGCCCTGCCGCACGAGCTCCAGAAGGGCGAGGAACGTGACGATTACCACGAGCTTCGAATCCTCCGGCCGGAACAACGCCTCGAACACCACGCCCCCGCAAGACGCAGCCAGGGTCCGCAGGATGAAGGTCGCCCGCTCCCCCACGGTCACGCCCGCGGGCGGAATCTCCTCCACCACCTCGCGGCTGCGCTCCAGCACGCGACGGAACGCCGCGAGCAGGTCTTCCAGAGAGACCCCAACGAGGGGGAGCTCCGTGGGATCCATCTGCGCGGGGGGTCGGGTAAACACCCGGCTCTGCAGGGCCTCCAAGGCCGCGAGGGCAGACGCCACGTCCCGGAACGCCCGGTACGCCTCTAGGTCCACCTCCACGGGGGATTCCGCCTCCGCGCCAGCTCCTTCCCCGGTCTCCCCGGGGGCAGGCCGCGCGGGGAGGAGCTGCACGGTCTTGAGGGCCACCAGGATCGCCGCCTGTTGGAGGAATTGGGTCCGGGTCTCGAGGTCCTCCTCCGGCATGGATTCTAGGGCGGCTCGGACGACCTCCGAGATCGGGACCTCCCTCAGATCCAGCTCCCCCGCCTGGACTCGGCGCACGGCCTCCGAGACCGTTCCCTCGAATCCCGGGATCCGGATCACCGGCTCGTCTCGGGTCACGGAAAGGCCCTAGGGCAGAGCAACGAGGCCGGATCCGGGCGGGACCGTCACGCTCCCGGGGAAGCCGCGGGGACCGCGCTCCACGCCCGGAGCAGGACGTCCGAGGAGACCACTTCCCCGAAGTACCGATCCACGTTCCGGAGGGCGGCCCGGTGGTCCTCCTCGGAGAGAGCGGAGCAGCAGTCCTCGACCACCACCACATAGTACTCCCGCTGACAGGCATCCCGCGCCGTGGTCTCCACGCACACGTTGGTCACGGTCCCCGTGAGCACCACCGTCTGGATCCCCCGGCCCCGGAGCACGAGATCCAGAGGAGTCCCGAAGAACGCGCTGTACCGGTGCTTGTAGAGCACGATGTCCTGCGGCTGGGGAGGCAGGATGAACTCCGCGCCCCACGTCCCGGGCCGCAGCATGGGAACCCGTCGCCGGTGCTCGCGGCGCTCCGTCCACACCGGGGTGAGCACCCCGGGGAAGTAGTGCGTTCCCACGAACACCACCTGCACCCCGCCGGCTCGGGCTTGCTCGAGGAGGGCTTCCAAGCGGGGGAGCATCCGGTGGGTGGCCTCCAGGGGCATGCCGAGCCTCCCCCAGGCCCCTTCCGGGTGGCAGAAGTCGTTCTGCAAGTCAATCACCAGGAGTGCGGTGTGTTGGGACCGGACTTTCTCTTCCAGCCTCATGGATTCCCTCCAGGAACGATCACGTGGAACCCTAAGGTGCCGAACTCGCTCATGGCCTGCAGGACCTCCGTGGACTCCTCTAAGGACACGATCCGGGTCACGAGCCGGCCCGGATCCACCCTGCCCATGGCCACCAGGTTCAACAGACCCCGGTGGCTTGCCACAGGGCATCCGAAACTTCCGAGAAAGGAGATCTCGTGCCGCACCAAGTAGTCCACGGGGATGGAGACCCTTCCCTGCTCCTTCTGGCCCGTGAGGCCGATCTGCACGTGCCGTCCCCCTCGCCGCAATGCCAGGACCGCGGGTACCGTGGTCTGCTCGCTTCCCAGGGCCTCCACGGTGATGTCCGCCCCTCCCCCTGTGAGGTCCCGGATGGCCTCCACGGGATCCCCGTGCGCGGCGTTCACCGCGGCCACCGCGCCTTCCGCCCGTGCCTTCTCCAACTTATCCTCCCGGATGTCCACCGCGATGGGCCGTGCTCCGAGGGCACTGCTGATCTGCACCGCGCTGAGCCCTACCCCGCCCACACCGAAGATCGCCACCCACTCCCCGGGCCTCAGCTGGGCCCGGTCCACGAGTCCGTGGTAGGCGGTCATGTACCGGCAGCCCAAAGCGGCGGCGCTGAGGAACCCGATGTTCTCCGGGAGGCGCAGCAGATTCACGTCCGCCTCCGGGATCAGGACCTTCTCCGCGTACCCGCCGTTCCGGCGGACGCCGAGTCCGCCGCCCGTCAGACACAGGTTGGAACGACCGGCGGAGCAGTACTCGCACCTGCCGCAGGCCACGTGGAAGGGCACCGTTACCCGGTCTCCTGCCCGGTAGGACCGCACCCCTTCCCCCACCGCCTCCACCACGCCCGCCAACTCGTGTCCGGGCACCACGGGAAGGGTCGGGGTCCTGCCCAGCCATCCCCAGTCTCCCTGCCAAACGTGCCAGTCCGTCCGGCAGATCCCGCACGCGTACACCCGGACCACCGCGTCTGTGGGACCCGGCTCCGGATCCGGGAGCTGCTGGACCACCAGCGGCTCTCGGAATCCTACCATCACCGCCGCCCGCACCGCCCCACCTCCTTGCGCTGCACGACCGCCCTCACGGCACCAGAACGACCTTCCCGAACTGCTGCCCCGCCTCCAGGAAGGCGTGCGCCTCCTGGACCTCGGACAGGGGGAACACCCGGTCTACCACGGGCTTGAGGACGCCCCGCTCGATGAGGGGCAACAGTTCCCACAGCTCCCACTTTCCGCCCATGTACGTCCCGTACACGGTCACCGCCTTGCCGAAGATGTACCGGATGTCCGTCTGCACCACAGACCCCGTGGTGGCCCCGCACAGCGCGAGGCGCCCGCCCCGCCGGAGGCTCCGGAGGCTCACCTCCCACGTGGCCGCGCCCACGTGGTCCAAGACCACGTCCGCGCCCTTGCCCCCGGTGAGCTCCCGCACCCGATCCGCCACATCCTCCCGCTTGTAGTTGATGCCCTCGTCCGCACCCAGGGCCCGGGCCCGCTCCAGCTTCCAGTCGTCCCCCGCGATGGCGATTACCCGGGCGTGGTGGGCCTTGGCGATCTGGATGCCCGCGCTCCCGACCCCGCTCCCGGCGCCCCACACCACCACGTCCTCTCCCGGACGTACGCGGGCCTGGGTCACCAGCATGTTCCACGCGGTGAGGAAGACGAGGGGAAAGGCCGCGGCCTCCTCGAAGGTGAGGTTTGCGGGCTTGGGGAGCACGTTCACCGCGGGGACCACCACGAACTCCGCGTTGGTCCCGTTCCGTCTGGCCCCCAGGAGCCCGTACTGGGGGCAGAGGTTGTCGTTGCCCCGCAGACACGCGGGGCACTGTCCGCACGAGATCCCAGGGCTCAGGGTCACCTCGTCTCCCACCTGCACCCCGGTCACCCCCTCCCCCACGGCCTCCACCACGCCCGCGCCATCGGAGCCAGGGATGAGGGGAAGGGGCCACCGTCCCGCGGGTCCGCGGCGCACCCAAAGGTCGAGGTGGTTCATGGCCGCGGCCCGGATCCGCACCCGGACGTGCCCAGGGGGGACTTCGGGAACCGGAACCTCCTCCAGCCGCAGAACCTCCGGCCCCCCGTGCTCCCGGATCACCACCGCCCACATTCGCCTCCTCCTCACACGACCCCGCGGAGTCTCGGATCCAGGGCGTCCCGGATGCCGTCACCCACCATGTTGAAGGCGAACACCACGATCATCAACGCTAGGCCTGGCGCGAGGGACAGGAGGGGGAAGCTGGTGAGGAACCGATACCCCTCCAGAACCATGGATCCCCAGGCAGGGGTAGGCGGCTTGATGCCCACCCCCAGGAAGCTCAGGCTCCCCTCGATGAGCATGGCCCCGCCCAGGCTCAGGCTTGCCTGCACGATGAGGGGCGAGAGACAGTTGGGGAGGATGTGCCGGAACATGATGCGGCTCGTGCTCGCCCCCAGGGCCCGGGCCGCGATCACGTACTCGTTCTCCTTCACGGAGAGGGTCTGGCCGAAGGTCAGCCGAGTGTACCCGGGGATGAAGGCCACCGCGAGCGCCACCATCACGTTCCGGACGCCGGCCCCCAGGAGGGAGGTGATGACCAAGGTGAACACCAGGGGCGGCATGGCCATGAGGGCGTCCATGCACCGCATGATGAACACCCCAACTCTCCCTCCCACGAACCCCGCGATGAGCCCCAGGATCACGCCCGCCGCCCCTCCCATGAGGACCGCCCCTACGGCCACGATCAGGGACGTCCGGGCCCCGTAGATGAGGCGGCTGAGGACGTCCCGTCCCAGGGCGTCCGTGCCCAGCCAGTGCTCCGCGGTGGGCCTTTGGAGGACGTTTCGGAGGTCCTGGGCGTACGGATCGTACGGGGCCAGCAGGGGAGCGAAGAGGGCCGAGGCGAGGAACATCCCGACCACCACGAGCCCGAACACTACCAGAGGGCGCGAGAAGAGGACCCGTCGGACCCGGGCACTGACCACCCCCCGCACCGGCCGTGCGACCGCCGTCCACTCCGCGACCCTAGCCATATCGAATCCTCGGGTCCAGGAATCCGTACATCAAATCTACCATGAGCGTGATAAAGGTCGTGGAGATCCCCGTGAGCAGGGCAAAGCCCTGGACCACGGGATAATCCTTGGCCACCACGCTGTCCACCGCCAGGCGCCCCAACCCCGGGATGTTGAACACCGTCTCGATCACCACGGTTCCGCCGATGACGAAGTTCAACAGCAGGCCCGCGATGGTGACCACGGGGATGAGGGCGTTCTTCAGGGCGTGCTTGGAGATCACCTGCCGCTCGACCACACCCTTGGCCCGCGCGGTCCGGATGTAATCCTGCCGCAGGACCTCCAGCATGCTGCTCCGAGCTTGGCGTGCCAACGCCGCCATGGGTAAGGTGGCCAGCACGGCCACGGGCATCACGCTCTGCCTGAAGCTCATCCAGAAGTCCTCAAAGGGCGAGGTGTACCCGAAAATGGGCAACCACCGGAGTCGCAGGCCGAAGATGTAGATGAAGAGGATCGCCAGCCAGAAGCTGGGTGCGGTGATGCCGATGTTCGCGATGAAGGTGACGAGGGTATCCAGCCACGTCCCCCGACGGAGGGCGCTGACGATCCCCAAAAACACCCCCACCGCTCCCCCTACCACCAGGGCGGTGACCCCGATGTGGAGGGAGATGGGAAGCCTCTTGGCGATCTCTGACCGCACGTCCACCCGCTGGATGATGGAGATTCCCAGATCTCCCCGGGTCACCAAGCCCCACAACCACCGCACGTACTGAACGGGGAGGGGCTGGTCCAGGCCGAACTCCTTTCGAAGGAGAGCGAGCCGCTCTTCCGAGGCTGCCTCGAACTCCTCCGCGGTGATCAGCATGAGCACGGGATCCCCGGGAAGGAGCCGCATGAGCAGGAACACCACCACGCTCAGCAGCCAGACGACCACCAGGGATTGCAGGAACCTCCGCAGAATGTACGTGCTCACCGGGCTCACCACCCCTTTCTGGGTCTGGTGCGCTTACGAGAAGGTGAGGACGGTGCGGATCACTTCCCCCTTGCGCATCCACTCGAAGCTCTCGTTCACCTGCTCCAGCCCCGCCTTCCGGCTCACCATCTCGTCCAGCTTCAACCGCCCCTGCCGGTACAGGTCCAGGTACCGCGGGATGTCCACGGGGAACCGGTTGGATCCCATGACGGATCCTTGCAGGCGCCGTTCCCGCAGGATCTGCCGCGGCTCCAGCTCCAGGGTGTCCGTGGCGGAGGGCACCCCGATGATGGTGGCCGTCCCCAGGGGGGCCAGGCAGTCCACGCACTGCCGGTACACCTTGGGAGACCCGACCACGGCAAAGGAGTAGTCCACTCCCTCACCGGTCAACCGCAGGATGGCCTCCACGGGGTCCACCTCCGAGGCGTTCACCACGTCCGTGGCCCCGAACCGTTTCGCGATCTCCAGCTTCTGGGGCAGGATGTCCACCGCGATGATCCGGCGCGCCCCTGCGAGATACGCCCCCTGCACCACGGAGATCCCCACCCCACCTAATCCGAACACGGCCACGGTGCTGCCCGGCTGCACCTTGGCCGTGTTGAACACCGCGCCGACCCCCGTAAGGACTCCGCAGCTCAACAACGCGGCAGCCTCGAGCGAGACATCCTCCGGGATCCTCACCACCGCGTTCTCGTGGACGAGCATTTGTTCGGCGAAGGCCCCCACGTTCGCGAACTGGTTTACGGGCTGCCCGTTCCGCCGCAGGCGCGGGGGTTCGGAGGGGTCCCGCCGCGTGTACGGGCTGCGGCAGAGGTTCAGGTGGCCCGTCAGGCACTCCTTGCACTGTCCGCAGAAGGCGGTCACGCACACCACCACGTGGTCCCCCGGTTTGACCCGGGTCACGAGACTCCCCACCTTCTCCACCACTCCCGCCGCCTCGTGGCCGAGCACCATGGGAAGGGGTGCGGGCAGATCGCCGTCCGCGATGTGCAGGTCGCTGTGGCACACCCCTGCGGCTACAGTCCGCACCACCACCTCCCGAGGACCGGGCTCATCGATTTCCACCTCCTGGATCACCAGGGGCTTTTTGGTCTCCTGGAGCACCGCCGCCTTCATCGGTCTGCCTCCTGGGGATTTTGTTCGCTCACCGTCTCGCCCACCAAGCCTCCGCGGGTTTCCACCAAGGCCACGTCTGACCCTGGAGGTGTCCGGTATCCCGTACCTCTCTGCGGGCCACCACCGCCGCTCCGGGGGAGGTGTACACGGGGATCACGGTGTGGTCCTGCAGCAGCATCCGGTGGAGTTGCTGGAGCTTGTGACGCTGCGGGGTGAGGGTCCCCGTGGACTCTTCCAGCACCTTCTCGAAGCCCTCCGGGCGCTTCAAGCTCGCCCAAACCTCCCGCGCCGTAGGGCCGAGATAGAACTGGATGTACGTGTTAAAATTCGGGAAGTACCCGTAGATGTGCGCCAGCAGTCCCCGCCATCCCTTCTGCTGATACTCATAGTAGCGGCCCACGGGAGGGATCTCCAAATCGGCCCGGATCCCCACGGCCTGGAGAGCCCCCTGAAGGGCAACCCCCACATCTCTTTGCAGATAGAAGGCCGGGATCAGGCGCGTACTGAAGCCGCTCGGGTAGCCAGCCTGGGCGAGGAGCTCCTTTGCCCGTTCAGGGTTATACGTCGGGCTCCGGAAGTCCGCTATAACCGCGGGGCTTTCCGGCGGCGCGATCTGGGCCCAGCTTTCTCCGAGCCCTGCTCCCAGGACCCGGGCCAAGGAGACCCGGTCCAGGGCATAGCCGAGGGCCTCCCGAACCCGCCGATCCGCAAAGGGGGAGTCCGGGTTCGCGCTGTCGGGAATCAGCATGAGGATGCCCCGCGAGGGAGGCCCGGTGATCACCTGGAACCGGCCCGTGGCCCGAAGCTGATCGATGATCTGAGGGTCCGCAAAGCGGGCCATGTCCACCTCACCCGCGAGGAGGGCTGCCTGGAGGGTCAGGGGCTGCGCCTGAGGGAAGAAGCGCAGCTCGATCCGGTCCAGGTAGGGCTTGGGCCGGTCCCAGTACCGGTCGAACCGCACGTAGTGGGCGTATGCGCTTGGGTCATAGCGGGTGACCCGGAAGGGCCCGGTGCCCACCGGCTGCCACTGGGCCCGCTCCTGCCCGAGCCTTTGGATCGTGCTGGGAGAAGCGATCAGCGCAGCGCTCCCCCCGAGGGAGAGGAACACTCCGTTGTCCCACTTCTCCAGGTTCACCCGCACCACGTACCGGTCCAGGACGTCCACGGAACGGATGTACCTCGGGAGCCGTCCCACCCGGAGGGAGTTCTCCAAGCTGAACTTCACCGCCTCCGCGCTGAGCTCTGTCCCATCGTGGAACAGGACGCCCCGGCGCAACCGGAAGATCAACGCTTTCCGGTCCGGGGCGATCTCCCACCGCTCCGCAAGTTTTGGGGAAACCCGACCGTAGGCGTCCACCCAGATCAGCGTCTCGTACACCGGAACCGCGGGAAGGATCCCGAACACCGGCATGGTCCAGGGCACCCCGAAGGGCCCCCCGGGCGAAGCGCCCTCCGCGATCCGCAGCACGCCGCCCCGCGGTTTCTGCTCCGCGGGCCCTGCAAGACCGAACGCACCTCCTCCCAGCGTGACGACGAGCGCCACCACCACAGCCAGGGAGGTCCCCATGGCCCGTCCACGGGCGTCCACATTCCCCACCTCCCTCCTCGGATCGCCACTTCCCTCCTCGACTCACCTTCCCTCCGGGGAGCCCACGGAGGCCGGAACCCGGTCCTCCATAGGAGCCCCTTGCAGGATCCGCCACACCTTCTCCGCCCTCAGGGGCATGTCCAGGTGCCGGACCCCGAACGGAGCTAGGGCATCCACCACCGCGTTCACGAAGGCCGGGGTCCCCCCGATGGTCCCAGACTCCCCGACGCCCTTCGCCCCCAGAGGATTTGTGGGCGAAGGGGTGACGGTGTGGTACAACTCAAGCGGAGGGACGTGCGTGGCCCGGGGGATGGAGTAGTCCGCCAGGCTCGAGACGAGAGGCTGCCCGCCGCGGTCGTACACCACCTCTTCCAGGAGAGCCTGCCCGAGGGCCTGCACGATCCCCCCCTGGATCTGACCGGCCACCAGCAGGGGATTGACCATCACGCCCACGTCGTCCACCGCCACGTACCGGAGGACGGACACCTCTCCCGTCTCCCGATCCACCTCCACCAGGCAGAGGTGGGCTCCGAACGGGAAGGTGTTGGAGGGGATGGAAAAGGTCGCGGACTCCTCCAGCCCGGGTTCTACCCCCTTCGGGAGGCGTGTGGGCTGATAGGCAGCGGCCGCGACCTCCGCCACCGACAAGGACCGACCCGGCACGCCCCGCACGGACACCCGCCCGTCCCGGAGCTCCAGGTCGGCGATGGGGGCCTCCAGGAGATGCGCGGCGATGTGGAGCAGCTTGCGCCGCACCTTCTCCGCGGCCCGCAGGATCGCGGATCCTCCCACCACCAGGGTCCGGCTCCCCCCCGTTCCTCCTCCCACGGGGATGGCCAGGGTGTCTCCGTGGACCACCCGCACCTTGTACGGATCGATTCCCAGCTTCTCCGCCACGATCTGGGCAAACCCGGTGGCATCTCCTTGCCCATGCGGCGAGGTCCCGGTAAAGGCCACCGCGGTTCCGTCCGCGTTCATCCGGACCTTCGCCCATTCCCACCCAAAGGCGCAGATCTCCACGTACGTGGAGAGCCCGATCCCCAGCAGACGCCCCTCCTTCCGGGCCTGCTCCTGTTCCTTCCGGAGCCTCGAATAGTCCGCCTTCTCGAGGAGGACCCGGAGGGCCCGGTGGTAGTCCCCGCTGTCGTACCGCAGCCCCGTGGGCGTGCGGTACGGGAACGCCCCCTTGGGGAGGAGGTTGCGGCGCCGCACCTCCGCGGGGTCCAGCCCGAACTCCCGGGCCACGAGATCCATCCCCCGCTCCAGATAGTACGTGGCCTCCGGACGGCCCGCGCCCCGGTACGCACCGGAAGGGGTTTTGTTCGTGTACACCCCCACCACCTCGATGTCCACCGCGGGGATGCGGTAGGGCCCTGTGAGCATCCGGGCGGTCATGCCCGCGATGACCAGGGTGGTGGTGACCGCGTAGGCTCCGAGGTCTCCCACGATGCGGGCCCGCAGCCCGATCACCCGGGCCCGCCCGTCGCACGCCAGCTCCAGGTCACACAGTTGGCTCCGGCCGTGCGCGCTTGCCACCATGCTCTCGCTGCGACGCTCCACCCACTTCACCGGGCGTCCCAATCGCTGCGCGAGGTACGCCACCAGGACGTCCTCGGGGAAGGCGTTGAGCTTCAGGCCAAACCCGCCGCCCACGTCCGGCGTGATGACCCGCACCTGGTTCCCGTCCAACTTCAGCGCCCGGGCTAGAGTATCCCGAAGGCTGTGGGGAAGCTGCGTGGAGGCCCAGACGGTCAGCTGCTCCCGAACCCCGTCCCACTCCGCGAGTACCCCCCGAGGCTCCAGGGGGGCAGCGGCAAGCCGCTGGTTCCACATCCGCTGGCGGACCACCCGGACGGCGTTCCGAAACGCCTCATCCACCTCTCCCTGCCGGATGTTCAGCCGAAGGCCCACGTTGTTCCCCAAGTGCGCGTGCACGAGCCGGCGTCCCTCCAGGGCCTCCAGGGGATCCGCCACCGCCTCCAGGGGCTCGTAGGTGACCCGCACCGCCGCGGCCCCGTCCTCCGCGGCTCCCGGGCTGTCTGCGATTACCGCGGCCACGGGCTGTCCTACGTACCGCACCACTTCCCGGGCCAGCACGGGGTGCGGTACGGGCTGGGTTCCGGGAGGACCCATCACCGGGACGTCCTGGATCTCGAGATCCTGGGCCAGGAGAACCTGCACGACCCCCGGCTGGCGCAGGGCCTCGGAGGGGTCCGCTTCCAGGATCCGCGCATGCGCATGGGGGCTCCGGACCAGGGCCACGTGGAGGACTCCGCTGGGGTTGAGGTCGTCGAGGTAGGCTCCCTTTCCCTGCAGAAGCTTCGGATCTTCGATGCGGCGCACCTGGCGCCCCAGCCACGTCCATTCTCCCGTCATGCTCCCGTCTCCCTCATGGTCTTGCTGGCACTATTCGCTCCCGGAACGACGATCCCTGCTTCCCGCACCCGGCGGCTCTGCCAGGTGCTGAGCCGCCGGGGCATGACCCCGATCAGTACGGAAAAGGCACCGGCGGCACCGCCCGCGCTGAGGATGTGCACGTCCGCGGGATCCCGGATCAGGTGCACCCAGCGATCGTCCGGATCCCTCTCCTCCACCCACCGCCGGGGCTCCCCGAACACGTACCCGCCCTTCCGGTTGTCCCCGATGGCGCGGAAATCCGCGGCCCGGCGTCGGGCGTGCTCCCGCAGGAAGCTCCGGATCTCCGCCTTCGACCAGCCTTCCCGGGCAAGGACGGCCCGGTGCTCGGGGCCGATGAGGAGGAGGTACTCCGTATAGCCCACGGGGCCGAAGGCGGGAACGGGAGACATGGCGTCCGCAATGGCCAGCAGGAGCCGTTTTCCGTTTCCATCCGGATCGAAGTATCCCACGGTGCTCGGTCCCCGGCAGGCCATCACGGTGACCACGCTGTCGTGGGCCGCGTACCCTTGATCCACGTGAAAGGGCGCCCACGGGCTTTCTTCCTCGTCTTCCCCGATGCAGTAGGTGTACTGCCCGGGGTGTCCGAAGGTGGAGCGGTCCGTCTCCAGGGAACCGCCCAGGTTGATGAGGAGGAGCCGCAGCACCCGTCCGATGGTGGCATTGGCCCGATTCCCAGGGCCGAAGAGCCGCTCCCGGCAGTTGATCCCGATCCGATTCCGGACTGGGCCGTTCACGATGACGAGCAGGCCCGGACCCGCGGTGGTGCAAGCCACCGCCTGCAGGTTGAACGCGGGGTCCAGGACTGCCTCCACCGCCGCGAGCACCACGGGCATGTACTCCGGCCGGCATCCCGCCATCACCGCGTTTGCAGCCACGAGCTCCACGGTAGCGGGCGTGTTCCGGGGCGGTACGACCCCGAGGACCTCGTCCGCCCGCCGTCCCGAAGCTTCCACCATCCGGTCCACGAGGGGCCGCAAAGGGGGGACGACGGGGAGCCCGTCCGTGCACCCCTGGGCCATCAGGTACTCCACCAGTTCCACGAACTCCGCCGACCCTCGCATCTCCCCTCCTTAGCCGCCACGCGCCGCCCGGATCTGGTCCATGGCCCGAAGCAGGCCCGCCACCACGGGCTCTACAAGCCGCGTGGCCCGCTCCCGGACTTCCTCCGGGGTCAGGTTCGCGAGAGGATGCGGCATCACCACGAACCGCGGCTCCTGCGCCTTCCGGGTGGCTTGGATGGCTCGCACCGTAGGCACGAAGGGCTCCGTGATCACGGCCACCGCCGGGATTCCCCGCTCAACCAAAGTGATGGCGTCGTGCACACTGCACGCGCTGCAGGACCCTCAGTCCCCGACGCCCGTGAGGACCAGGTCTACCCCTTCCGTCACCCGATGCAGCTCCTCCTCCGTGGCGGGAACCGAGGGGAACCCCTTCACCACGAAGGGTCCTACGGAGACCCCGTACCGATCCGAGAGCTGTCTGGCCAGCTCCTTCAGCAGCCGTTCCGAGCCCGGCTTGGAGTTGTCCAGCAATCCGCACCGGAGCTCCCGCAGCCGCTCCGGTTCCAGCCGATCCTGGGGAAGGGAAGCGGCCGTCCGTTCCCCCTTTCCCCACAGCCTTCCTCCCGTGGGGTCCACGATCTCCCACCGCGCGTCCCGCATCCCGCTCACCTCCTCACCGTCGGATCCAGGCCTCTCCAGGGGTCCACCACGGCCAGGTGACCCACTTCATGTGGTTGGTCCCCTGGACCTGGGGCCGCTTCGCGTACGCCCGCGGGGAGCGCCACACCGTCACGTGCACGTGCTCCTGCAACAGGATCCGATGGAGCTGCTGCGTCTTGTATCCTTCCGGCCGCAGGGTGGAGACGGATTCCGCAAAGACCTGGTTCAGAGCGGCGGGCCGCGCCATGCTTGCCCACACCTCCGGCGGATTCACGAAGTAGAAGCCCACGAAGCTGTTGTAGTTCGCGAAGAACCCGAGGAAGTGGACCAGGATTCCCCGCCAGCCCCGGGTGGAGTACTCCCGGTAGCGGGGCGCTTCGGGAAACTCCAGCTCCGCGTGGATCCCGACCTCCCGCAGGTACCGCTGGATGGCCACCACGTGATCCCGGGGGATGAAGGGCGCGGGGATGAGCCGGGTACTGAACCCGTTCGGGTATCCCGCCTGCGCCAGGAGCTCCCGGGCCCGCGCCGGGTTGTACGTGGGCCCCCGGTAGTCCCGCAGGTACGCGGACTGCTCCGGGAACGCCAGCTGGGTGGTGGGCTGAAGGAGGCCAAACCCCAGCCCCCGAACGATGGCTTCTCGGTCAATGGCGTAGCTCAGGGCCTCGCGGACCCGGCGGTCGGCGAACGGGGAATCCGCATTCGCGCTGTCCGGAATCAGGGTCAGGATCGCGTTATCCGCAGCCATCAGTTCAAACCCTGCTGCCCGCAGCTCCGAGATCAGCGCCAGGTCCTGGAGCCCGGCCACGTCAATCTGACCGGCCAGCAGGGCCGCCTTCAGGGTCTGGGGATCCCGGATGAACCGGATCTCCACGCCGTCCAGATACGGCTTCCCCCGATCCCAGTACGAACCGAACCGTCGGTACCGCACGTACGCGTCCCGCTCGTATCGCTCGAGTTGGAACGGGCCTGTCCCCACCGGATGCCACCGAGCCCGCTCCACCCCCAATCGCTCCAGGGCCGCGGGCGAGATGACGGTGGCCGGGGTTCCCGCTAAGGTCACCAGGACGCGGTTGTCCCACCCTTTGAGGCGGATCCGCACCGTGTTCCGGTCCACGGCCTCCACCGCCTCGAAGTAGGGAATGATGCCCCGCTCCATCTGCTTTTGCAGGTTGAACTGCACCGCCTGCGCGGTGAGGTCGGTCCCGTCGTGGAACTTCACCCCCCGCCGCAGGGATAGGGTGATGGTGCGCCGGTCCGGGCTGATCTCCCATCGCTCCGCGAGCTTCGGCATGACCCGACCCGCCCGGTCCATCCACAGCAAGGGTTCCAGGGCCGGTACGGCCGCGCAGATGGAGACCCCCACGATCTCCCAGGGGATGCCGAAGGGACTCCCCGGGGCTTCGTCCACCACCCGCAGGACCCCACCCCGAACCACGGAGGGTCCTGCGGCCGCCGCTCCCCCCAGGGCGAGGAGGAGGGCCATTCCAACGGTCAGTCGCCGTACCCAGGACGTGCCGCAAATCCTCATTCTGAACTCACCTCCGTTCAGCGATCCAGCCAAGCGTCCTCCGGGGCCCAGAAGGGCCAAGTGGCCCATCGCAGGTGTTTCGTGTCCCGCACGTACTTCTGCATCACGTAGATCCTCCCATAGCGCATGAGCGGGATCACCGTCAGGTCGCTGAGCAGCAGCCGATGGAGGGCCTGCACCTTATGCCGCTCCTCCCGCAGGGTCCGCACGGAGTCCCGGAACAGGGTCTCCAGCTGGGCCGGTCGCCTCATGCTCGCATACCCTTCCGGAGCCTGGGTGTAGTAGAAGGCTACGTGAGCGTTGAAGTTCGGGAAGTACCCGAACACGTGGATGAGCATTCCCCGCCAGCCTCGGCGCTGATACTCCGTGTAGCGGCCGATCTCGGGGAGTTCCAGCTGGGCGCGGATCCCCACCGCGTTCAGGTACTGCTGGAGGGCCACCGCGATGTTGCGATCCAGGTAGGGAGCCGGGATCAGGGTGGTCTCGAACCCGTTCGGGTATCCCGCCTGCGCCAGGAGCTCCCGGGCCCGCGCTGGGTTATACGTGGGCCCCCGGTGGTCCTGGAGGTACGCCCTGGATTCCGGAACCGTGAGCTGGGTCCACCCCTGCGAGAGGCCGAAGAGGGTCGCCTGAGCCAACGCCTCGCGGTCTATGGCATACCCGATGGCTTCCCGCACCCGCCGGTCCGCCAACGGGGAATCGGGGTTCGCGCTGTCCGGGACCAGGACCACCACTCCACCGAAGAAGGATTCCGCGGGATAACCCTGCCGGATCAGCTCCGCGGCAGCCGGATAGGGGCCGAGCCCCGCCACGTCCACCTGTCCGGCGAGGAAGGCCGCCCGCAGCGTCTGGAGATCGCGGATGAACCGCATCTCCACCCCATCCAGGTAGGGCTTGCCTGGCTGCCAGTAGTTCACAAACCGCCGGTAGGTCACCGCGGCGTCCCGCTGGTAGCGGACGAACCGGAAGGGTCCGGTCCCGACCGGCTCCCAGCGGGCCCGGTCCAATCCCTGCCGCTCGAGGAAGGACGGAGACACCATGAGGGCAGAGGTGCCCATGAGGTTTAACCAGATTCGGTTGTCCCACTCCTGGAGGTGGATCCGCACTCGTCGGTCATCCACTGCTTCCACGGACCGGAAGGGGACCCGGCGGGCCTCCATCTGACGTTGGAGGTTGTAGACCACGGCCCCGGCGTCGAGGGGTGTTCCATCGTGGAAGCGGATCCCCCGGCGTAGAGTAAGGGTGATGGACCGTCGGTCCGGGGCCACCTCCCACCGTTCTGCCAACCTCGGGGAAATCCGACCCTGCCGGTCCACCCAGAGAAGGCTTTCGAAGGCGGGAATGGCCGCGCAGACGGAGACCCCCACGATCTCCCACGGGATGCCGAAGGGACTCCCCGGGGCTTCGTCCACCACCCGCAGGACCCCACCCCGCTTGGGAGCGGGGGCCGCGTCCGCGAAGGGCAGGTCCGCCTGGGCCCGCAAACCCAGGCTGATCCCCATCACCGTCACGAGCACCCACGCCAGGCCCCGCATCTCTCCCTTCACCTCCTGCGGTCCGTGCTTCTCACGCCCCGAGGTCCTTCCCGATGGCCTGGGCTAAGGCCCGGTACTGGGCGTAGTCCCCCAAGGGGCAGACGGAGACTCCGGGGATCACGATCACACTGGCGGTGAGGAGGCCCGCCTCCCGGCTCGCGAGGAAGGCCACGAGGGCTCCGATGTCCTCGGGGAGGGCAATCCGTCGGGAGGCCACCCGGGCCTGGACCTCCTCCTCCCGCATCTGGGCCCGCATGCGACCCGTGAGGATCCCGGCGGGGAGGACCGCGTTCACCGTGATCCCGTACGGGTAGAACTCCGCGGCCAGCTGTCGGGTGAGGCCCAGGAGGCCCCGCTTCGAGGAAGTGTAGCAGGCTCCCCCGTTCAGGCTGGCCCGGAGGGCCGCCAGGGAGGAGAGGTTGATGATGCGGCCGAATCCCTGGCGGACCATATGGGGGAGGGCCGCTCGGCTCATGTAGAACGGACCCGAGAGGTTCACCCGGAGGTAGCTCCACCACTCCTCGTCCGGCATCCGCTCCACCGCAGGCGAACGTCCCAGGCGCGCCGCGTTGTTCACCAGGATGTCCAGTCTCCCGTAGCGGTCCACCACGGATTCCACCATCCGCCGAGCCTGGGAGGGGTCCGAGACGTCCCCCGCGACCGGCCATGCCTCCCCGCCTCTGCTGCGGATCTGGTCCACCGTGGCCTGCGCGTACTCCTCCTGGAGGTCGTTTACGGCAACCCGCGCACCTTCCTCCGCCAGGGTGCGCGCGATGCCCGCTCCTCCTCCTCCCAGCGCGCCCCCGCCCGCCCCCGTGACCAGGGCCACCAGTCCCTCCAGCCGGCCCACGGGGATCCCCCTACACGAACGCGTTCTCCCGGCGCCCTCCACCTCCCCCGGGCACCACGGATACCGCTCCGTCAATGGGGATGGCCGCCCCCGTGATGTACCCCGCCTCCCGGCTCGCGAGGAACACCACCAGGGCCGCCACCTCCTCTGGGGTGCCGGCCCGCAGGGCGGGAACGGTGGCCGCCACCGCGTTCCGTCGTTCCTCCGGCCAGCCCTCCACCAGCCTCGGCGTGAGGATGAACCCGGGCAGGATGGCGTTCACCGTGATGCCGTGCTGGGCCACCTCGATGGCCAGGTGCCGGGTGAGCCCATACAGGGCTTCCTTTGTGGCCACATACGGCACGCCGTGCAACAGGCTCGTGCGGATGGCGGAGATGTTCGAGACGTTGATGATCCGGCCGAACTTCCGAGGTCGCATGTGCCGCACCGCGGCCCGGCTCAGGTAAAACGGGGCATGCACGTTCACCGCGAGGCTCCTCTCCCATTCCTCGTCCGACACCTCATCCGCCCGCTGGCCACTCGCGTGGTACTCCGCCTTGTTCACGAGGATGTCCAGCTGCCCGAACCGCTCGATCACGCGCTCCACCAGCTGGTCCGCTTGCCGGACATCCGCCACGTCCGCGGGGAACGCCTCCGCCTCGAGCCCCGCATCCCGCAGCTCCCGGACCGTGGCCTCGGCCCAATCCGCGGTCCTGTCGTTCACCGCCACCCGGGCTCCCGCCTGGGCCAGGGATCGGGCGATCACCGGTCCCATCCCTCCCTTCGAGCCGCCCCCGGCCCCCGTGACCAGGGCCACCATCCCGCTGAGGTCACACAGTCGCGTGCCCTGCATCTCTCCCTCCTGCCTCTTCCCTGTCTAGCCCGCGTCCTTCCCGCTCCGCTGTTTGTAGGCTTCGAAGTTCCCCAGTGCACTTCCGAGTCCCCGATCCAGGGGGAGGGCCGCCCCCGAGATGAAGGTCACGTCCCGCCGGGACAAAAAGGCCACGAGCTTTCCGATCTCCTCCTCCGGATCCAGCGGCCCCAAACTCCCCTCCGCCTGCAACCACTCGGGCCTCATCCGCAGGATCCGGGGATTCCGGATGCCGGTGGGCATCAGGGCATTCACCGTGATCCCGAATTGGGCCACTTCAAAGGCCATCTGCCGGGTCAGGCCCAAAAGGCCCGTCTTCGCGGTGGTGTATGTGGAGCCGCTCACGAATCCCGTGCGGACCGCGGCGAGGGACGCGATGTTCACGATGCGACCAAACCCTTGGGGGATCATGTACCGCAGGGCGGCCCGGCTCATGTAAAAGGGACCGCTCAGGTCCACCGCCACCTGGCGATGCCAGACCTCGTCCGGGAGCCGCTCCACCGCGGGGATGAGGCCGCCGATGGCCGCGTTGTTCACCAGGATGTCGATGCGGCCGAAGTGGCGCACCACGGCGTCCACCATGCGGTTCGCATCCGCGGGATCCGAGACGTCCCCCACGATGCCCCACGCCTCTCCGCCCCGGGAACGGATCTGGTCCACGGTGGCCTCCGTGAACTCCTCCGTGAGGTCGTTGACGGCCACCTTGGCGCCCTGGCGGGCCAGGTACCGGGAGATGCCGGCTCCCCCTCCGCCGTCCTCCCCCCGACCGGCCCCCGTCACCAGGGCCACCATCCCTTCCAGCCACCGCTCCTCCTGCTGTCCCATTCCCTCCCTCCGTCTTAGGTTCGCCTCCGGATCGGGAGTGTGACGCTCTGCCAGGCGAAGGTGGGGCAGACCGTGGACACCCCCGCGTTCCGGGCTCCCGCAACCACCAGGGTGATGGCTTCCGGGGTCGGTGCGAACCGTACGAACGTCTCATCGGGCAGGTGGGGATCCAGACCTCCCTCCTTCGCGAGCCGCCGCAACTCCCCGGCCCGACGCCCGAAGTGCTCCCACAGGAACTCCCGCACCTGACGCTTGCTCCACCCCGCTTGGGCGATCATCTGTGCGTGCTCTGGCCCCATCACCACCACGGACCCGTGCCCTCGGGGCCAAGGGAAGTACGCCCCCGCGTAGGACATGGAGTCCGCGATGTTGAGGAGGATGTGCTCGGGCTGCTTGGAGTCCCGCTGCTCCACAGGCATTGTCCCCCGGGCCAAGACCACGGTCACCGTGCTCTCCTCCTTGCCGAACCCCCGCTCCATGTGCAACCCTTCCCAAGGGCTCTCCTCCTCGTTCTCCGCGATGCAGAAGCTGTACTTGGCCGGGGTCCCCTGGGTGCTCTGATCGAAGACGTGGGGACGGATCCCCAGGGCATTCAGAATCACCAAGCGGATCGCACGCCCCACGGTGGCGTTCGCCCGGTCCCCGGGGCTGAAGACGTTGTCTGCTCCGTTGAATCCCAGTTCCTGCCGAATCGGTCCGTTGATCACCACCAGCACCGCCTGCCCGCTGGTGCTCTGCAACAGGCCCCGGCTTCCCGCGGTCCGCTCCAAGCCCTCCAGGGCCGCCAGGACGACGGGGAAGTATTCCGGCCGGCAGCCCGCCATGACCGCGTTCGCTGCCGCCAACCGCACCGTGCACTTCCGGCCCAGGTGCGGCTGGGCGATGAGCACTTCCTCTGGATCCCGGTCCACCTGGGCCAGGAATTCTTCCACGAACTCCTCCGCGGGAGGGACCACGGGCAATCCGTCCGTCCAGCCCCGCTCGAAGCAGAACTCGATCACCGCCCGGGCTTCCCGCACCGCCTCCCGGGTGGGTTCCACCTCCTGCCAGGTCCTCATGGTCCCCTCCTCCCCGTGTAGAGCCGGATCCCTTACTGAGGCTCGATCCCCAGCAGCCGCACCACGTCCGGCAGTACCTGCTCCGCCCGCGCCCGCACCTCCTCCGGGGTGAGGCTGCTGAGCGGATGTGGGATCACCGCGTAGGGATAGCCGGGCATGCCTCGGGTCTGGGCCATGGCGTCCGCGGTCCGCAAGAACGCCTCGGTGATCACCACCGCTGCGGGAACGCCCCGCTCCTCGAACAGGATGCCGTCGGCCACACTGGCCGCGCTGCAGGACCCTCAGTCCCCCACTCCCGCGATCACCACGTCGCACCGTGCCAATAGGTCCTCCACTAGCTCCGGCGGGGCGGGAAGGGATGCGTTGGGCTTGCGGCGCAGATGCACCTCCTGCGCCCCGAACCGCACCTGCAGCAGTTCCCCCAGGGCCCGCAGGAAGGCGTCCGCGTTCCGCTTCCCGTTGTCCACCAGGCCCACCCGGGACCCCTGCAACGTCCGCCGGGTCCGCGGGGCCAGGGGCTTCGTGGCCTGCGTGACCTCTCCCGTAGGATCCACGAGCACCGGCATGGCTCATCCCTCCTCGGGAATCCGTTTCTCCAACCGCACGCCCTGCAGGGCGGGGTACACGGGCGCGATGCACTGCTGGAGCATGGCCCGCAACACCTCATCCCCCACCAGGCATTCCAGGCAGGCCTCCGGGGTTGCTTCCAGGACCAGGTCCACCCACCCGTCTTCCGTGACCTGCTGGACCCGGAGCGCGAACCCGTCCGCGGCGAGTCCCACCCGAACCTCGTCGAGCGCCCGATCAATGCGCTCCAAGACCGTCTGCGCCTCTCCCATGCCCTCAAGCCTCCTTTCTGGCTTCTGCGGCCGTCTCCTCGATTCCGGGAAGTTGGAGTCCGAAAAACCGCGCGGCATTCACAAGGAGGATCTTGCGCCGCACCTCCTCCTTCAGGGGCAGGTCGGTGAACTCCTCCAGCCACCGCTGAGGCGTGATCATGGGATAGTCCGATCCGAAGAACACCTTGTCCTGGATCAGGGTGTTCGCGTAGTGGACCACGGAAGGGGGGAAGTATTTGGGAGCCCAGCCGGACAGGTCCATGTACACGTTGCCCTTGTGCCGGACGATGGCCAGCTGTTCGTCGTGCCAGGGCCACGCGGGGTGCGCGAGGATGATGCGCAGCTCCGGGTAGCGAGCCGCCACCTCGTCCACGTAGATGGGCCGGCCGTAGTCCAGCCGAAGGCCCATGCCCCCCGGCCTGCCCACCCCGATGGCCGTAGTGCCCGTGTGGAAGAGCACCGCCAATCCCTGGTCCACGCACGCCTCATAGATCGGAAAGAAGCGGGGATCGTCCGGCCGGAAGGCCTGGGTGATCTGCTGGAACTTCATCCCCCGCAGCCCCAGCTCCGCGCAGCGCCGCACCTCCTCCACCGCCCTCCTTCCCTTCCACGGGTCCACGCTCCCGAACCCGATGAACACCTCCGGGTACTTCTCGACCCACTGCGCCACCTCCTGGTTGGAGATCCGCAAGCCGCTTTGGGTCTCGTTGTCCACGTCGAAGATCACCGCCATCAGCTCCAGGGAAGCGTACAGCTCCGCGATGGCGTCCGGGTTGTCCCAGCGGGGATCCACCCCCGTGGGGAACATAGGGCGCCTGCCCGTCCGGACCTTGTCCCCGGTGGCGATGTGCACGTGCACGTCAATCCCGCGGACCATCCTCCTCCCTCCCTTACGGCGCCCGGAGGGGAATTCCCCGGACTTCCGGGGGGACCGGCATGATCCGCAGGTCCTCCGTGATGCGGAGGGGGGCTCCCGTGCACGCCTGCACCTCCTCGGGGCTCACCCCGGGCGCGACCTCCTCGAGCACCAGCTCCTCTCCCTCCACCCGGATCACGGCCAGGTCCGTGTAGATCCGCTTTACGCACCGAGGGGCGGTCAGGGGATAGGTGCACGCCTCTACGATCTTCGGCTCCCCCCGCTCTGTCACGTGCGTCATGGCCACCCAAACGCGCTGGGCTCCCACCGCGAGATCCATGGCCCCGCCCACTCCGGGCACCCGCTGCCCGGGAACCTTCCAGTTGGCGAGGTCTCCCCTCCGGGAGACCTGTAGGGCTCCGAGGATCGCGTGCGTGAGATGTCCGCCGCGGATGATGGCGAAGGAGAGCGCGTGGTCAAACAGGCTCGCGCCCGGCAGCAGGGTCACGTAGTCCCCGTTGGCGTTCACCAGATCCGGGTCCTCCTCGCCCGGTGCCGCCTTCGAACCCACCCCCAGGATCCCATTCTCGCTGTGGATGAGGACGTCCTTCCCCTCCGGGAGGAACTGCAGCACCAGGGAGGGGATCCCCACCCCCAGGTTCACGTAGCTGCCGTCCGGGAGGTCCTGAGCGATCCGGTACGCCACGCCTTCCCGCGTCAGAGCCATGTGGGTCCACCTCGTCCACAAGTGGTGTCCCGCGGTCCCCGCGGGGACCGGTCAGGTGCGGCGCACAAGTCGGGGGTGGCGCTCCGTGGCCACCACCCGGTCCACAAAGATCCCGGGGGTCTCGATCTCTTCCGGGGAGAGCGCACCCACCGGCACGATCTCGTCCACCTCCGCGATGACGACCTTCGCGGCCGTGGCCATGATGGGGTTGAAGTTCCTCATGGTCCGACGGTACGTGAGGTTCCCCCACCGGTCTGCCCGGTGCGCCTTGATGAGGGCGAAGTCCGCGGAGAGGGGGAGCTCGAAGACATAGGGACGGCCGTTGATCACCCGCACCTCCTTCCCTTCCGCGAGCTCCGTCCCCACTCCGGTGGGCGTGTAGAACCCGCCCAGGCCTGCACCTGCCGCCCGGATTCGCTCCACGAACGTGCCCTGGGGCAGGACCTCCAGCTCGATCTCCCCGCGCAGATACCGGTCCCGGAGGGCCCAGGCTCCTGGATGGGTGGGGTAGGAGGTGATGAGCTTGCGTACCGCCCCGTCCAGGATCAGGCCTCCCAGGGCATAGTCCTCCGTGCCGCCACCGCATTGGATGACCACGAGATCCCGCAGACGTCGCCGCCGGAGGGCCTCCACGAGTTGCGCGGGAAAGCCCGGAGGGCCGAACCCTCCCATCATGATGGTGGCCCCATCGGGGATGTCCGCGACGGCCTCGTCACACGTCGGGACGCACTTGTCCATCTCCCTCGCCCACTCGCCTTATTCGATACGTCCGCCCTTTTCCTGATGTCAAGCGCTTCTCAGCCTAGGGCACCTGCCCCTGGAGGATGGGGACCAGCCGTCCATACAGCTCCAGCCTCCGCTTGGCGGACTCCACGTTCTCGAAGAAGATCCGCATGCGGTGCCGCTCGATCTCCCGGCGCAGCTGGGTCTTGGCACCGGGGGTGGCATCCGCCAGGAAATAGGCCTTCCGCTCCATGATGGGCTTCGCCTCCTGGGTGGCCGCCCACAATGCCACGCATCGGGCGGCGTTGGGGTGGGGAGCCCGCTGGAAGACCACGACCACGAACTGGGAGGCATAGGTAGGCGTTACCGGGTTCCATGCCAGGGGCTCCCGGAACCGCTCCCGCCGGTCAATCGTCTCCCCGATGCCGCCCCACATGAGGTCCTTCTCGCCCCGCAGGACCATCTCCCGGCCGATGGTGGGGTTGGGGACGATGGTGATCCGGACCTCGTCGCGCAGCCGTCGGGCGAAGTTCGTGGCCCAGGCTTCTCCCAGCATCAACCCCAGGGCCGCGATCCCGTTGGTCACGGTGGGGATGTCGCCCACAAAGCGATCTCTCCAGCGGGGCTGCAGAATCCCGTTCCAGTCCCGAGGGACGTCCTCGGGCCGGAGGCGACGCGAATCGTAGCTGAGGGTGTGCACGAAGTTGTAGAACTTCAGGGTGGTGTTGTTCAGGATGGCCGTCCCCGGGGGGATCCGAAAGGCGGCGAGCTCCTCGGGCTTGAAGGACGCGAGGAGGTTCCGTTCAAACAGGGGCAGGACCCCCGGGATGGTCCACACCAGGATGTCGTGCTCGTGCCGGCCCGCCTGGGCCTCCGTGATGGCCCGGGTGGGAGCCGCCACGTCCGTCACCGCCCGGACCCGCAGGCCCGGAAACTGCTCCTGGAAGAGCTCCACGAGCGGATCCGCCACCAGGGCCACGTTGGTGAGGAGGTTGAGCTGGCCCTCCCGCCGGGCCTGCTCGCACAGCTGCTCCCGCAAGGACGCCTGCGGAGCCGCCTGCCCGTACGGCCCCAATACGGCTGCGGTCAACCACACTCCGAGCAGGATCCCCAAAACCGTTTTCCCGCGCATGCTGCTCCCCCCTTTAGGAATGGGCTGGTGCTGCCTCGCCGAACACCCGTACCCGATCCTCCGGGATCTCCAAGGTCACCTCCCCCTCCGGAACCTCCACCCCCTCCGGAACCTCCACCAGGATCTCCGCCTGGCCTACCTGAACCCGGAGTTCCTGGATGTTGCCTAGGAATGCCCTCTGGCGCACGACACCCCGGACCCCCCCTCTCCACCCCGTCTCCCCACTGGGGACCACCCGACACACCTCGGGCCGGAAGAATACCCTCACCCGCTCCCCGGGCACTAGCCGGTCCTCCCCGATCCCCACCAGCCGCCCTGCCGGGGTGTCCACCAGGTACCGCCCCCCCTCCTGCCCCACCACCTGGCCGGGCAAGAGGTTCCCCCGGCCCACGATGTACGCCACCCGCTCCGACCAGGGCCTCAGGTATACCTCCTGCGGGCTGCCCACCTGCAGGATCCTCCCGCCTTCCATCACCACCAGCCGGTCCGCGATGGCCATGGCTTCCTTCTGATCGTGCGTCACGTAGATGGCCGTGAAGCCCAGCCGTCGCTGCATCTGCACGATCTCGCTCCGCAGCTCCTCCCGAACCCGCGCGTCCACGTTCGAGAGCGGCTCGTCAAACAGGATCACCCGATCTCCCGCCACGATGGCCCGCGCCAGGGCCACCCGCTGCTGTTGCCCTCCGCTCAACTCCCCCGGATACCGCCGCTCCAGCCCCCCGCACCCCACCATCTCCAGAACCTCCCGCACCCGGGCCCGTTCCTCGATCCCTCCCCTCCGCTTCATCCGCAGCGGGAACGCTACGTTCTCGTACACCGTCATGTGCGGCCACAGCGCGTACGACTGGAACATCATGCTGACCGGCCGACGGTGCGGGGGCTCATGGATTCCCCGCACCGCGGAGAACACCACCTGCCCCTCGATCTCGATCTCTCCCCCCTCCGGCCGCTCCAGGCCCGCAAGGCTCCGCAGCAGGGTCGTCTTCCCGCACCCACTGGGCCCCAGCATCACCAGGAACTCCCCCCTCCGCACCTCCAGGGACACCCCATTTAGGGCGACCACCCCTCCACTTCCCGTGCGGGGCCCAAACCGCTTGCGCACCTCCCGAACCCGTACGGAGATCTCGTCCCCGGCCTCCGCGGAGATCAGGGCAGTGGGTCCCCGCTCAACACGGGTTGCTTCCTGCATGCTCCCTCCCCTCCCTCAGGTCCACCACACGCCGTGCTTTGTACTCCGTCCTCGGAAGCGTCCCGGGTTCCAGCAGCTCTACCTGAACCCCCACCCCCAGGGCCTCCCGCAACCGAGAGGCCACCGCCCCTTCCAGCCCGTCCGGAACCGCAGCGGTGACCTTCTCCACCCGGATGACGAGCTCCGGCCGCTCCACCGTTCCCCGCAGCACCACCTGAAACTCGTCCGACAGCTCCCGGAAAGCCCGCACCACCTGCTCGATGGCCGCGGGATACACGTTCACCCCCCGGTACCAGATCGTCTCGTCCGCCCGCCCCTCGCTCCCCCGCGCGATCCGCGGCCAAC
>Ga0079995_1075281_pt1 | contig 57604 bp, 56 predicted proteins | sample FaiFalFF_MnMetaG_2_FD_69198 | JGI IMG/M metagenome (GOLD analysis project Ga0079995, IMG submission 69198) | Freshwater microbial communities from Yellowstone National Park, Wyoming, USA - Fairy Falls C (FF_Mn_C) (SPADES assembly) (version 4) | ecosystem: Environmental > Aquatic > Freshwater >... | reverse complement strand
GGCATCGGCGCTCACGGCGACGGCGAGCGCCATAAACGGATGCTTGACGGACCCGAGGAGGTTCTGGGATGGCCAAGGCGATAGTCCTGGGTGATTCGATAAACACCGACCAGATAATCTCGGGGGAATATGTGAGGAGGGACGACTATACCAGATACCTCTTTGCCAAGTTTAGGGATGACATCAACCGGCTGATTCAGGGCGGGGAGGTCAGGGGAAGAATTATCGTGGCGGGCAGAAACTTCGGCATGGGCTCCAGCAGGGAGCGGGCCGCCATAGGCCTCAAGGAGGTGGGGATAGCGGCGGTGGTGGCCCATTCCTACGACCCCACCTTCGAGAGGAATGCCATCAACTGCGGCCTAAGGATATACAGGTTCAGGCCCGGGGTCCATATTCGGATAAGGGACGGGGATGAACTGGTGATAGACCCGGCGGGGAATCTGCTCTACGACGTAAGTACTGGCGACTCATACCCACTCATGGAGACGCCCCGGTTTGTACAAGAGATATGGGAGGCGGGCGGCCTGATAAGGATCTTGAGGAAGGATGCCGATTGGCAAGGATGAGGTGCGGGGGCTGATCTGGAGCATAAGCTTTAGGTCCACTCATCAGGCTATGCCCCCTGGCCTTGGTCTCCTCCCACCTCGTTTATCGCATAGAGACAGGTAACCATGCGCTCATGAGTCATGTGGATTCATTCGGAACGTTATTTGGTGGCTTTGGATGGGGACGGTCAAGAGTTAGACAGGGTGTGAGATGGCTTTCGAGGGGGAAGGGGCGCGTAGCTATCCTCGGGGCTACGGGGAACGCGATTCTGGCGGCGGAGCCCGTCTCAGCCATGGGGATGCTGGAGTAGTGGCATGAAGATCGCGATTCTCGGCTTCGGTTCCGTCGGTCAGGCCCTAGCCCGGCTCCTACTGGAGCGTCAGGAAGAGTTGTATTTGAGGTATGGCTTTGCTCCCCGTGTGGTGGCTATCGCTGATAGCAAGAGCCTCGCGCTGAATCCTGAGGGGCTCGACCTGCGGCTGGCCCTTCAATGCAAAAGGTCCACGGGGAGGGTGGGGCATCCCTGCCAGGGCATCACCGTCGCTGAGATCGCCGATAAGACGGGATTCGACGCCCTCGTCGAGTTGACACCCACTAATCCCCTCGATGGTGAACCTGCGCGCACCCACATCCTGGAGGCCCTGGGACGAGGCAAACATGTGGTGACCGCCAATAAGGGCCCTCTCGCCCTGGCCTTTTCAGAGCTGAAGATGAGGGCGGAGCAGAGCGGAAGCATGCTTCGCTACAGTGCCGCCGTTGGTGGAGGCACTCCCATCCTCGACTTCGGGGAGGCCTGTGCCAGGGCCGAACCCATAACCGAGATCAGGGGTGTGCTGAACTCGACCTCCACCTTCATCCTATCCCAAATGGAGGAGAGGGGGGTCAGCTTAGACGCGGCCCTAGCCGAGGCGAGGAGGCTGGGACTAGCGGAGGCCGACCCCAGCCTGGATCTGGATGGCATCGACACCGCCTGCAAGGCCGTGATACTGGCCAACCATCTCATGGGGATGAACGCCTCCCTGAGAGATGTTGGTAGAATCGATGGTATAAGGGATGTCTCCCCCGAGAGAATAAGGGAGGCGGCGGCTAGGAATATGGGTCTGAGAATAGTAGGAATCGTTAGAAGGCGAATCGAGGTACGGCTGGTGGAGCTGGGCAGAGATAACCCATTATTCGCCCCTGACATGTCCAATGTGGTGGCCTTCAGGTGCAAGTACTCCGGCGAGAAGGTGATTCGCGGGAGGGGTGCGGGTGGAATCCCCACCGCCTGCGGGGTGCTCCGTGACCTGATCCATGTGCACTTGGCGGTTAGGGGAAGGTGGGGGGCATGTTGACCGTGATGAAGTTCGGCGGCAGCTCCCTGGCCGCTCCATCAGGGATGAGGCGGGTGGGAGACATCATCGAGAGACATGCCCGGGAACACCGGGTTGCGGTGGTGGTCTCAGCCTTAGGCGATGTGGGGATGCTTACAGTGTCGGGTGGAAGCCTGGTCGGAAAGCCGGGGATGGCCGCCAAGATCCTGGGACTATTGGCCGCCCAGAAGATCAACATCCTCATGATATCGCAGAGCGTCTCAGAATCCAACATAAGCATCGTCGTCAAGAGAAACCTGCTGGAGGGGGCCAAGGCTGCCCTTGAAAGCGGCATGGCCGACGGTGATTACGGCCTCAGGATAGATACGGAGGAGCACGTCTCCGTGGTCGCAGTCATAGGGGCGGGAATGAAGGGCACACCCGGCGTCGCGGCCCGGGTGTTCGGCGCCGTCGCCAGGCAAGGAATAAATGTCAGGATGCTCGCGCAGGGTTCCTCGGAGCTGAACATCTCCTTCGTCGTCCGCGACCGTGATGCGGCAAAGGCGGCGATGGCAATACACCGTGAACTGGTTCTCACCGGCTGACTCAACAGTGAACTCGCTGAGAGGCGGACCACCCGCGCGTTGAACTAGGTTTTGAATAAGTCTAGCGTATCTTTAACTTCTCCTGTTCTGGGGAGGCTGGATTCGGATGAGGGCTCAGGCCCCCCTCCAAGAACCCTTGTACCTACAGGACCGTCGGCGCATAAATCAAGGCATCGAAACCATGGGAGCGGTCAAGGATCCCCTGCCGGGCGATAATTCGACTTTCTCACTAACAGCGGGGTGGTACATCCTCTACCACCCTTCCAGCTAGTCCCCCAGCCCGAACTTTACCTTGAAGACATACCTAGCCAGGATCATGGCCGACCACAGTACGACCAGATAAACCACACTCCCCGCCGCCGCCTCGGACCACCTGCCCAGCTCGAAGTACTCGAAAATCGCTACAGGGCCATACTCGGCCCCGGGTGCCGCTAGCAGAATAACCGCCTCAATATTCCTCATCGCTTCTATGAATATGTAGAAGAAGCCAGCTATCATGCTTCCCCTGAGAAGAGGCAGCACAATTCTGGCGAACACGTGTCTCCACCTAGCTCCGTGCACCCAAGCCGCGTCGTCCAGGTCCCTATGGATAGAGATCAAGGCTCCTGACGCGTTGCGAAGCGCGTACGGGAAGTAAGCTACCAGTAGAGCTAAAAGTAGGGCCCAGGGTGTCTGGTAAAATGGTGTTTCTATTAGCATAATTAGGATCCCCAGCGATAATATCATGGGTGGAAAGGCCACGGGCAAGGTCCCAAACACCTCGAAGGCCTTTGTGAGGGCAACCCTGCTTCTATGAATGACGAAGGCCATGACGGTCGAGATTAGCACGCAGATGGCGGCAACCAGCAACGACAGGTATAACGAGTTATAAAACCCGCTCACGAAGCTAGGGTGGCTGAACACGCTTAGGAAATTCTTCAACGTGAAGTGATGCGCGAAGGCAACAAAGGTTTCATAACTATAGTAGGGGATGAATGCCATTATGGCTAGGACAGCGAATGGAATGAGGATGCCAGCCATAAAGAAGAAGATGACCACGGCCAACGTAAGGTACTTCCATTTACCCAGGCTCACCCTGCTAACCCTGTAACCTCTGCCTGTTATTATCGAGAACTTCTCAGAGCGCTTGGTAAGCTGTATGTAAACCGCTACGAGTGCGACGGCTACCAACACTAATAGACTACTGAAGGCCGTTCCAAGCCCGGGGTTATAAGATATGGCAACAGCATCGTATACCTTGGTTATGAAGACGTAAATTCCTCCTGGAATGCCTTGTAAAGCTGGGGTGGTGAACGACTTTATGGCTCTGAGTAAGTTCAAAATTAAGACGGAAAGGAAGATAGGTAAGACCAGGGGGAACGTGACCCTGAGCGAAGTCTTAAGGGGGCCTGAGCCTGCCACATACGCGGCCTCTTCAAAAGAAGGGTCGAATCTTAGGAAGACGGGGAGCATGAAGAGGTAGGAAAGGGGGACCAGGACCAGGCCGAAGACCCATATCATGGCCGGTAGGGAGAAGGCGTTAAAGAGCTCCCCCTCAATTCCCAGCCAATCCCGAGCTAAGTTGTTCAGCACGCCAGACCTGGGGGCTAAGAGTATGATCCAAGCTATATTCTTGGCCAGGGGCGGCATCAACACTGGATATAGGGGCAAAAGCTCGACCACAACCTTGCCCGGCGTATCGGTTCTGGCCACGATCCAAGCAAGTAGCGCGCCCAGCGTCGTGCCAAATAGGGCCGAACCAAGAGCGTAGGTTGTGGTGTTCAAGAAGAGTGGGAGTATATCCGGCGAAGTGAAGGCTGTGGCGTAGTTGGCCAGCGTGAAGCCCACGTACTCCCCGAGGCGCGTCGTGGTGAGGCTGCGATAGAACACCAAGGCAACTGGAAGCATGATTAGAAGCAGGAAGGAGGAATTCGAAAGTAAGGGCCATAGCCCACCTAGCTTTAAGAAAATAATGATGTTAGTGAATTTTCTATTCATAGTCTCACAATCATTCCTTTGTAGCTATAGCTTCTACTTCGATCATGGCCCCCTTCCGAGCTAAGGCGGCGACGCCAACGGTGGTGATGGCTGGAAGGGCATCCCTCGGAAGGAACCTTGACCTTATGTTCCTTAACTCCTCTATGAATCTCATGTCTGTCAAGTATATGTTGAGCTTTACCACGTCCTTAAAGGAGAGTCCAGCATATTCCAGGGCCTTTTTTAGGTTTTCAAAGACTAGTAGGGCTTGCTTCGTAAAATTCTTAGTCGTGACTCTGGCCCCCCTCACTGGGACCTGGCCTGAGATAAAATAGATGGCCTTTATGTCTCTGGCCTCAACCACGTGCACGTAGCCCTTTGGAGGGGGGAGGAGAGGGGGGTTAAGGCGCGTCTTGCTCAAGGTTCTTGACTCCTATCTGGCTTGAGGCCAGCTTTATGGCTTCTATGATGTTTTGATAAGTGCCGCATCGGCAGAGGTTGCCCGTAATGGCCTCTAAAATCTCGTCGGAACTGGGATTGGGGTTAACCCTCAGTAATGCGTATGCCGCCATGAGGAAGCCGGGGGTGCAGTAACCACACTGCAACGCGTGTTTCTCTATGAAGGCGCGCTGAAGGGGATGAAGGCCTAACGATGATAGCCCCTCTATTGTCAATACTTCCTTGCCCTCGGCTTTTATGGCGGGGTACATGCATGAATAAACGGCCTTGCCATTCACGATGACGGTGCAAGCCCCGCATCCGCCATAATCACAACCCCTCTTGGTACCAGTTAAGCCCATATAATCCCTTAAGACCTTATTCAGGGTATCGTAGGGCTTCACCCTAACCTCGAAAATCTGCCCGTTAACCTTTAAGCTGATTAGTTTCTCCAAGTCCTTAGAGCCCTCTCATAAGCCGTCGCTATTGATCTCTTGGTCAGAATCTTCGCCAGCTCCCTCTTATACTGGGATGAGCCGTGGATAGAGGCAATGGGGGACGTGCCGTCGAAGCTCCTTAAGGCTTCCTCTAGACGTTCAGGCTCAGGTTTATTGCCTATCAGGGCCTCTTCCACACCCACCGCCCTATAGGGCCTTTGCTCATAGTTACCCAAGAAAATCCTGGCCTCCTTAATGAAACCGGCCTCGTCAACGTTGACCCTGCAGGATACTGTCACTAGCCCATAATCGAAGTTCGTTCTCCCAAACTTGGTGAAGGAGCTGCCAGCACCCTTGGGGAGCTTGGGCAGCAGCAACTCCTTGACCAGCTCCTCGCGGTCTAAGTCGCGTAGGAGGAACCCAGTTATGAAATCCTGGACCCCCTTCACCCTCTCGCCCTTGGGGCCTACTATTACCACTTTGGCGCCCAGCGCGCACAGGGCTATAGGAGGGTCGTAAAATGGGATGGCAGAACAGACGCTCCCGCCTATGGTAGCCACGTTCCTTACCTGTACCGGCTTAACGGCCCTAAGTGCCTCCCATAGGGCCATATACCCGGGGTCAAGCAGGAAAGTGGCCCTTTCCAAGAGGTCAGAGAGAGTAACGCAGGCCCCTATCCTGAAGTGTTCCTGGCTCTCCACAATGTAATTAAGGCCGGCCCCCTCTAGATCCACCAGCACTTCAACGTCCTGCAGAAGGCCCCTTTCATGTATTTCAAAGATGGTCGTGCCCCCTCCTATTATGATGGCCTTACCACCTCTTAGCAAGCCAAGGGCCTCGTTTAGATCTCTCACCCTCACGTAATCCTTAATCATACACCCCTTCGACCTTCCGCTTGTAATATTCCCAGGCGGAGGGTACCGTTACCCTTAGCTGATGAGCCATGAGTTGAAGGGCTTCGCGCTCATCTCTTATTAAGTTGGGGGGGTTCTCGCCGGCTAGCAGCTGAAGCTCAGCGCACCTCTCTAACCAGATGCTGAGGACGCAGGCCTCCTCCACACTGGAGCCCGCGATTACCACTCCGTGATTAGCCAGCAATACTGCCCTATGGTCTCTTAGAGCCTGGGCAAGGGCCTCGCCCTTCTCGGGCGTATCTATCATCCCAAAGTAATTAAGTATTGGCACCCCCGAGAAGAAGGGGAGGGCGAGCTGGTGTACGGGCTTCAGGGGGATGCCCGCGATGGCTAGGGCTGTAGAGAATTTAGGATGGGCGTGTACTATGCTCATTACGTCGCTATGCGAATATATTGCGAGGTGCATGGGCAACTCCAGGGGGGGAGGTCGATCACCCCCAATCACCTCTCCCTTTATGTTTACCAGTATTAGGTCCTCCTTTCGCATTGAGGCGAAGGCCGCGAACCTCGGGGTTATTAGAAAGTTGCCGTCAGATACCCTGGCGCTAACGTGACCCATATAATCCAGTATTCCCTCTCTGTACAGGATCCTGCAGGCGATCACCAGTTTTTCGCTGGCCTCGGTCAGGTCCAAGAAGGCATTACATCCATTGCAAACTTCCTAATATCGCTTATTATCTTATCGAACGTATGGGCCATGAACTTCAGTTCAAAGTAACTCACTCCGACTTCCTTGAAGGATGCCAACCTACTCTCAATGTCTCGGACGGTGCCGCAGAAGGTCCAAGAAAGGTCTGACACACCTCGCTCCTTGAAGGTTGCGGAGGTTACATCCCTGACCTCGTCGGCCGTCTCTCCTATGTATACGAAGGTTTCCAGGGCGATGGTAAAGTTGGCGGGGTCCCGCCCATTCTGCTTGAGATAGGAATGGAGGATGGGCAGTTCCTTCTTAAACCGCTCCACCGTCTGATTTAGACCTGGTATCCACCCATCGGCTAGACGGGAGGCCCTCTCCAACGCCTGAACGCTCCTGCCAGCATACCAGATTGGGAAGGGCTTGCACTTAGGGAACATAACAAAGTCCTCGAATCTGAAGAGTTTTCCGTGAAAATCATGTTTTTCTCTTACGGAAAAGCAGACCTCCCTTATTATCTTCAAGGTTTCTTCCATGATGCGGCCCCTTTTATTCCAAGGCACGTTCATCATCTGATATTCCCTCACCACATCTTCGCCCCCACCCAGACACACACTCACTATCATCCTGCTGTCTGTCAGGGCTCCCAGTGTGGATAGCTGCTTAGCTAAGAGTAATGGATGCCTTAGGGGGGCTATTATGGCGGCCGTGCCCAACTTCACGTGCTCGGTTATCCCAGCCACATAAGCGAGGGTCATTAAGCTCTCCCACAAGTAGGGAGGGTTGCCGGCTGCATCTACGGCTTCCTTGGTTCCAGCGGATAGGTGATACTTGCTTTCGTAAGGCCAATGTATGTGATCATGGACCCAGACCGAATCGTAACCGAGCTCCTCAGCCAACTTAGCCACCCGGACTATGTTATCCCGTGAGGCAAAAGGTCCATCCTGAGGTAGACGTACACCAAACTTCATCAACGAAATTTACCTGAACGCCAATATAAACGTTCTGATGGGAGGCGTTTGAGCATCTCCGACGATGTTGGTCATTTAGAGAGCTTGTCGCCACATATTTCGCCCAGTAAGCACTGGGTTAGAAAAGGTCGCCCTGCTGCTTCTGGATTCGATTAGTCACTGTTAACTGCGGGGGCTATGGGGAGGGGGCTAGGAGCTTGGCCCTCTCCTCCAAGACCTTCTTGTACTCCTCCTCCGCCGCCCTAACGCATTTGAGCCCATATTGTACGTAACAGGTCATTCCAGCTAGGAAGAAGCAAAGGGCCATGGCTTCGTGTATCATCTCGGGCGTAGCCCCCTCCCTTATGGCCTTCTTAGTGTGGAGAACCCCAGGCCCCTCCTCCCCACCTCCTCTGCCCAAGACCACCTCTATTACGACGGTGATGATCTCCTTGACATATTTGGGCAGGGCGCCTTGAGGGTCTTTCTTACCAGGCAGTATAGCCCTTCTGAATTTGGCGAAACCCTCTAACATGGATGGATTGTACTTAGCCATCGTAAGATGAGATGGCCTGAGGCTTCCAAACTCTTCAACTAGGTACTCCCTTATCTCTTCAGGAATCCTCTTGACAAGTTCGTCTTGGGACATGCGGGGCTTCGACCTTCTCAATTATATAAGTATTGTGAGTACGTAGTATGTGATGGCACTTTAACTTTAAATTGGCGGCCTAAGAATGCCGGTTATAGGCGTGAAGGAGCCAGAGTATGTGTCGGACCTTGTGGTTGGGCTGCTAAAGGATCTGGGCGTGGACTATGTGGCAGTAAACCCTGGGGCTAGCGTGAAGTGTCTTCTAGACTCCCTGACTCATATGAGGGACGAAGCCCCAGAGATAATATTGTGCCTGCATGAGGAAATAGCCGTAGGAGTGGCCCACGGATACGCCAAGGCGAAGGGTAGACCCATGGCAGTGTTGCTTCACGACGTAGTAGGCTTGCTGAATGCCTCGATGGCCATATTTAATGCTTGGTGTGATAATTCGCCGGTAATATTGATAGGTGGCACGGGACCTCTGAGTGTAGAGAGGAGGAGGCCGTGGATAGATTGGGTACATACGGCCATCTCTCAAGGGAAGCTGATTGAGGATTTTGTCAAGTGGTACGACCAGCCGACGAGTATTGAAGGTTGCGTCCTATCCCTGCTCAGGGGACATAGGGTCACTATGACAGACCCTAGGGGCCCGGTTTATGTCTGTATAAGTTTGGATTTACAAGAGGAAAAAGTCACAGAAAAGCCCGCACTCAATCCAGACCTTTTTAGGGTACCCGAGCTGGGCACTCTAGATAATGAAACGGCTTCCTCGCTTATAGAAGACCTTTTGAAGGCTGAATTGCCGGTAATCGTGGCCGATTTCGTAGGACGAAACAGCACGGCGTTCTACGACCTGCCAAAGTTAGCTGAAGCCTTGGGGGCCGCCCTCGTCGACCTATATGGAAGGCTAAACTTTCCAAATAACCATCCCCTGGACCTAACAGGCTCATCCATCCTATCAGAGGCCGATGCCATATTGGCCCTAGACGTGAAGGACCTTCATGGGGCCTTGACGCAGGTGGACCATCATAAAGGTTCGATAAGGCGTGTGGTTAAGGATGAGTGTAGGATTTTCCATGTAACTGCATTTGAATCTCAGAGCAGGGGAAACACGGCGGAGTACCAAAGGTTAGAGGGGGTAAACCTTACGGTCTTAGCAGATACAGCGAAAGTGATCCGCCAGCTCCTCGACGAAGTTGAGGAGAATGCCAACTATGTGGCCTCCAAGGAGAAAATTGAGGAGCGTAGGCTCAGGCTTATGGAACGTCACGAGCTGCTTAGGCGGGTCTGGTTAGAGGAGGCTTTGAGTGAGGTGAAGGCGGGCAGGCTCTCGCCACCCTCTTTAGCTTACACGATGTGGCAGTTGATTGAGGGAGAGGACTGGGTGATAGGGGCGGGCAGCCTGGGGGGCCGGCCAGGCTGGGAGAGGAAGCTTTGGATCATGGATAGGCCCTATAGGTACTTCGGCCACTCCTGGGGAGGGGGACTTGGCTATAATATGCCTGCAGCTATAGGCGTGGCCCTGGCCATGAAGGCTGAGGGGAGGATTGTCCTAAATTTTCAGCCAGATGGCGACCTGCTTTATGTGAGCTCTGCGCTCTGGACGGCGGCCAAGCACAGACTTCCCCTTCTAGTGATCCTGCTGGACAACCGGGGATACGGTAATATTTGGCATCACGCCCAAGAAGTGGCTGAAAGAAGGGGGAGGGACCTAATTGGGGCCGAGGCCTACTGCTCCATAACCGACCCGGAAGTAGATTATGTTAAGCTGGCTGAGGCGCAAGGCATCAAGGCTCTGGGTCCGATCAGCGATCTGGAAGCGCTTAGAGAAAAGCTTGAGGTGGCCATTGAAGGGGTTAGGAGGAGATATCCCGCTCTCCTCCACATTAGGGTTTAAAAAATATGAGGGGTTATGCGCTTACCCAGATGGGCTTGATCTCCTTCTCTATATAGGCGCTCGGGTCGTCCGGGAACTTTACCAACAGTTTTGTGGCGTCCTTGGGGAACATGTTCTCCAGGGCGATAGGTGAAGGAAAGTCCCTCACTGATGGAGCCCTCATGAGGCTTGCAAAGACCTCTTGGCCTTCTGTGCTGATGAGCCATTCTGCGAAGAGCCTGGCTGCGTTGGGATGGGGGGCGTTCTTGTATATTGCCGCAAACCTGGGTACGAGAATTGGGGGAGCGGTCTTGACCCAGTCTACAGGTGCACCCTGCTCCTTGCCCCGCAACACATCCTGACTTAATGCTGGAACGCTTATCGCGTATTCCCCTGCTGCCAGCAAGCTGTACATTTGTGAAGTGCTCCTATATACGGGCACCTTCAGCTGCTTTAACCCCCTTATGTACGCAGCCCACTTAGCGTCATCCTTCCAATATTCCCTGAGTGCTATGAGCTGCCAAGTCAGGGGGCCTCCCCTTAGGGGGTCGTCCAAGGCTACTTTGCCCATGTACTTAGGGTTGATGACATCCTCCCAGCTCTTGGGCACGTCCTCCGGCTTCAGTAATTTCGTATTATAGGCCAAGACCTGTATCTGTATACTAACGATTGGCATTCTTGGGTCGTGGACTATGAGCCTATCCTTTTGGACGGTCTCATAGGGTTCTATGGCACCGAGGGCGAAAAGCAGAGGTGGGGCAGAATCGCTTGCGATCACATCTACGCTCCTAGCCCCTCTCTTGAACTCCTCTGTAACTCTTGTTACTATTTCAGGGTTTTTAGCGGACCAGTATTCCACTTCTATGCCGGGATATCTCTTCTGGAAGCCTCGTAGTAGGGCTGTGATATCGGTGACGTCCCAGACCGTATAAACGATTAGTTTACCTTCAGCCTTGGCCTTCTCGTATAGGGCCCATTCTCCCCTGAATAGCTCAGGCGGCTTGGCTCCAGCCAGCTGCTGGCTTAACTTGTCTAAGGAGATGCTTAGGCCATCGACCTTGGCCGTCAATGAGGGAACCGAGGTGGCCACATAGCCTATGGAGGCGACGGAGGTCAGCAGAGCTACAACTGCTAAAGCCAGAGCGACTCTCCCTAAATCCATCACTTCTTCAAGTTCCCCTTCGCTATATATAAGCGTTTAGCGCCCTGTATTCTTATTCTTACTCCTTTACACCCAACATATCAGCGTCAATTCCGTTAAAAGCCTTAATAACCTAAACCGCGTTGAGTTTAAGAGGATGGGTGTTCAGGTCTATACGGCTGAAGAGCGGGAGGAATTCAGGTGGGTTGGGAGAAGGCTAGCGAGGTTAGATGCTAAGCAAAAGGTTACCGGGGAAGCCAAGTACGCTGACGATCTAAAATTACCCTACATGCTTTACGCCAAGCTGAAGAGGAGTCCCTATCCCCATGCCAAGATCAAGTCCGTCGATGTGAACAGAGCTCGCAGGGTAAGTGGGATAAGGGCTGTCGTCACCGGCAAGGACTTTCACTATACCTATTCGCCTGAACACCCCCCTCCCCTAGCTGTGGATAAGGTTAGGTTCGCAGGCGAGGGGGTGGCTGCTGTAGCTGCTGAAGACGAAGACAGTGCGAAGGCCGCATTAGAAGAAGTGGATGTGGAATATGAGCCGCTTCCCTTTGTCCTAAATGCTGAGGAAGCTATAAAGGAAAGCCCACCAGCGCTAGTGCACGAGACGGAATTAGGTAAGAACGTGGCCGCTCACGTCAGGGTCAGAGTGGGTGATGTAGCAAAGGGGTTCGAAGAATCGGACGTGATCGTGGAGAATACATTTTCTACACAGATGGTGCAACATCTGCCTTTAGGCCCCTTAACTATATTGGCTGAATACACTCCAACCCATTTGAACATATACGTGGGCTCACAGAGCGCCAACGACGTACACGAGGCGGTATGTAGACTCCTCGGGCTGGAGCCCTCCGCGGTCAGGGTAACTCAAATGCCTTATGTGGGGGGCTGGTTCGGTATGAAAGGCGATACGGAGCTGGCAGCCGTATGCGCCGCCCTAAGCTTAAAGGCGAAGAGACCCGTAAAGCTTCAGCTGAGTAGGGAAGAAATCTTCACATCCCTAGCCGTTAGACATCCTGCTAAGATCACCATCAAGGACGGAGTTAGTGAGGAGGGGGTGTTGATAGCCCGAAAGATTTACGCTCTGTTTGACGGGGGGGCCTATGCAAGGCGGTCTAATATACTGTTGAGAAATGTGATCTTCGCCTCGACCTCCGTTTATAAGTGTAAACATTTTGAGCTCGATGCGTATAGGGTGTACACAAATCATGTTCCATCCCAGAACATGAGGGCACCTTACGGGCCTCAAACAATATTCGCGATAGAAAGTCAGATGGATGAGATAGCTAGGAAGTTGGGTATGGACCCCTTCGAGTTCAGGCTTAAGAACCTGATAAAAGGTGGGGAAAGGAGCGTCATAGGTGAAAGGATCTACGGCGTGGACTATGAGCGCTGTCTCTTCGAAGTTAAGAGAAGGTTGACCTTAGATGGGGGGCCGGGCGGACCTTGGAGAAGGGGCATAGGGGTAGCCATAGGAGCCAAGTGGTCACCTGCCAATTCGCCCTTTACGGCGCTGGCCAAGCTGAGGGCCGACGGGAAGGTGGAGATCTGGGCCCATCTAGTGGATGTCGGCCAGGGGATATACACGGGCATAGCTCAAATAGCCGCGGAAGAAATGAGGATGAACATTGACGATATAATAGTAATTCCTCAAAAATATGGAGCTGACAGCTCAACCGAGCTAGCTGGCACTGGGCCAAGCGGTAGCAGGCAGCTGTACAACTGCGGGAATGCCGTGGTGCGGGCATGCAGTGAGTTAAAGAAGAAGGTGATAAAGCTGGCCTCCGGATATCTTTCTAAACCCGAAGAAGAACTGGACTTTGAGGAAGGTTATGTAGTTGAAGCCAAGAGTAGATCAAGACTTTTGCACATCAGTGATCTATTCAAGGAGGTTCCGCATGCCGGTAAATTCGTCAAGGATGTAGGCTTCCTTATGGGGGAAGGTTTATGGTATGAGGTTTTACCAGAGCTTGACAGGAAGGATGGCACGGCCCTGGGCGATAGGGTGGTCGCCTTCTATACTCCCGCAGCGGCGGGGGCCGCGGTTCTAGTCAACGTAGAAACCGGTGAGGTGAGGGTGGAAAGCTTAGTGGTGGCCGTAGATGTCGGAAGGGCCATTAATCCCGCAATCGTGGAGGAGCAGATCATAGGCGGCTCTATTATGGGCCTAGGATATGCGTTAAGCGAAGAGGTGGTGCTGAACGAGGATGGCTGGATAGTTAACCCGAGCTTGAGCGATTATAAACCTCCCTATCCCCCCGATGCACCAAGGGTGGTAGCCCTGGTCATAGAGACACCCTATTTCTCCGGCCCCTTTGGGGCCAGGGGGATGGGGGAGGCTCCTATCCTACCCATAGCCCCGGCCATCTCAAACGCGATCTACGATGCAATTAAGGTGAGGTTTAAGGATCTACCCATTACGCGTGAGAAGGTCTTCTGGGCTCTTAGAAGAAGTTAAGGGAGCGATGAATTTTCCATAGCCCGGCTTCCCTATTACCTTGCCTTCTTCCATCACAACCTCCCCCCTCACGATCGTCATCACCGGATACCCTCTGACCAGGCGCCCTGCGTATGGGTTGTAGCCGCACTTAGTATAGATCCCCTCATTACTCAACCTGACCTCCTTCTTCATATCCACTACAACGAAGTCGGCGTCGGCACCCAGGGTTATACAGCCCTTCCGGGGGAATAGATCGAAAATCTTGGCGGGGTTCTCCGAGCAAAGCTTCACCACCCTCTCCAGTGTTATCCTCCCCTTATTGACTTCATTTAAAAGCAGGCCCAAGTACCATTCGATTCCGGGCACGCCACCTGGGGCTTTCCACATATCCCTCCACCCCAGCTCCTTTTCATCCACTGTATGAGGGGCATGGTCTGAAGCTATTACGTCGGCCTCCCCAGAGACTACGCAGTGCCACGTAAACTCCGCGTCACCCTCAGGCACCCACCACCTTAGAGCGTATGGCCCGAGCCTCTCAATATTCTCCCAGTTGCTGGATAGGAAGAGGTCGTTTGGGTTTACTTCCGAGGTAACTTGCATGCCACGTCGCTTGGCGTCGCCTATCAACTCGAAGCCCCTTCTTGAGCTGACGTGCGCCATGTGGAGTTTTACCCCGGTAACCCGCTGCAGCTCCAGGGCGGTGCTTATTCCTAAATTGAGTATGATGGAGTCGTAAGCCCTTACCGCCCTGGCGTATTCCCGAGGGTCGGTCTCCCCCCTCTCGATTTTCTCACGCGAGATGCTCTCCCAGATATCCTGATCCCATGGATGGACTATACAGGGCCTGCCCGTTTCAGCGATGGCCTGAAAGAGCTTAAGGAGTCTGCCATGGTCCCTAACCCCAGTAACTGAAGGGTGAGGGTAGCCTCTGCCCACATCTATCATCATGTAAATCTTGAAGGCGAGGGCTCCTTCCTTAGCTATCTCGGGTATTTCCTCGAGCCTTGTTCCTGCCGCGTTATGTGAGAAGTCTACAATAGCCTTTTTGGAAGCGTTTTCTCTATGTTTCCTGAACTTTTCGCCCGTGTCTGGTACGGGGTCCACGTTAGGCATGTCCACGACCATCGTAACGCCGCCGGCCGCGGCCGCCCTGGTCCCGCTTTCAAAGTCCTCCTTATGCGTATAACCGGGGTCTCTAAAGTGAACATGCGTATCTATCAGCCCTGGCAGGAGGAGCCTACCGCGTAGGTCTATTACCCTGTCGGCGCTCGGCAAAGAGGGTTCCTTGCCCAAGGCCACAACCTTTCCCCCCTCCACGCCGACCCCAGCATCCACAATAAGGCCCTCTGGCAAGTAGACTTTCCCCCCGATAATCTTTAGATCAAGCACGCACCCATCTCCCAGATGAACTCTTGATAAAGTTAAGGCTCTACAAAATATTTATTGAAAAACACCTGGCCACGACCAAAACTTATATGGGGCGGGCGCCGAGCCGTTACGAATATGAGTAAACATGTGATCGTGGTAGGAGGGGGTTTCTCCGGGGCCGCCGCGGCCCTTCAGGCCGCTAAAGAGGGCGCCGAAGTTACCCTATTTGAAAGAACCGACATGCTGTTGGGCTGCGGGCTCAGGGCTGGGGTGATGAACCAGAACGCTAGGCTTACGGCCAGCCTTGAGGCTAAGGCCATGGGAGCCGGCGAAGTGTTTCAGGTCCTCGAATCCCTGAAGATCAAAGACAACATATACATTCCAGGCACAGAGAACGGGTATTCTTATGATGTTGCTAGGAGTGAGGCGGCCATCAGGGCGCTCCTCATATCATACGGCGTTCGAGTTAAGTTAGAGACCAGGATCACCGATATAGTGAAGGAAGGAGAGGATAGGTTAAGGGCAGTGGTGGATGAAAGGGGCAACGTCCATGAGGCCGAAGCCTTCGTAGACGCGACGGGGACGTTTGGAACCGTAGAACAATGTTCTACTTATGGCCCTGGCTGCGTGATGTGCATCTTAAGATGCCCGACCTTCGGCGATAGGGTGAGCCTAACGACGCTGGCAAACGCTCCGGAAGTCAGGAGGGAATCGATCGTAGATGGCAAGCTGTACGTCGGCGGGCGGGTCGCCTCTGTATGCTTCTATAAGGAGACCCTCTCAGAGGAGATAAGGAAGGGGCTAGCGGAGAGGGGGGAAGTCGTCCTCCCGCTGCCCCGAGAATTTGTGAATTATAGGATTTTAAAGATAAAGGCCTCCACGGCCTTTGACAGGAAGGAGCTTGCTGAGCATATGTTTCTCGTAGATATAGGACCTGTGGCCAAAGCCTTCCACCTAACCTACTTCCCCTTGGAAAGAATTAGGCGGATACCGGGCTTCGAGTTTGCGAGTATTGAACACGCCCAAAACCCAGTAAAGTTCGGCGAAGCCGGTTTTGTAAGGTTCCTCTCAATGGCCAAGAGAGATAATTATATGAGAGTGGAGGGGTTCGATAACCTCTTTTGTGCCGGCGAGAAATCAGGCCCACTACACGGCGTGTGCGATGTTATAGTCACGGGTATATTGGCTGGCCATAACGCGGCCATGAGGGCCTTGGAGGGGGATCTAATGGCACTGCCCAGAGAGTGTCTCATAGGGGATTTCATAGCCTTCATCAAGGAAAAGATGGAGGAGCCCATAACGAAGAGCTACTCGCTTGGTGGGGGTGAGTACTTCACTAGGGCTAAAGAACTAGGACTGTACCTAAAGGACGAGTTAGAGGTGAGGGATAAGATCAAGGGATTGGGCTTACTCGACCAATTTGCGTCGAGGTTGGCTGGGAGAAAAGTTTAAACCGTATCGACTGGCGATTAGAAGTAATGTGGTAAGGATAGAAGTTAAGAACCTGACGAAGAAATTTGGGAGAACTTTGGCGGTCGATGATGTCTCCTTCACCTTTGAGGGGGGTATCTTCTCGATATTAGGGCCCAGTGGTTGCGGCAAAAGTACTACACTAAGGTGTATAGCTGGGCTCGAAGTACCTGAGGCGGGGTTCATAAAAATAGGGGATGCGGTCGTTACGGATATGCAGAGGGGGGTTTTTGTACCCCCTTACTCGCGCAACGTGGGGTTCGTATTTCAGAACTACGCCCTATGGCCTCATATGACAGTATATGAGAATGTAAGCTTCGGCCTCCAGATGAGAAAGCAACCGAAGTCGGAAGTTGAGAATAGAGTGCGACAGGCCTTGGAATTGGTGGGTCTTGGAGGCCTAGAGGATCGGTATCCCTTCCAGCTCAGCGGAGGGCAGCAGCAGCGCGTAGCATTGGCTAGGAGCCTCGTATACAACCCCAGCCTCCTGCTCTTGGACGAGCCGCTGAGCAACTTGGACGCCAAGATAAGGGAGACCGTTAGATCGGAGCTCCGCAGGCTGTTAAAGTCCCTTGGTATTACTGCGATATACGTCACCCACGACCAGGAGGAGGCCTTTGTCCTCTCAGATAGGATGGCGATAATGAATGACGGCAAGATCGTGCAAGAGGGGACTCCTCTCGAGATCTATGAGAGGCCCAAACATCCGTTCGTCGTAAAGTTCATTGGAAAGGCGAACATATTTGAGGGGACTTTACAAGAAAAAGGCAGTGGCGAGGAAGGAACTGTCCTTTTAGAAGAATTGGGCGTGGCGCTGCATTGTAAGTTGCCTCCAGATCTTTCCCTACACGAAAACGGAAGATGCTTAGTGGCGTTAAGGCCCACCGAGCTTTCGCTAAAGAGGTCTAAGCCTGAGGGGCAAACAAACGTCTTCGAGGCGATAGTCGTGGCCAGGGAATACAGGGGGGGATTGACGGACCATAGGTTAAGGGTAGGAGAAAAGCAGCTGGTGGTTACCACGCATAAGTATTGCCCCTTGGTAGACAGCGATATCCGCGAGGAGAGGGTCTACGTCCGCGTACCACCAGAAGCAATAATTATTATTCCGCGTGAGAAGTCAGAGTAGGCTCTAGCCAGCTAATCATATGCGGCTGAGAGGGTTTAGAGAGAAAGGGCAGCTATCCCCAAAGCTGTAAGAAAGGATGCCAGAAGCAAGCTGAGCGTAATGTTTTCATACCTTTTAAGCAGTAGAAATGAGAGTAGGGCGGTGAATACGGGTGTGGTTCCACGGGCCGGGATCACCGTAGAAGCTTCCCCAAACTCGTAGGCCTTAAACTCCATCATGAGCCCTAGAACCTGAGCGATGCCCGCCAAGCTCAAGGTAAGGGCATAAGGCCTCGGTAGGGCGAGGCTATCCTTGACGCGAGCATGCCCCTCTTCCAATAACATGAGGGGTATCGCTGTTCCTGTAGCGATAAAGGAGTTGAGCAGGGGATAGGGGAGAAACTCTACGACTACCTTCCTCAAAAGCCGGGCTATTGCATATAACAAGGCGGCCGAGGCCCCCGCAAGAAAGCCCTTTCCGCGCGATTGACCCTTGCTTTCGTATCCCTCGGCCTCCGCACTGCCAAGCCCCCTGCCAACTAAGGCTATGGCCATCATCAGCAGAGTGGCCCCCGCTACCTTCATGATACTGAAGGTCTCGCCCATAAATGTGAAGGCAATGGGTAAGGCAAAGAGGGGTGCGGCGTTTACTAATACATTGGCCCTGGAGGCCCCAAGGAGTCTAACCGAGTAATAGTTTGCCGTCCTGGCGAGACCCTGACCAACCAGGCCGGAGAGGACCAAAAGGAATAGGTAGAGGAATGGCGTGCTTCCTAATAATTGAGGGATAGGTAAAGTTACAAAAGAGATAAGGCCGGTTAATAGGGTTCCCACGGATAGCGTGTAAAGGGCTGCTAGCCTGGGCGAGACATCTCCGCGCCTAAGAATGGGCGTTATGATTATGACATGTAGCGCGTGAAAAAATGCGGAGGCCACCGCGTATAGTATCGCTAATATTATCATGCATCCCCATCATTCCTCAACTTCCTCAGTAAGATTAAGCTTACCAAGGTTCTCCAACAACGGTTGGTTAGTCACCGCAAAGTACTCCACTTCCGTGGTAGGGTCGGCGAAGTGCTGGTGCCATACCCACTTAGGTATGAAGAGCACATCGCCCCCCTCCCAATCTATCCTTTTACCCTCTATGATACTGTACCCCTTCCCCTTGAGTATGAGTATGATCGCTTCATCTAAATGCCTATGTTTTTTGGACTTTCCTCCAGGAGGCAGCCTGGTCAGGTGGGCATCCAAGGTATATGAAGGGAATTCAAAGTAAACTCGAAAACCTTCGGCAGACTTTTTAACAGGCAGGCTGTCCCAGTCCGCCTTCTTAATGATCAACCTGTCTGCAAGATTGGGCTCGATTCTTGCCCTGTGTATATGCCTACTTCCTGGTATCGACATCGCTGGCAGGTATACACTTCCACCGAGTTATATGTCTATGTCTTTGTCTCTCAGATCTTCGTCATCACTCTATCCGAAAACAGTTCCATCATATTGAAGAACTCTTCCAAGGAGCGGTAAATAAACTTGAATTCAAAATGAGTAACGCCCGCCTCAACAAACTTTTTAATCTGTTCCTCCACCTCGTCCACATTTCCTATAACGTGTATGTTTAGGGCAAGATTGAGGTCCTTTATACGCCTCTCATAAGTTGCCAAGCTCTCTCCTATTGTCCTCCGGGCTAGGGCCTTGGCTTCATCCTTATCAAGAGACAGGCAGAGGTATTTTTCTACCGCGACCGTGAAATCTTCAGCCCCCCTCCCCAGAGCGGAAGCCATCTCTCTCAAGTACCTCACCCTCTCGGCCATCTCAGAGGGGGTCAGCCAGCCTGGAATCCAACCATCCGCTAGCTTAAGGGCCCTTAACATCGAGGCCGTACTCCAACCCCCTACCCATATGGGAGGGTGCGGTGTCTGTATGGGCTTTGGAAATATCTCGGCACCTTGGAATCGGTAGTATTTGCCGTTATAGCTGGCCACGGGTTTGGTCCAGACTGTCTTTATGATATTTATGTACTCTTCAAACCGTTCGGTTCTAGACTCTAGAGGGTAGTTAAGTATCTCGAATTCTCTTGCTAGAATCGTCGCCCTAGACCCCAGTCCCACACCTAAGATTAGCCTGCCGCCGGACAACACATCTACGTTGGCTGCCTGCTTTGCTAGGTAAACCGGATTACGGCAAGGCAGAACTACGCACGCCACTCCAAGCTTAACCCTCCTAGTTATGGCGGCCAAAAAGGCCAGTGTGGTCAGAGATTCGAAGAAGAGGGGTTCCTCCCTACCCTCCAGCGCATCGGCCGACCCCGTAGAGATATGGTGCTTGTGGGTAAGCTTAGTCCAGGCTACGTGGTCATTAACCCAGATGGACCTAAAGCCTAGTTCCTCAGCTTTCAAAGCTACTTCCCTGATCCCTCTTACGCTGGCCAGGGGCCCAGAGACCGGCAGCCTGACTCCGAATTCCAGGCTAGGCACACCTCGAGGGTTTGGGTGCAAGAAGTTAAGCTAATTGCTAATTGCTTAGGCAGATAGCCCCACTGGAAGTGTGTTGAGGGGCAGGAGGATATTCCGCATGGTGTCAATTCATGGTTATCTTGAATCCGAAACCCCCTTATATCCAAAGGGCTAAGGCCTCGCTACCTGCCTCAGCGTGGGTCTGGTTGGTGTCCGAGAGTCGTTATGTGATAAGTTTCGCTCCCGAGCGCTGGAGATCTGCTATAAGCGACTGCTTCTCCGTCAGCTCGCGAGAGCCTTGCTTGGCCAAGGAGGTCCACCGTGCAGCCCCTCAGCGGTGATGCTTGCGAACGACAGCAGCCTCATGAACAAACTGGGAAACGCGTGCCCGCACTTTTAGTGGTGTTAGGAAAGCTTCTCCTTGATCCCTGTTATGATCTGTGTTATATATTTGCTGGCAATGGGCTCTATTAGGTGGGAGCCCATCCCGGCTAGCAGGCCACCCAGCTTTACGTCCACAGACCATCTCACGAGGGAGCCGTCTCCTTTCTCCTCGATGGTGAAGCTGGTTTCCATATCAACTGTGCTGTTTATCCCCGAGCCCTTGCCGACCAGTTTGGCATAGGACGGTTCCCTAGAGTCTAGCAGGGTGAATTTCATAGTAATGGAGCCCCTTATGAACGAGATACCGACCCTAGCCTTTAGGGTGAAGCTTGTGGGGTCGTTGACCTCGATGGACTCGATGTCCGGTATGGCAGATAGGACCTTCCTCGGGTCGGTGAGGAACCTGAAAACCTGGCCGGGCGGAGCGGTGACTTCAAAGGAGCCTTCGTAATGTTGGGGCATGTTTCTTCTGCCTGATCTGAGACGGCAACTTTATTTTCTTTGTGCCTCTAGGCCTCTCATGTTTCGAGCAGGTAGCCAGGACTTGATGGTTGGAAGGTACCCGGAGGCCTGCGGGAGTAGTTAGGAGGATGCCTTTGATTCAACCGCTACGGTTTTGCCGAGCATTTCACCTTGAAGGGTTTTATGAGGCCCGTGCTTTCCGTGCTTCACGGTAATCACATCAGCCATGATGCTGAGGGCTATCTCCATTGGTGTTATGGCCCCGATATCGATTCCGACCGGGGCGTGCAGGGAGCTTATGAACTCTTCGCGGACTCCCTGCTCCCTAAGGAGCCTCAGGTCTTCGGCAACCCGTTTTCTACTCGCCAGTAAGCCTACGAATCTAACATTGACATCGGAAAGCTTCCTCAGGATATCTACGTCTCTCGTGCCTTTCGTTAATACTATAACGGAATCGGACCTACGAAAATCAAATTTCGACAGATCGTAGTTGGGCTCATCTATCAGCATATCCGGTTCGGTGGATAGGGTTGGAGCATGATCTATAACCACGACATCGAAATCTAGGAGTTTTCCCAGCTTCACAAGCGCATCTTCGACGTCATCCTTTCCTCCCTGCCTAGGGTTGAGCCCTCAGTCCTTACCACGGTGGCCACGGCGAAGGGAACCCCTGCTTCAGTCATCTGCTTCAATACGCGGGCAAACTCCACTTGCTTCATTCGCCGATCCTGTTATGGATAGTATGTATTGAGCCTGGCGGAATTGTGTTCCGAGAATAGTTCCACGGGTACCTAGGTATGCCTATTGCGGCGGGCTGTGAAGAAACGGTACCTGCGTTATGGTGAAGTGTCGGGAGGCTATAAAGCGCTTCCCCAACTTCCCGAAGGCACCCTATGTTAGGATCATAAGAAGGCCAAGGCCAAGACCACCGGGTTGCCTCTCTCACCCCTGTATGTGGGAACGACTGCCAAGGCGCGGGTGGCTTTGAAGGTTTCGATCAACTTATCGATGGTTCTGGGCGAAACGAGGGGTTGGTCAGCCAGATAGATCAAGGCCCCGGTGGAATCGGGGCTGACAGCCCTGAGACCCACCTTCAGAGATTCGCTCAACCCCCTGTTGTAGTGTGGGTTCGTTAGTACTTTGATCCCAGCACTAGATATAACTGGCATGATTTCCTCGGCCGCGTACCCTAGCACGACGATCACCTCTTGCACGTTCGACTCCAGGACCCTCTGAATCGAATGCTGGAGCATCGTCCTATCACCTATCTTCAGAAGCTGCTTAGGCCGCCCAAATCGCCTAGAAGGCCCGGCTGCGAGTACAACTGCCGATATCATAACCTTCTGCTCGCCGCCCCGAGCACAGGATTCTCGGCTATATTATGACCCTTCGGCTTCAGACCTCAACTACGTGGGCTGCTTCTTATCTGTACATTTCTGATAGGATAGCATGTTTATTGCAAAAGCGAACATCCCCTAGACGTGAAGTGCGCGCTGCACCGAGTTAATTTTTCGCATCTTTTATCCTGTAAAAATAATGGGGAAAACCTAAAAACCGCCAGACTCCTACAATGAAGGCTTGAAAGGAACAGGTGTTCAGTAGCTGACCTCCGAGCTGGGTCTGAGATGCCTCATGGACCTGACCCTCCCACACCTCAGACACCTATACAGCCCCCGGCCCCTGGGATTATAGTCCCGGGTGTCCCTGACGAGCTCATGCTCGGTCCTCATACCACAGTTTTCACAGAACCTCTCCTCAGGCACCGAGGGGCACCACCAAAGCTTCCACATTAGCTTTAAGATCTCGGCCAATTGGTGGCAGGACCCGGGAAGGTCGGCCTCCTCTGAAGCCTTATAGTTATGAGCACATCGGCCTACATCGGGCCATGGCTGGTGAGCGGATGGAGGTTGCCACCCTGGGTGGGGGTTGTTTCTGGTGCACCGAGGCCATCTTCTCAGAGGTGAAGGGGGTGGAGAAGGTGGAGCCTGGATATGCCGGCGGGACGGTTGAGAACCCCACCTATGAGCAGGTCTGCACCGGCACCACAGGGCACGCCGAGGTGGTCCAGATCACCTTCGACCCCCAGGTGATATCCTACAGGCAGCTCCTCACCATCTTCTTCACCATACACGACCCCACAACCCCAAACCGGCAGGGGGAGGATGTGGGGAGCCAGTACCGCTCCATAATCCTGTATCACAGCGAGGAGCAGAGGCGGGTTGCGGAGGAGGTCATGGAGGAGGTCAGGAGGGCGAAGATCTGGGGGGACAGGCCCATAGTTACAGAGCTGGTGCCCTTCAAGGCCTTCTACAGGGCCGAGGAGTATCACCATAACTACTACAGGCGGAATCCGGATAAGCCCTACTGCCGGCTGGTCATCGCCCCGAAGCTGGCCAAGTTCCGCAGCCATTACCCGGACATGCTCAAGGGCCGGTAGACCCCTCTATGGTGGGAGTCTGAGGTCCGCCCGAGCAAGCTTTAACGGCCGATGGGATAACGGGGCCCGTGAAGGCGTTTATATCCATCGACATGGAGGGGCTGCCCCACATTGTCTCCAGGGAGCACCTCCTCCCTGGAAAGCACCTCTACCAGGAAGCCCGCACCATCATGACGGACTGCCTTCTGGCAGTGGTGGAAGCCCTTCATGAGGAGGGTGTGGGGCGGATCACGGTGGCGGACAGCCATGGGCCGATGGTGAATGTGCTGCCGGAGAGGCTGCCGGATTATGTGGAGCTGGTGAGGGGATATCCCAGGTCGCAGGCGATGGTCACGGGCTCCGAGGGCTCCGACATGGCCATATTCCTGGGCTACCACGCCAGGACAGGGGTGCCCAGCGCCACATTCGACCACGTGTACAGCGGGCAGGTGATCCGTGAAGTCAGGCTCAACGGCGCCGAGGCCAGCGAGTTCCTGCTCAACGCGGCCCTGCTGGGCGAAAGAGGCATACCCATCATCCTGGTGGCCGGGGATAAAGCGTTGATCCAGGGTGATGTGGCGAAATGGGCTCCATGGGCCGCAGGGGTGGTTATGAAGGAGAGTGTGGGTCGGTACGCGGCCTCATCCCCCTCAACCACCAAGGTGATGGGGGCCCTCAGGGAGGCTACGAAACGGGCCCTGGAGAGTCATAGGGCGGGCAGGACAGGGGCCGTGAAACTGCAGACACCGGTCACCATGGAGGTCACATTCGTAAATACGGCCTATGCCCAGATAGCCGGGCACCTGCCCCAGGCCAGGGCTGTGGACGGAACCACCATCCGCTTCCAGTCCGAAACGGTGGCGGAGGCCTACAGAGTCATGGAGCTGCTGGTGATGGCCGCCCACGGTATCCGGGCTATAGCCGAGACATAGGGGGCCTGCAGGAGCCAGCGAGGCCTTAACGACCCACGCAAACGTCGAGGCCCAGAGGGGGACCCACAAGAGGAAGATTATGGCTTCGAAGCCCCCCGCCAGGATCGCCCCACCCCAAGACGAGGTACCCTAAGCTGTCAACCACTCACTACAGTCTAGACATTAAACTACCTTGTCACAAATGCTCACTACCCGATGAGTCCGCAGGGTTTTCGCCAAGGAAACCTAAAATATCATTCCACCGCTTTAACAGGTACAGCCTTTTGCCCTCTAGCCTTTTCTTGTTCTGCTATTTGTAAGGAGAGCTGCCTTTCGCACTCAACAAGCATTTTGACAATCGGGTTTACCAGGTCGATCCTGTATAGCGTGGCACCCCCATTTTTCCTCGACGCAACAACATTGATAGGCTAGTCAATAACCTCTCTTATATGGTTAAGAATAATGGAAATAGGCGATATCAGAGAATCTCGGTCTCCGGCCTCAAGAGGCCGGTGGGGGACTCTCAGGAAAGCATCGATAGCGAGGGCGTTGACCCTTCATCCCGACATCCTGCTCTTGGATGAACCGCTCATAGAGTTGGACCAGGCTTCTAGGACTTCCGTCGTGGCCCTCCTAGACGAGCTGAAAGGAGGGGGCACAACCCTCGTAATTACAACCCATTATCCGGACGAGGTGCAGCAGGTGGTCGACTACATATACCATCTGACCCCAAAACCCACCCGCGTGAGTGCTGTCGGGAGAAGGGTTGGGGAGGGTATGCTGGTCGAGTACAGGAAGGCATAGCTCCTCGCCCTGAAGATGGTCTGCTTCATGCTGGACCCTGGGGAGGCAGGGCCCATCCCGGCGTTTATGCGAGTGGCCGGACCAGTGCTCGAGCCGGCACTGTGCGCTGGGCTGTCCAGATGTTGCGGTGGCGGTGAACCCTCAGATCTTCGAGAGGACCCCTGAATACTTCTCCATCCTCATCATCCTCCCCTCGGGCTGTATGAGCCAGGTCATCCAGCAGAGCTCTATGGGCCTGTATCCGCAGGCCCTGGCGACCTCCTCGGCCCTCTTTACAAACTCCACATCATCGTACACCGGCTTCATGCCCGCCCTCACCAGGATATCGTTCACCACCCTCTTGACGATCTTATCGGGCATGACGGTGTCGATGCCCCCCATCATCCTCAAGTACTGGTAGGTGACCAGCCCCACACCCCTGATCCCCCCGATGGGGTCCCTCCTCCAGCCTTCGAGGGTGGTGTTCCTCGCCCAGGTCCTCAGGGCCTCCCGGTCATCTTCACATATGGTTGAGAGGTGGGAGGCCACCGCCTTGGCGACGAGCCACGACCTCCTATTCCTCCAAACCGCCCTCAGCTCATCCACGTCGGCCCTCGCCAGGTCCCTGAGGGCCCTAATTCTCCCCCCTTCCACAAACCTTCGGCTGAACTCCTCCACCTTGGGGACCACGGCCGTGAAGTAGTTGAGGCCGATGGATGTGAAGGCCGCATCCACCACCATCAACACCACGCTGCCTCCCCACCGCTCCGTCCTGAGGCACCTGGTGCAGTGCTCCTGTAACCCCGACACCCTCCCCATGTAGCCATCCACCACCCTCTTCAAGAGGGATGTGGGGCTCGCCCCGCCACCGGCCTCCAAGGCCCGGAGCGACCTCCACCCGGTTCACGCAGGAGCCATGTGGCTGTCGGCGGCAGCGATCCGATATCAGGATGCGGGACTACCTGTCGGCTTCCACCGGCCAGTAGTCCAGGGACCAGAAGGCTACGGGGACGTCCGCCAGCTTATAGCCGATGAGGACCCTGGGCATGGCCGGCAGGTTCCTGAAGGAGGGCACCGATATCCTCACCCGGTATGGATACTGCCCCCCGTCGCTGATGATGTGGTAGCTGAGGGCGCCCCTGGCCGCCTCGACCCTGGTGTAGGCCTCACCTTTCCTCCCCCTCAGCTGCCCCCTGAGGGGGACCCTTACGGGCCCCGGCCTCATCCTGGAGATTATCTGCCGGATGATGTGGACGGACTGCCGGAGCTCGTGCCAGTGGACCCAGCACCTGGCCCATGCATCACCCTCCCGGTAGACCGGCACCTCAAAGTCCACCTGGTCGTAGAAGCAGTAGGGGTCGTCCTTCCTGGTGTCGGCCTTCACCCCGCTGCCCCTCAGGGTGGGCCCCACGCATCCCAGCTCTATGGCGTCCCGGCGGGGGAGGACACCCACCTCCATGGTCCGCTTTTCGAAGACGGGGTTCTCGAAGTAGATCCTCCGGTACTCCTCCAGCCTGGCATCGAAGTATGCACACACCCTCAGCACCTTCTCCTCGAAGCCCCAGGGCGTGTCGTTTCTCACCCCTCCCGGCACCATGTAGGCGAAGGTGACCCTCGCCCCCGAGGCCATGCCGGCCAGGTCTATGAAGTACTCCCTATCCCCCATGGCCCACATGAACATGGTGCTGTGCCCGGTGAAGATGCCCATGATGCCCAGCCAGTACAGGTGGCTGATTATGCGGTTGAATTCGTTGAAGAGCATCCTGAGCCAGGTGGCCCGCTCGGGGATCTTGGCCGTGAGGTCCAGAAGCTCCTCGGCGGCGAGGCAGTAGGGGAGTATTATCCCCGTGGAGTCCAGGATCACCGGCCTCTCCAGGTGGGGGATGTTTTGTATGTATGTGCGGACCTCGCACATCTTCTCCTCCCCCCGGTGGACGTAGCCCGGGTCGGGTATCGCGTCCACCACTATGTCACCGTCCACCGTGACTATTACTCGAAAATGTCCTGAGCCCGGATGCCTACCGCCCGGCGGCCTTCACCGCCCGGGTTGCGGTCCTATGCTCAGGGTCAGGACATTCTCGGCGGGTCTCTCCTCCACCCTCACATAGGGGCCGCCTGCTGCCGCGGTCATCTTCTACGCCGTGGTCGGGCCGCCCCGCCTATATGACCGTGATGCCCCCCGGCCCTCCGAGGGAGTTATTTTGGGGCGGGTGGGCAGCTACACCTTGACTATGGCGTCCGCCTCACGCCTAGCCCTGCCCTGCTGCTCCAGGTATCTTATGTAGGGCTCCACGTCTGGCCTCTCCTGCTTTGTTCTCAGCTTGATGATGGAGGCGAGCTGGCCCAGCTCCACGCGGCCCTTGAGGTCGAGCAGCTTGATTATGCCCTCCAGGGCGCCCGCGTCCAGGCCCTGGGGGAGGCCGGGCTTAGGCTCCGCGGCTTTAGGGGCCTCCACCCTTTGGGCCGCGGGTGTGGGTGCCGCCTTGACGGCGGCCGGCTGTGCCTCCGGCTCCCTGGGCTTGACCAGGCCGTGCTCCGCCCTCTCCCACTCATGCCACTTCCGGAGCTTGAAGTCCCTCCGGAGGGGCGGGATGTCGTTCCAGTCCTCGGGGAGGAGGAGCCTGGCGAGCCTGGGATGCCCCTCGAACTCGATCCCCAGCATCTCATACTCCTCCCGCTCATGGTACTCCGCCCCCGGCCATATGGGGATCAGGGTGGGCATCCTGGGCCTGTCCCTGGGCAGGTTCGTGGCCAGCAGGACCACCAGGCTCCGGTAGGCCTCGACGGAGCCCACGATGTAGGTGACCTCGATCCTCCTCTCCTGGGGGTAATCCGTCCCCGTCACCACATGAATATGGTCGAAGCCCAGCTCCTTGAGGAACTGGGCGGCCTCCCTGATTATGGATGGGTCCACCGTGACCTTGACCCTACCCCTTCTCAGGATCGCCGTGCTGAGAACCCTATCGGAGAACCTCTGCCTGAAGGCCTCAATGATCCTCTCCTCGGCGGGGATTGAGGCCTGCGGGGGCTGCTCCGCGGCTGTGGCCAAGGGCTCCGCATCACCCGCCAGCGGTGTGCTTCACCCTCTCCCCCTCAAACCTGGGGTTGACGAGGGGCCTGGCGGGCTTCCTGGGTGGGATGGCGAGTTCATGGGGGGTGTAGAAGAGGTTCTCCCTCCTGTACTCGGAGAGCTCCACGTCGGGCGTCATCTCGAGGGCGTAGAAGGGGCAGAAATCGACACAGAAGCCGCAGAAGACGCAATTATGGACGACCTGGTTTGACGCGACATAGCTGTTGTCCCCCTCTACCTCCAGGTTCATAACCTCGAGATCTTCGACATTTTGAACGTCCAGTTCAATTACCGGAGACAGGATGAGGCCGTCTATCAGCTTGATGTAGCTGTGTGAATAGGGGGGGTTATTACGTGCTTCTATACCGCAGACCTGAGCCATTTTGTCAATGTAGGGCGTGTGTACGGTGACCGAATAGCACGTCTTTCGGTGCTTTTGGTCTTGAGAGCAGGCCGAGGCCCCTATCCCTAGCCCTGCTAAAACATAGAGCAACTGGTTAGCCAAGAGCCTGGAAGTCGTCCTGATGGTGAAATAGTTGGAATGCATATAATCATAGTATTTGTTGCTGTAGTGACCGTCTCCGGCGAATATCGCTCTTACTAGTTCCCCCGCCAGGTGCTGGGGCAGCCGGAGGGCCCAGGGGGGGAGGTGCTTCTCGTCGGACCTCGTGCCGAACTGTGAGAAGAAGGAAGCCACCTTCACAGAGTCTATCACGAGCTTCAGGCCCTCGGACCGCCCATCAGGTCTCAAGCAGGCGTCCTCTCCGAATACTGTCTTCGCGGCCGCCACGATATCCCGAGCTATGCTCACCTCCTTCTTGTCGATGTCGAATGAAACCCTGTACCTGTCGGCGTGACCCTCCGCTATATAGTAACCTATTAGACGCATCAGCTCGGCTGTGCACTTCACGCTGTCGTGGTTGAGGGTGAAATATCCCCCCCTCCCCGAGGGATGATACATCTCATAGGTGAAGGTGATTTCTTCAGGATCTGCGTACTCTGCGATTACCGGTCTGACCAGATAGCTCCCGTAACCTATCTGTTGTGGAAAGGCCCACTCCGTCCTCCCGCGACTATAGATTAGAAGGGGGTGTTCTTCGGTGACACTCAGCCGCTCTATATTGCCCAAAGTTCTAAAGGTGTAGAGGCGCCCCGTATACCTTCTCCTGAAGACCTTTGTGACCGTCCTGAAGCGGCCTGTGTGCGTCAATACTTTGTCGCCGACCTTGACATCTCTGATCGGAACTATTCCGTCTGAGGTCACTATATTGGTCCACGGGGGAATGCATCTACCGTAGTCGACCGCTGGGTATAGGGACTTCTTGTTCTGTGGCCTTTTCTCCTCCGGTAGTGTCACCATGACTATGGCCTCGGCGATGTTTTCACAGGCCACGTAGCAGAGGTTGCATCCCGTGCACTTGTCCAGGTAGAGGAGGTGCCTCCCCCTCCAGCCGGGTAGGGCTGCCCCCCTCTTGGGGTCGAAGGCATAGTTGGTCTGGATGGGGACGTGGTGGACATCCGGATACTTTACAGTCATTCTCGGTGCTAGTAGGTGTTTTATGGCCGTCCCTATGGCGGCGATGTGTCTCCGCACGCTCCCCCCTAGGCTCACCCTCTACCCTCCTCCTCCACATACCTGCCGTGGATGTTGGAGCGGCGGATCTTCTCCTGTAGGAGGAGGATACCTTCGATCATCTGGGCCGCGGTGGGTGGGCAGCCCGGCACATACACGTCGACGGGTATTATCTGGTCCACCCCCTGCAGGACGTTGTAGCTGTCCACGTAGAGCCCCCCGCTGATGGCGCAGGCCCCGGCGGCGATGCACCACTTGGGCTCGGGCATCTGCTCCCAAACCATCTTCAGCCTGGGCGCCATCTTCCTGTTCACGGTGCCCAGCACTATGAGGAGGTCGCACTGCCGGAGGGAGCCGAAGGCCTCCAGCACCCCGAGCCTCTCCACATCCCACCGGGCGCCGGAGGCCGCGCCCCACTCGACGCTGCAGCAGGCGGTCTCCAGGTGGACGGGCCAGAGGCTGTAGAGCCTGCCCCAGTTGAAGAGATACGCCAGCGGCTCATCGAGGTTCCGGCGCTTGATCTCCCGGATGCTCTCCAGGAGGGGTTTGAGCTTCGCCACCAAGGCGATGGTTCCCGTACCGATGCCGGCCGAGTGGGTTAGGGCCGCCTGCCGCCTTTCATCTGCCAAGACGGCCCCACGCAACCTATTACGGGCTTTAAGGGTTTAGGGGAAGGTTCATGATGCTGCGGAGTGCCCTAGGCTCCTGGGGCGTTTCCCTCTACATCTGGAATCTGGCCCCCTCTCCATCGGCTCTCGGCGGGTCCCGTCTGGATGGCCGGTACCAGTTTCCCCCGGCCTTCATGAAACACTTTAATAAAATACCCAGCCGGCGGCCTCTGCGATGGCCCTGGACTTCACGCCGGTGCTGCTCATGGCCGGCTTCGTCTTCGTCGCGGTCCTACCCCTCATCCTAATCCCTGCCATCTTCGCCCCGAGGCGGCCCACCCCCATCAAGCTGGCGCCCTTCGAATGTGGGCAGCCGCCGTCGGGGACCGCCAGGGTCCACCTGCTGATGCAGTACTACCCATACCTGCTGCTCTACGTCGTTCTGGATGTGATCTCCATATTCCTCTTCGCCTGGGCTGTTTCCTTCAGCCTCCTCCCCGCCCAGGCCTCCCTTCCGCTGGTCGCGGGCTTCATCCTGGTTCTCCTGCCCCCCCTCGGCTACACGCTCCTCATGGCCAGGAGGAGGGAGCTCTGGTAGGTGTTCGGATGGCCGTCACCGACATCTGGCAGATGATTAAGCGGCTGGCGGAGCTCTCCTTCTGGCTCCTGGTACCCATAACCCTCTTCGGCATACCCGCCTATTACGCGCTGGAGCGGCCCATCATCCAGCCCTACGTGCTCCCCTTCTTGACAAGGCTGATGTCCGAGCTTATGGACCCCGCATCCCTGACCTTCAAGGTAATCCTGTACCCGGGCTTCACCTTCGTGGTGATCTACGCGGCCTTCCTGGTGTTGATCGAGAGGAAGCTGGCGGCGAAGGTCCAGCTGAGGGTGGGCCCGCAGTATGCGGGGAGGTACGAGGGTGTACTGCAGAGCTTCGCGGACATGTTCAAGGCCCTCTCTAAGGAGGTGATCGTCCCCGCCGGGGCCGACAGGCTGATCTTCCTATCGGCGCCCATCATATCCATGGTGGTGGCCGGCACCCTCCTGGCGGTGGTGCCGCCATCACCCCAGTCGCTGATCTTCGACTCCCCCGTATCGCTACTCCTATTCTTCTCGGTGATCTCGTTCTCCCCCCTGGTCATACTGCTGGCCGCTTGGTCCAGCAATAACAAGTTCACCCTCGTCGGGGGCTTGAGGGCCCTCCACCAACTGGTCTCCTACGAGATACCGATGGTCGTATCCACCCTGGGCCTCGCCCTGCTGGTGGGCTCCCTGAGCCTCGTGGACGTGGTGAGGGTTCAGGAGAGGCTGGGCCTCCCCTTCCTATTGTTGCAGCCCCTGGCCGCCCTCACCTTCTACATCACCATGGTGGCCGAGCTGGAGAGGATACCCTTCGACATCCCCGAGGCGGACAGCGAGATCGTCGCAGGCTGGGTTACGGAGTACTCGGGTGTGAACCACCTCCTGCTGTACGGCGGGGCCCCCGTCATCAAGCTCTACGCCTTCTCCGGCCTCTTCACCACCCTCTTCCTGGGCGGCTGGCTGGGCCCCCCACCGATCCCCCCCGACCTGTGGTTCCACCTCAAGACCTTCCTCGTGATATTGAGCGTCCAGGCCCTGAGGGCCATATATCCCAGGTACAGGATAGACCAGCTGCTGAGGATCGGCTGGGGCACCCTGCTGATGCTGGCCCTGATCAACCTGGCCCTAACCATCCTGTTGATGGGGGCCATCCAGGTGGTGTGATTGGTGGACCCGGCCTTCCTCCTGGTTTCAGGCCTCGTCGTGGCGACCAGCATCCTGGCCATCGAATCCCGCCAACTCGTATATGGTGCGGTCAACCTGGCCCTCATGTTCCTCGCCGTGGCGGGGATGTTCATCCTGCTGGATGCACCCTTCATCGCCATGTTCCAGATCTTCGTGAATGTGGGGGCGGTGGCCATCCTGGTGCTCTTCACGGTCATGCTGGTGAGCACGGAGAGGTGGGCGAGGGTGCCGCGGGGCAGGGAGTTCTGGGCGGCCCTAGGCACCAGCGGCCTCACCGTCCTGGCGCTGGTGTCGATCGTCGCCCGGACCGGCCTGGCGGATGTACCCCCGCCCCCAGCCGCGCCCACGGTGGGCCCGGAGATCGGCGTGGTGATGCTGGGTAACTACGGCGTGGCCCTGGTCCTGCTGGGTATACTGCTGGCCGCCTCGGTCATCGGTGCCGTCGCCCTCGCCAAGGTGGAGAAGGGTTGACGACCCTGGCAGACTTCCTAACGGTGTCGATGGTGCTGCTGGCGATAGGGGTCTATGGCCTGGTGAGGAGCCGGAACGCCATCCGCATGCTCTTCGCCGTGGAGATCATCATCAGCGCGGCCAACATCAACCTGGTGGCCTTCTCGAGGTTCTCCAATCCCATGGATCTCACGGGGCAGGTCTTCGCCCTCTTCTCCATCGCCATCGGCGCCGCCGAGGCGGCCGTGGGCCTCGCCATCATCATACTCGTCTTCCGGTTGACCGGTGATGTGGACATCGCGGCCCTCAGGAGGCTGAGGAAGTGATGCTGCTCGCGGCCGGCATCCTGATCCCCATTCTGGGCGGCTTCCTAGCCTACATCATCGGTAGGTCGAGCCCAAGGGCTGCGGGGGCCTTTTCGTTCATGCTGCTGGCCGCATCCAACCTGCTCTTCCTATTGGCCAACTACCTGTATGCCAGCACCGTGCCAGCGGCCGCCGGCTCCCCCATCAAGGCACCTGAGATACAGGTCTACCGGGAGCAGTACGACTGGCGCCCCATCGGGAGGTTCGGCTTCCTGATCGACGGGGTCAGCTTCCCCTTCGCCCTGACCATCCTCATCCTGACGACCACCATCACCCTCTACTCCATCCCCTACATGGTGCACCGCATCCGGGAGGAGGGGGTGGAGGATGTGGGCCCCAGGATGGGCCTCTACTACCTGCTCTACCTGCTCTATTCGGCCGGCATGGTGGGCTCCGTCCTGGCCACCAACCTGGTGGAGTTCTACCTCTTCTATGAGTTGATGCTGATCCCCAGCTACCTCTTAATCGCCGAGTTCGGCTACGGTGATAGGAACAGGATAGCCCTCATGTACTTCCTCTGGACTCATGTGGGGGCCCTGGTTCTGCTGGCGGGGCTTCTGACCCTCGGCCTCTCGGCCGGCTCCTTCGATATCCCGGCCCTGAAAACCGCGGCGGTCCCTGAGTTCATCAAGTCCTGGGTGCTCCTGGCCTTCCTCATCGGCTTCGGCACCAAGCTCGCCGCCTTCGGCCTTCACGTGTGGCTGCCCTTCGCGCACGCCGAGGCCCCCACCCCCATCAGCGCCCTGTTGAGCCCCGCGATGATCGGGATCGGGGGCTATGGGCTGATCAGATTTGCCGTTCAGCTCCTCGGCGACTCAGTTGCGTATACGACCTCTCTCTACGCCATCTCAGCCTGGGGGGCGGCCACGATGGTCTATGGGGCTGTGATGGCCCTGGCCCAGAGCGACATCAAGAGGCTCCTGGCCTACTCCAGTATAAGCCAGATGGGCTACATCATCTTCGGGGTGGCCTCGGGCCAGTTCGTGGGCGTCTCAGGCTCCATATTCCAGTACGTGAGCCACGGCCTGGGGAAGGGGATCCTCTTCATGATGGCCGGTGTGCTGATTCTCCAGGCCCATGGCCTCAGGGATATCGGGAGGATGGGCGGCCTCGCGGGGAGGCTCCCCATCACAGCCACCCTATCATTCATAGGCTTCCTGACCATCTTCGGCCTCCCCTTTCTGGCCGGCTTTCACGCGGAGTGGATGATCTTCCTCGGGGCCTTCACATCCCCCCTATACCGGGGGGACTGGGCCAGGCTCTACGTCGCGGCGGTGGCGCTCGGGGCTACAACACTTACAGCCGCATACACACTATGGACGGCTAAGCGGGTCTTCTTCGGCGAGCTGCCCCGCCACCTGGAGGGGGTGAAGGAGGCCCCGGCGCTGGCCTGGGCGCCGATGGCCGTGCTCGCGGCGCTCTCAGTGCTCTTGGGCGTCTATCCCGGCCTCATAGCGGCCCCCGCGCTGGAGAGGCTTAGGACCCTCCTGGGAGGTATCGTGTTTGGCTGAGGTGCTGCCCCCTCCCCTGGCGGCCTGGCTCACATTCCTACTCCCGATGATGGGTGCGCTGGCGACCCCCCTGGTCGCCCGGCTGGGGGGTAGGGTCAGGGACTGGTTTGCCGTTGCGGTGGCCCTGATTTCAGCGACGCTGGCGACCTCTATGCTGCCCCTGGCGTTGGAGGGCTTCAGCAGGGCCTACAGCTTCCCCTGGATCCCTGTCCTCGGCATAAACGCGGGGGTGCTGGTGGACCCCCTCAGTGTCCTCATGGCGACGGTGGTGGGCTGGGTAAGCCTCCTCATCTTCGTCTACAGCGTGAGTTACATGGAGGGCGACCCGGGGCTGACCCGCTACTGGTTCCTCATGCTCTTCTTCATCGGCAGTATGCAGCTCATCGTCCTGGCCGATAACCTGCTGCTGCTCTTCTTTGGGTGGGAGGGCGTGGGGCTATGCTCCTACGCCCTGATCGGGTACTGGTATAGGGATGAAGAGGAGCGCTACGTGGGCAGGCTGGGCCACGTCGCTCTGGGTGTTCCTCAGGCCTACCCCCCCACACACGCGGGTATGAAGGCCTTCCTGATGACGAGGGTGGGCGACCTGGGATTCCTGGCAGGCATCTTCCTCATATACGCCTCCGCCGGCACCTTTGAGTTCACCGCCCTGGCCAGGGATACCGGGTGGGCCTCTGCGCTGGAGAGGCATGGCCTCCTGATCCCCACGGCACTCCTCATATTTCTCGGCGCCGTGGGCAAATCGGCCCAGTTCCCGCTGCACGAGTGGCTCCCCGACGCCATGGCCGGCCCCACATCGGTCTCGGCCCTCATACATGCGGCCACCATGGTGAAGGCGGGGGTATACCTGGTGGCCCGGGTGGCCCCCATATTCTATGCGGCCTCGAGGGGGGTGGGTGGGGTGGACGCCTTCTTCCAGACCGTTGCCTGGATCGGTGCCTTCACCGCCTTCCTGGCGGCCTCCCAGGCCCTCGTCTCCAAGGAGCTGAAGAAGATCCTGGCCTTCTCCACGGTGAGCCAGATCGGCTACATGATGCTGGCCCTGGGCGTTGCCGGCCTATCCCTCAGCTTCGTCGACGGGTTCACCGCGGGCTTCCTCCACCTGACGAGCCACGCCATCTTCAAGGCCTCCATGTTCATGGTGGCCGGGGCCGTCATCCACGTAACCCATACGCGGTTCATCGACGAGATGGGTGGGCTCTCAAGGTCCATGAGGATAAGCTACCTGGCGATGCTGCTGGCAGGGGCATCCCTGGCCGGGATCCCCCCCTTCTCGGGCTTCTGGAGCAAGGACGCCATCCTCGCATCAGTCCTGGGGGCCGACCGGCTCCCCTTGAAGCCGGCCGTCTACCTGTTGGCGTCGGCCACGGCCCTGGCCACGGCCTTCTACACATTCCGGATGATGGGCCTGGTGTTTCATGGGGTGGGGGCTGGGCATGCCGCCGGGGGCCACACCCATCCGCGTGAACCCTCCCCCCTGCAGTGGGTGCCCTACACGCTCCTGGCCCTGGCCTCCCTCGGCGCCGGTATCCTGGCCCCCCTGGCCTTGGAGCCGGCCCTGGTGGAGGCCTTCTCGAAGCACCTGGCCGGTCTCGGTATCGAGGTGGTGGGGCATGGTGCCGCCCTGAACCCGCTGGCCCTGGCGACATCGCTCACCATGGCCCTGGCCGGCACGGGCCTCGCATGGTACTTCTATGTGGCTCGCCGGGCCGAGCCCGGGAGGTTTTTGAGGGGACCCCTGGCGGGCCTATACACCTTCCTGGAGAACAGGTGGTACATCAACAGCCTCTACTACAGGGTGTTTGTGTACCCGGTGGCGGCGGCCTACGCCTGGAGTTACGGGGCTGTGGAGAGGGGCTTCTTCCATAGGCTGAACGATGGCGTCGCCGGCTTCATGGTGGTCTTTTCGAGGCTGGGCAACTGGTTCGACCTCCACGTGGTGGATGGTGTCGTGAACGGTGTCGCGTGGGTGAGCTCCCTCTTCTCCCTGCAGGTGAGGAGGCTGCACACAGGGCTTCTGCAGCAGTATGTGGTGGCCTTCGTCGTTGGGGTCCTCTTCGTCCTGCTGCTTCTACTCATGCTCTTCGGGGGTGCCTAGGGTGGCCCTACTCTCGACCATGATCTTCACCCCCCTACTGCTCGCGCCGGTGGTATACCTGGTGGGTAGGAGGTCTGGCAACGCCGCCTCCCTCCTCACCCTGGCCGTTTCCCTCTTCGTATTTCTCCTCTCGCTGGTGGCCTATGGCACGCTGTACACGCGGCGTGGGGATGGTTTTGTCTTCGTGGAGGGGCCCTACCCCTGGGTCCCCCAGCTGAGGACCGTCGACTACTACCTGGGGCTGGACGGGCTCAGCGCCCCCCTGGTCCTGCTCTCCACCCTCCTCACGGTCCTGGTGGTCCTGGGCTCCAGGGACCTCGTCCATGAAATGCAGGGGGCCTACTACGGCCTGCTGCTGCTCTTCGAGGGCGCCATCATAGGGGTGTTCACCTCGCTCAACCTGATCCTCTTCTACATATTCTGGGAGGTGGTCCTCATACCCATGTTCTTCTTCATCGGCGTCTGGGGCGGGCCCAACAGGAGGTACGCGGCCATGAAGTTCCTGTTATTCACCTTCGTGGGTGGCGTGGTCATGCTCTTCGGCTTCCTGATGCTCTTCTTCTTCGGCCCGGTGGCCTCCTTCAACATCCCCGACCTGGTCCAGGCCGGTGCCCTGGGGCTTGTGCCCCGCTGGCTTCAGGTGGTGGGCTCCATCGCCCTCTTCGCGGGCTTCGGAGTTAAGCTGCCCTCGGTGCCCCTACACACCTGGCTGCCCGACGCCCACGTGGAGGCGCCTTCACCCATCAGCGTCCTGCTGGCGGGTGTGCTGCTGAAGATGGGGGGTTACGGCTTCCTGAGGCTCAGCCTCGGACTCTTCCCCCAGGTTGCAAGGGAGTTTGCATGGGTTTACATAGTGCTTGGGGCGGGCACCATGCTCTACGGGGCCCTGGTGGCCATGGTCCAGGATGACCTAAAGCGGATGGTCGCGCTCACCAGCATAAACCACATGGGCTTCGTGTTAGTGGGCGGGTTCGCCGGGAACACCCTCGGCCTCCAGGGGGCGGTCTTTCAGATGTTCAACCATGGGGCCGCCATAGGGATTCTCTTCATGCTCTCGGGCTATGTGCACCACCAGACGGGCACCCGCAGCATATCGGAGCTGAGGGGGCTGAAGGTGGCCACCCCCAGGACCGCCGCCCTACTAACCCTGGGCTCCATCGCCGGTATGGGGGTGCCCCCCTTCAGCACCTTCCTCAGCGAGCTGATGGTCATCCTCGGCGCCATAGGCTACAGCTACACCCTCGCCCTGCTGGCGCTGGTGCCAGCCCTGACCGTCGGGTACTTCCTCTGGATGCTGAGGCGGGTCGTCTTCTCCCCACCGGTGATGGAGGGGGTGCGGGACATGCCCGGGCATAGCTTCATCTCCCTAACCCTGTACCTGGTGCCCCTCCTCATCCTGCTGGTCTTCCCCGGCCTGATCGTGGGGGTTGTCGAGCCCGTCGTGCCCCGTCTACTGGGGGTGGGTTAGGTGGACCCCGTAACCTTCTCCACCCTCTCCCTGGCCGTGGGGGCCAGCCTGGCACCCCTCTCCCAGCTGGGCTGGCCCCGGAGGGGCTACGGCGCCCCGGTGGCCGTGGTGGCTCTCGTGGTGGTTACGGGATACATAGTCTACAACCTGGCCGTGAGGCCCGCCGCGGCCCCACCCCCCATACCAGGCCTGGTCTTCGACTCCCTGGGCTTCTTCTTCGGCCTGGTGGCGGGCTTCGTGGGCCTGCTCACCGTCCTGGGCTCCATGGACTATCTGCGTGGGGACCCCAACGAGGGCATCTTCTACGGCCTGCTGCTCTTCTCCACCCTGGGGATGATATTCCTCGGCTTCTCGGCCGACCTGCTGACCGTATTCATCGGGTGGGAGCTCATGAGCATACCCACCTATGCGATGGCGGCCTTCAGGAAGAGGGATGCGGCCTCCAGCGAGGGGGCCATGAAGTACTTCCTCATCGGCGCCCTGTCCTCGGGGATCCTCCTCTACGGAATCTCCCTGGCATATCTGCTCGCCGGCTCCACGGCGCTGGACAGGGTGGCCCAGGCGCTGGCGAGGATGCCCGCCGCCGACCTGCCCCTCGCCCTCCTCACGATGGGCCTGCTGGTGGCCGGGTTCGGCTTCAAGATGGCCATCGTGCCCTTCCACATCTGGATCCCCGACGCATACGAGGGCTCCCCCACCACCCTGAGCGCCTTCCTCTCCGCCGCGACCAAGAAGGCCGGGTTTGTAGCGGCCATCCGTGTGCTGCTCGTGGCGTTCTCCCTCTTCCCCCTCCTGAGGGTGGAGTGGGCGGCGACCCTGGCCCTCCTCGCATTCATCACCATGACGTTCGGGAACCTCGCAGCCCTCACCCAGAGGAGTGTTACCAGGCTCCTGGCCTATTCCAGCATCAGCCAGGCGGGCTACATCCTCATCGGGCTGGCGGTGGCGAGGCCCGAATACCCCCTCGGCCTCTCCGCCTCACTCTTCCACATCCTGAACCACGCCATCCTGAGCGGTGGGGGCTTCCTGGCGGCTGCAGGCATGTCTGTGGCCCTGGGGAGGGTCGACCTGGATGGGATGTCGGGGATGGGGCTGAGGATGCCCGTGATCTCCCTGGGCCTGGCCATCTCCCTCCTCTCGCTGGCCGGGATGCCTCTCCTCAACGGATTCTGGAGCAAGCTCTTCCTCTTCGCGGCCGCGGTGGAGGCGGGCTCCATCTACTGGTGGGGCCCATACCTGGCGCTGGCGGGCTTCCTCAACAGCGGCCTGAGCCTGGGATACTATGGATGGCTGATCAAGAGGATGTATATGGATGAGGCTCCGGAGGGGTCCAAGGTGGCGGAGCCGGCCTACATCGCGGGTACGGTCCTCGGCCTGACCATCCTCGCCATACTGATCGGAATCTACCCCACATCCCTCTTCAACCTGGCCCAGTCGGTCGCGATGGAGGCCCTCGCCCCCCACCAGCCGGCCAGGTAGGGCCCGCCCTAGACCAGGATGAGGAGCAGGTAGGCGGCCAGGGCGGCCAGCAGGAAGGTCAGGGTTATTCCCACCATGACCTTCCAGAAGAGGCTCGGGCTTGGGATGCCCCCCTTGAATAGGGCCCCCGGGAGCAGGAGGAACCCCATCAGGAGGATGAGGAGTGATAGGGCCTCCATCCCGGCATTTTTGTACATGCCCTTCTCGAAGGGCGGGAAGAACATGATCCAGAGGCCCAGCCCACCCATCACCATGAGCCCGATGCTCGAGTAGAGGAGGCCCTTGTCCACAGCCATCCACCCCTGGCGGGCTTAAAAAAGGGTGTGGGCCCTCCTTAATAGAGGGTGTCTATCCAGGTGGTCTGGTAGCTTGCCGATTAGAGAGTACATCGCCCTGGTGAAGCCCCGCATCATGCTCCTCCTGCTCTTCACGGCCGCCGCCTCCTATCTCCTGAGCGCCTGGCCCGTGGTCGATGGCTCGACCCTCGCCTCGCTGGTGGCCGTGGGAGCCCTGGCCAGTGGGGGCTCCATGGCCATAAACGACTACCTCGATAGAGATATCGACTCCCGGATACCGTGGCTGATGCGTAGGAGGCCTCTGGCAGCTGGGCGTATAGGGGAGAAGGGGGCCCTCGCGCTGGGGCTGACCCTGGCCCTGGCCTCGGCGATCACGGGCCTGCTGACACTACCCCCCCTCAGCATGCTCTTTGTCCTCACCGGTATCGTCTTCTACACAGGGCTCTACACCATGCTTCTGAAGCGTAGGCATTGGTCGAATATAGTCCTCGGCGGGTTCGCGGGCAGCCTGGCCTCGCTGGCGGGATGGGCGGCCGGGGGACCCCTCGACTGGTATGCCTGGGCCCTGGCGGCCCTCATCTTCATCTGGACACCGGGGCACTTCTGGAGCCTGGCTCTCAGATACCGGGCGCAGTACGCCAGGGCCGGGGTGCCCATGCTGCCCGACCTCATCCCGGAGCGGATGGCTGGAGCGGTGATCTTCGCCAACGTCCTATTGACGGCGGTGTTCAGCCTGGTGGCCTTTGCGGGCCTGGCCGGCCCGCTCTACCTCATCACGGCCGCCGTGGTCAACCTTCTCGTGATCGCCGCCACGCTGCCCCTGATCAGGGACCCCGGCCCGAGAAACGCGTGGAGGTCCTTCAAGGCATCCGCGCCGCACCTATACCTCATACTGCTCCTCCTCTTGCTCGATAGGGTCTTCGAGGCGGGCCCCTGAAAGTTCTAGAGGGCTTTCCCTTGGCTAAAGGCCACTGGCAGCAACAGCTCACACCGCGACCACTCTTAAAGACTTTAAGCGGCCAGCCCGGGGCCGTCGGAGACATGGGGGTGGGTGTTGAAGAGGGCCAGATGGCCCCCGACTTTGTGCTGCAGAGCGACGAGGGTGGGAGCGTCAGGCTGAGCGACCTCAGGGGGAAGAAGGTCATCCTCTACTTCTATCCCAAGGATGACACGCCCGGCTGCACCAAGGAGGCCTGCGACTTCAGGGATAACATCGGCCGGTTCAGGGCCCTGGGGGCGGAGATAATCGGGGTCAGCAACGACTCGGTGGAGTCCCATAGGAGGTTCAAGGCCAAGTATGGGCTGAACTTCCCCCTCCTCTCAGACCCCGATGCCGAGGTCAGCAGGATGTATGGCGTCTACAAGTTGAAGCGGTTCATGGGGAGGGAGCATTGGGGGATTGAGCGCTCCACCTTCATCATAGGGGAGGATGGGAGGATTATCAGGGCCATGAGGGGGGTGAGGGTGGACGGGCATGTGGATGAGCTGCTCGGCATCCTAGGGGGTGGGGGTTGAGCAGCCCCTACGAGGCCTACCTCCGGGAGATGATCGAGAGGGTGAGGGGAGCCCTCCGGAGGGTGGAGGCTGAGGTGGAGCGGGGGAGGGATGGTAAGAGGAGGAGGATGCTGGAGTCGCTGAGGGGCCAGCTCACCATCTACGAGGGTGAGCTCTTGAACTACAGAAGGGGTCTTCAGCATCTGCGGGGCGCGGCCGGGGGGATGGAGAGGTGACGATGGCCCGGGTCTTCGAGGATACGTGGAGGGAGACCCGCTCCCTCATCGATGAATGGATCAGGGATGCGGTGGAGAGGAACTTTGAGGGGGAGGCGCGTAAGCAGGTCCTCGCCAGCTTCGAGGGTGGGAAGCGCCTCAGGGGGACCCTGGCGATCCTTCACTGGCAGGCCCTGACCAACCGGAGCCTGGATGAGGCCGACAAGAGCGAGCTGCTGAAGAAGCTGGTGGTCAGCGTCGAGAGCATCCAGACGGCCACGCTGATACATGATGACTTCGTCGACCGGCATGAGAGCAGGAGGGGGGAGGAGCCCCTCTACAAGAGGCTGGACCCCCGGCGGGCCGTCCTATTGGGCGACGCCATCTTCGGCTTCAGCCAGAAGCTGGCGGCTGAAGACCCGGATGCGAGGTGGACGCTGGCCGACTGCCTCTATCACCTGAGCCTGGGAGCCTTCAGCGAGCCCGTGGCGGTGGGATTCTACGGCCTCCGGACCCTACTGAAGGACCTGCTGTCGGGTGAGATGGGCCGGGGCATCTACCTGGCCGTCATAGCCAAGAAGACCGGCGTTCTCTTCGCCACCGCCTGCCGCCTCGGCGCGGTGGCGGCGAGGGCCAGCGCGCCCCTGCGGGACGCAGCCTACAACTATGGCCTCAAGGTGGGGGAGGCATACCAGATGGCCGACGACCTGGCCGACCTGATGAAGGGCGAGATCTCACTGACCGGCACCTTCCTCATGATCGCCGATTACAAGCCCGAGTTCTTCGCCAATATCCTCCCGCCCTTCCAGAAGATCCGCATCAGCGACCTGATTTCGAGCGTGGAGGAGATAGAGCCCCTCGTAAGGCGGGACATCGAAACACGGGTGGAGGAGGGCCGGAGAATCATCGCCCAGGAGTATGAGCCCAACCGCTACACCGAGCTTCTGATGGCCGCCCCCAGGGCCATGGTGGATATGATGCTGAGGGAGGGGGGCGCCGACTTAGGCTAGCCGGCCCGATGCCTCTACAGCTGGTGGAGTACCGCCCCTTCACCCTCAAGACCTTCAGCCCCCTCCACAGGTCAGAGGTCTATCTGACGATCCTCCCCAAGCTCTCCCCCTCTCAGATGTCCCGGGCGGCCGACTGGGCCAGGGAGAGGGGGTTTCGGGTGATCAGGGGGAGGAGGGCCCTCCTCTCCATCGAGCCAACCCCAGGGATCAGGTACACCCTCGCCGCCCAGGGGTGGATCGCCGGGCTCCAGGACCCACTATCCTGGGGTAGAGAGATGATTGAGCGTATGCTGGGCCTCCCCCGAGAAGCCCCACAACTCCCACTCAGGGCCGGGGCTGTTACGAGATGCTCATACTTCACCATCAGGAAGGCCGCAGGGTGGCTCGATGTGGCCATCAACCCCAGGGTGGAGCAGAAGGGCAGGCGGTGGGGCTGGGTGAGAAAGAGGTTCTCCAGCGCCCTGGTAGCGGATGAACTGTACATGCTGGGCCTGCTGGCACTGCACGCTGAGCCTTCCAGGATCGTGTGCTGGACGACCAGCGCCCTGGAAGACTCACAGCCCGTGGTCACGAAGAGCGGGCTCTTCTTCGAAAGCCGACTGGAGCCAGACAGGTTCATCGAACTGGTCCAACGCAGCATAGAGGCCTCCCCCGCCACAGACAAGGTGGCGCGAATCCTAGTGGCACCCCCCCACCTCACACTCACCTTCGAGGGCTCCAGCCGGGAGGTCTCAGCAGACTTCATGGAGGAAGCATACCGGGGCCTGGGGGGCTGGTGCTACGACTACCGGCATCTAACCAACTGGTTCTAAAGCCTCCCCAAAGAAGGGGTTACGGGCGAGTTGTAGGCCTCGCTCATAACAGATTCAGATGGACGACAGTAATGCTCTGAGACGGGCCGGTTGCCCACCGCTCGCCTCCACCAGTTGCTCCAGTTTTTTCAGAGCCAGGCCCTCATCCACCGCCTGAGAAGCGAGCTCGTAGCCGTCCCGCAGATCCACGGCCAGGTCCGCCAGATACAGGACCGCGGCCGCGTTCGCCAGAATCAAACCCCTTCTCGACCCCCTGTCCCTGCCGGTTATCACGCCCAGCACCCGCCTAGCATTCTCCTCATGGGTCTCGGCTGCTTCAATCTCCTCCGGGGCGCCTCTCCTGATGCCGAAATCCTCAGGATACACATCGTAGGTTTCAACCTCACCATTCCCCTTCAGCTCGGACACTACAGTCCTCCCTATGTTGGAGAACTCGTCTATCCTGATGCCATCATGGGGACCGTAGCCCAAGGGGACGAGTGCCCTCTCGAACCCCACCTTGCCGAGCACAGTTGCTATCAGCTCCGTTCTGGGCAGGGCCGTACCCCTCACCTGTCTCCTCACGGAGAATGGGTTTAGGGCGGTCGCCACCACGAGCCTAAGGGATTCCATCATCGGGAAGAGTAGAGGGGCATAGCTTTCCCCCCTGAGGCTGAGGAGTGGCTCCATCCATGGGTAGATGCCGGAGGAGGCCCAGACCGTCGTGCCCAGGTTCTCGACACACTGCTTCACAGTCCCGGGGGGAGCGCCGGTGTTGATGCCGAGACAGACCGCCAAGTCGGCCGAGCCCGTCTTCCCGGAGAAGGCCCTGGCCGCACTCTTGACGGCCACCGCCCCAGCCGAGGCGGCGATGAGGATGGCTGGGGTGGTCACGTTGATGGTCTTCAGCGTGTCTCCGCCTGTTCCCCCTCCTGTCACGATGGGCTTGGGCACCTTGAAGTCGAACGTGAAGCCCCTGGTCTCCTCCATGGCCTGCGCCATTCCGACGAGTTCATCGGTTGTAGCCCCCTTCACCGAGAGAGCTGCGAAGTAGCAAGCAAGGACTAATGGGGTTTCAGGGCGACGCTCTTTCAGGTAGGTGAATATCCTTCTACCGGCTTCCCGCGCTTCTTGAAGGGTCAGGTCTTCGCGGCGAGCCAGCTTCTCCAATATGTTAGGCCACCAAAGCATCTCGTTGGGATAGCGGGGCGGCGGGGTTGGGATATCAGCCAAAGGCAATGGCGGTAGGAGGGGTAGAACCGCCTATAAGCATTACCAGAAAAATGGAGAACACTAATATATTGGTAGCACACTCAACACCTCGAAATGGGAAATAGGGGGATAGGGGATGAGACGGTCCAGACAGCCGGTGGCGCCCGCATCACTTCCATTCATCCCTGGGGCGACAGCCATCCAGGAGGGGCCGGACTCGCTTCTTTCAGCGTGCCGGCTATCGGGGCACTAAAGCCCCCATGGGGCATGCGGATGAGGCTCGGGTTAAGAGGTGAGCGCTGGACTTGAGGGTTGGCATCAACTTCCCCGGAGAGCTTCCGGGTAGATTCGTGCTCCAAGCCGCCAAGCTGGCTGAATCCCATGGCCTCGACTCGGTGTGGATCGGGGAGCACTACTTTCAGAGGGATGCCATCACAGTGGCCTCTTCAGTAGCAGCTACCACGGAGCGCATCGGCATCGGGCTTTGTGTAATCAATCCCTACACCCGTAACCCCGCGCTCGCGGCCATGACGATCGCCTCCCTGGATGAGATTTCGGGAGGGAGGGCGATCTTGGGCTTAGGCCGAAGCATAAGGCAGTGGATGGAGCCCATGGGCATCCGGTACCAGAAGCCCATCACCTCCATGAGGGAATTCATTCACCTCACCAGGCTGATGCTCTCGGGCGAACGGGTGAGTTTCGATGGAAGGGTTTACAAGCATGTCAACGTAGGGCTCGGGTTTAAACCTCTACGGGGGCATGTGCCGATCTTCATAGCCGCCATGGGCCCCAAGATGCTCAGGCTCGCCGGCGAGATCGCTGACGGCGTCATCCTGGGATCGGGCCTGCCGCGCGCCTACCTGGTGGAGGCGTTGGAGAGGGTGGGCGAAGGCCTTCGCGCCTCCAGCAGGACGAGAGGGCAATTCACCGTTGCCCTCTGCGCCTTGACCAGCATCGCTGAGGAATCGAAGGCCGCCAGGTCAGCGATCAGGCCGCTCCTCGGCAGATTCATCGCGCTCAACCTTTTCGCCGACCCGACGCTCTACGAGCGCTCAGGTGGCGCGCCCGGCGCCGAGGCCAAGAAGATCCTGGACACGTTCCTGAAGGCGGGGCCCGAGGCTGCGGCGCAGCACGTAACCGACGAGATGGTGGACGAGCTCTCGATAGCCGGGACCCCCGGTGAGTTCAGGGAGAAGGCCGCGGAATACCGAGACCTCGGAGTGGACCTGTTGATCCTCAATTTCCCCGCCCAGAGCGATTATCGGCAAATGATCGCCTTGGTTGCAAGCACACTCTAGACGATGAAGCTTCCAGGGAATCCCAACATAAGGCCCGTTGAAGGGGTCGTCATGCAACGTCCCTACGTGATCATGGGTGGATACATGAGCGTCGACGGCAAGATCGCGCCCGCAGACAGGAACGGGCTGAAGTTCACACCCTACCTCAGCAAGGTGCTTCGTGAGAGGCTTCACCAACTGCGGGCGAGCGTAGATGCCGTGCTGATCGGCATCAATACCGTTATGGCCTATCCGAGCCGCGAAACACCCCGGTTAACGGTGAGGCTGGTACAGGGCCGTAATCCGCTGCGCGTTGTCCTCGACAGCCATGCGCGGATCCCGCTGGATGCGGCGATTCTGGATGTGAGGGAGGCTCCAACGCTGATCGCCGTCTCGGAGGCCGCACCCCCTGAGAGGGTGAGGGCGCTGGAGGAGCGGGGTGTGGAGGTGGTGAGGTGTGGCGAGCGGAGGGTGGACATCCGCAGGCTGCTGGGGTTGCTGTATGAGAGGGGCGTGAGGAGGTTGCTGGTTGAAGGCGGAGGTGAGGTGCGCTGGAGCTTTTTGAAGGAGCGGTTGGTGGACGAACTCTTCGTGTGGATCATGCCGGCCATATGGGGAGGAGCATCCGCGCCCACCTTGGTGGAGGGGGAGGGCTTTCTTACGGGAGACGAGGCGGTTCACCTGGAGCTGGTGCGGACGGAGGTTGTAGATCGCCACGTTGTTTTGGAGTTTAGGGTCCTCCGTTAGGGGGTGGAGACGGCTAAACACCTAAAAAGCCACAGCCCTCTGAAGCACCCGCTCCGGTGGTGTAGCCCGGTCAATCCACGCCGTGAGCATGACGGCCTTTCGAGCCGTAGACCCCGGGTTCAAATCCCGGCCGGAGCACAACAGCTGTAGATGCTACCACAATCTTCCATGGGTCGCCTTCGACGTAGATGTCATCCACGCTATGGCGTAAACCAATAGGTCTGGAGGAGCACACCCGTTTTCCTGAAGGACCTACCTCACCAACTGGCACCCCTCGAGGGATGAAGGGCGGAAGGGGTGGCTTCAGTCCCGCGCCGGCCAGCAAATCATAAAAAGTCATTGCCAGGGTTTAACAGTGGGCCCGTAGCTCAGCCTGGTCAGAGCGGCCGGCTCATAGCATCCTGGGAGGGACCGGTCGGTCGAGCGTTCAAATCGCTCCGGGCCCACCATTGCCTGCGTGAAAGGGCGGTCTCTATTGGGTCACCTCATGACACTGATGCCCTTGCCCCAGGTCTCAGGCTGGATTGACCTGTGCCGCTGCCATCAGCCATCCACTTCATCCTTCATTCGCATCGGCCCTTGTCTTTGAGACGTAGAGTCTCAGCCCCTCCACCCGCCTGACCGTCACCCTTTCTCCCGCCTGAATCTCTTCGTCGGAGTATGCTGTCCATGTGTCGGCTGCCACCAGGACGACGCCTGGCTTACCCGGTGATATGGGTGTCTTGGCCAGGCCCGTCATGCCCAGTAGCCGGCCTGTATCCAACGGCGAGGCCTTCCTCCGAAGCACCTCCCTCACCTTCCTTATGTAAAACCCGAATATGGATGAGGCGACGATGACCAGGGCCGCGATGGTGTAGTTGGAGACCGTCAGCTTCAAACCCAGGGGTGGGAGGCTTGGTAGGAAGGGCTGCCTCTGGACAAGGATGAGGGCTGCCAGCACGATGAAGATGGAGCCGGCCAGCGCCAGGGCGCCGTGGCCCGCCTTGAGCTCGGCGATGATGGCCGCCGCCCCCAGTATGAGGAGGGCGGCCACCAGGGGCTCCAGACCTATGATGTAGAGGCCGTAGAGCGCCAGGACGAGCAGGCCTATCCCCAGGACGGTCTCTATGATGGTGGGGCTGTAGATATCGGCCAGGATGAGGAGGAAGGCCACCTCGAAGAGGAGGCTGACGATGACGGGGTCGCTGAGCAGTGAGAGGAGGGAGCTCCTAAGGTCTGGCTTGTACTCGCGGATGGAGGGCTGGTTGAGGCCCAGCTGGGCCAGCACCTCCTGGAGGTCCTTGGCGAGCAGGTCGGCCACCCCAAGCCTGACGGCCTCCCGGGCCTCGTAGGCCCTTCCCTTCGTCACCATCTCCCTCGCGGCCGTATAGTTTCGGTTTCTCAGCTTGGCCAGGGACTCCATCCAAGACGATGTGGCCTCCACCACTTTGGGCTCGGATGGGACGGGGGTGGCGGCGCCTATGCTGGTGCCCTCGGCCATCACGATCCTGTGGGCCGCCATGGCTATGTAGCTGCCAGCCGACCATGCCCTGGCCCCGCTGGGGTATACATAGACCACCACCGGGACCTGGCTCCTGGTGATGCGGTCGACGATCTCTTCGGTGGAGAGGAGGAGGCCCCCATTCGTATTGATGCGTATGATCACCGCCTGGGCCCCGGCGCCTCTGGCCTCATCCAGGACGCGTGTGACGAGGTCCGCCGCCCCCCTATCGATGTTCTGCTCTATGGAGAGCAGGTACACCAGACCCCCGGGCTCCTGGCCTGCGAGGCCCTGTATGGCCCAGAGGGCTGTGGCGGCGATGGCGATGGTGAGGACTCTGTGGAGCCGGGCCAAGGCTCCTACCAGCCGGTAAGCTAGCTCCCTACCTTATTAGTTGTATGGGGTCTTCCAGGTGGCGGCTGAGATGGTCCTTGGTCATGAAGCTGGGGGTCTCGGGCATCGTGGGCGACGGTGTTCGGGTTATGCCCTGGGCCGGAGACCCTGCACAGAGGCTCCGAAGCAGGCCTAGGCCGGCGGAGATTCATTTCGACGATGGTTGGTGCAGGCCTCGCCTTACTCCTGGGGATAGCGATGCCGGGAACCCCTCCTGCTCAAGCCCCTGCGAAGAGAAAGACCCTGGAGAGGATAAGGATACGCAGATACGTTGACCTCGACAACGGGAGTGTGCGGGAAGGGGAGCTGATAGACCTGAAGGAGATCAGGCCTGTTAAGGTAGATGCGGAGCTATCAAGCGCACAGGAAACCCTTTACAGGGGGCGCATCGCGGACGCTGACCTCTTGATAGTTAAGTCTAGGCTAAGCGTCACAGACCTGAAAGGGGGATATACGAAGTGGTGACCCTCGGATACGTAAGTAAGGTTAAGGGTGCGGAGGTGGCTGTCATATCGAGGGCCTGCTCTCCAACGGGTCTTTGAAACACGTCAATACGCTGGCAGTTTACGAACCGCTGGGTCAGAGCGACGGGGAAACCTATGGAGATGGATACGTCGGCAGCTCACCCAGCCTAACTTCACACTATGAGGCCCTCGCCAAAGAGCTGGGGCAGTTGGAGCCCCCATTCCAGGAGTTGGGTAGGCACATGCACCTCCTCGCCGAAACCATAGCCAAGGAGGGACTGAACTTCAAAATTGATGGTGGTTGGAGCGGCTACGCCATAGATTCCCCCAACCTCTAGGCATGCTTCTGGTGCATTGTCTGCGGAGCCGGTTGCGCCTATTGCCTGTTCTCATGCGTAAACGTCATTTCAGTGGTGGGCATGTATCCTCTGTGCCCTTGGCTGTCTGAGCTGCTACTGCCCCTGTTATGACTGCATATACGAGCGATGTCCTGGGGCGCCGTGTTGCTGATATGAAGCCCCGTGGAAAGGTTTCTCGATGGATTGAAATCATTGGCTTAGTGAGTGGAGTCACACTCATCATAGGGTTCTTCATAGAGCTACTTGTCCTCAACAGGTGGAGCCCCATGTTAGCCGTTTCAGGCACAGCCGGCACAATAGTGTTTACCTATCGACTTTTCTACGAGCGCCGCCGTCTGAGAGTTCCTCCCCCCAGCGTAGCGAGGATCTGCAGGTAATCGTCCCCTTGAAGTCCGAAGCCACCCTGTGCCAGTGACGACCCGTGAATAGGTATCACAAAGGGTGTGGGTGGGTTGGACCCCATGAATCCGAGAGGGGGACAAGGCCCGGTGAAGATCAGGCTCTACGCATATCCACATAGGCCAGAACCCCTCTCTGCCGGGCGTTGATATATGGGGCCGGGCGTTGATATATGGGGACCTCTACCCGTTCAAGGCCCCGGCTGAGCCTGTTCCTCGATTTTTGCTATCAGGGCGTTCAGGGCCTCCTGTAGCTCTCGGCCTTGCCGCTCCACCCGCCTGGGGATGGGTGCCCATTGCCTCTCGAAGGCCTCCCTGCCCACGGCCCCCTTCATCAGCTGTCCGATGAGGGATGCGGCCTCCGCGTAGGCCTTCTCGTAGGCCTTCTCCGCGCTGCTGATTCTGTCGAGGGGCAGCCCCCTCTCCTGGGCTAGTACGGTTCTTAGGTCGGCCCACTGGAGGAGGAGGGCCTCTCTCTCCCCCTGGATGCGGATGTGTATCCTTCCCAGCTCGTCGAGGGTTATCTCGTTCCTAAGCAGCCTCTGGACGTGCCCGATGAGTTCCCTGTCTCTCTCCAGCCTCTGGCCGATGACCCTCCGAAGCTGGGGTATCCGCCTCCGGATGACGGCGGCAGGGCTCAGCCGGGCTAGGACTAGGGCTGCAAGGAGGATGGCTATGAATCCGAGGGTGCCCGCCCCCACGGCGCTGGATGCCCCGCCTGCCATGGGTATGGTGACCGTGGCTTCGAGGCTGGCCGTGTCGAAGTTGGAGAGCACCTCATAGGTCTTGCTGGCCTCTGCCGACTCCCAGGATGGGCGGATCGCCACTACGGTGAGCTCCGCGATGCCGGGGATGGGCGGCTTCGCCGGGAGGGCCACATGTATGGAGTGGGGCTGCACCCTCATGAGCTGTGGGGGGGCGGGGTACTGGTAGGTCAGCTCGCCCCTCTGGCCCTGCCTCACGGCCCTTGTGATGTTCTTGAGGTCCAGCTTTCCCTCTGATGTCTTCACCAGGGCTCTGAAGCCGGGGTAGGGTGGGGGTGGGGGGAGGACCTCGAACCTTGTAACATCTCCGGGGAGGGATAGTGGAAGGGATTCGAGGGCCTCGGAGCCCCTGTTCTCGATGATGATGCGCTCCCGAACCAGAAGCTGTCCAGCCGGGGTGATGAGGAGCTCTCTTTCGAAGCGGGGTATGCGGATGGGGACGATACTGGACGCCTCGGTTCCGTTGATCTTCACGTTGAAAGGCCTGGGCTCCTTCAGGATTGCGCTGGCGGTCGTGTTGGTGTGCACCTCCCTTCCCAGCGTCTTTGTGATGGTTCCAAACCTGTGCTCCGGGGCTGGGGAGAGGCCTGATGGGATGATGATCCCGAACTCGAACCTCTCAACCTTTCCGACGACCGCCGGCTGGAATAGCTTCACAATGTAGCTGCGGGCGGGGGATTTTGCAATCGCCAAGCCATCCCTCAGGTACAGCCAGAAGGAGAAGGTGAATGTGCTGTTGTTGGTGAGGAGCCGGTCGTGGCCGGGGTTGAGCTGGAACACGGTCCTGTTTCTGGCGATGGACTGGGCGGGGTCGACCTTCACGCTGGCATCGGGTGCGGGTGGTAGGGTCCTCCAGTAGAGGAGGGGTTGGTCGCCTCTTCTCGGGATCATGCCGAGCATCTCCGGTGGGTACTCGATGGTGGTGCTGGTCAGGGCGGCGCTGCCGTTGACGGCCCTGAAGGTGATGGTCGTATTCATGAGCAGGGAGCCTATGGGTGATACTTCAAACTTTACATCCAGCAGCTGGAGAATTATCTTCCCCTCCCCCTGGGCCCCGGCCAGGGGTATGGATGGGAGGAGCAGCAGCGCCACGATGAGCGCGGCCCCGAGCTTCAAGGCTGGCATCCCTGTTGAAGGATGCTATTTAGCGTTGTGAGGGGCGTAGAGCTCCACGTACTTTCTGTAGGTGACGCAGAGGGTTCTGGGGTGTGAGGCCTTGACCTCGTCCACCTTGGTTGAGGCGACCTGTGTAGGTGCTTCCCTGACCCTTTCGGGGCTGGTCCTGGCCTCCTCCACGACCCGGGCGACGGCTTGGATGAACCCGTCCAGCTCCTCCTTGCTCACGGTCTCGGTGGGCTCCACCATCAGGGCCTCCGGCACGATGGGTGGGAAGTACATGGTTGGCGCGTGGATGCCGTGGTCCAGCAATCGCTTCGCCACATGCCCGGCGGTGACCCCGTGGCTTTGGAGGAGGGGGCTGGCGCTGACGACGAACTCGTGCTTCCTGGGCTTCTCCGGACTGTGGGGGAGGGTGAACCCGCCGCTCTCCAGCATCTTCCTCATCACATAGTTGGAGTGGAGGACCGATAGCTGGGCCACCCTCCTCAGACCCTCCGCCCCCATTGAGAGGATGTAGGCGTAGGCCCTCAGCAGGACCGGCACGTTCCCATAGAAGGGCCTGATGCGGCCGATGGAGAGGGGCCGGTCGTAGTCCAGGTAGTACTGGCTACCGTCGAACTCGACGGTGGGGACCGGGAGGAAGGCCTCCAGCTCCTTCTTGACCCCGAGGGGCCCCGCGCCCGGCCCCCCGCCCCCGTGGGGGGTGGAGAAGGTCTTGTGGAGGTTCAGGTGCACCATGTCGAAGCCCATGTCGCCAGGCCTCACATGGCCGAGGATGGCATTCAGGTTCGCCCCATCATAGTATAGGAGCCCCCCGCTTTCATGAACCACCCGTGAGATCTCCAGGATGTTTCTCTCGAATATACCTAGGGTGTTGGGGTTGGTGAGCATGAGCCCCGCGGTCCTCCTGCTCACCAGGCCGCTGAGCGCCTCCATGTCGACACACCCCTCCCGGTCCGTGGGGACCACCTTCACGGTGAAGCCCCCCATGGATGCGCTCGCCAGGTTGGAGCCATGGGCAGTATCCGGTATCAGGATCTCCGTCCTGCTTTCCAGCTCGCCCCGCTGCCTATGGTATGCCCGCATGATCAGGACGCCCACGTATTCGGCGCTTGCACCCGCGGGCGGCTGGAGGGAGAACTTGTCCATCCCCGTGATTTCGCAGAGGAACTCAGCCAGCTCGTACATTATCCTGAGTATCCCCTGGACGCAGCTCTGGTCCTGCAGGGGGTGGAGCTCGGTGAGCCCGGGGTGCCTGGCTATCCTCTCATTGATCTTGGGATTATACTTCATGGTGCAGCTGCCCAGGGGGTAGAAGCCCAGGTCCACGGCCAGGTTCTGCTGGCCGAGCCTGGTGTAGTGGCGGACCACCTCCACCTCCGACACCCTGGGAAGCCCGGGCGGCCTACTCCTCACGAAGCCCGGGTCGAGGAGCTGGGATACGGGGGGCACCTCGGATGCTTCCTCCCCGGCCTCGGGCACCAAATGGCCCACCTTCCCCTCCCCGCTCAACTCGAAGATGAAGGGCTCGGGCCACCTGGCCTGCCTGAAGCCCTGCCTAGGGATGGGCCAACACCTCCTCTAACCTTTGGGCGAGCTCATCGATGTCGGCCTTCGAGTGCACCTCCGTCACGCAGTAGAGGGCTGCCTCCCCCAGCTCCGGGAACTCCCCTCTAAGGGGCTTCCCACCCTGGATTCCATGGGCGAGCAGCCTCCTGTTAACCTCCTGGGCGGAGGTCTTGGTGAACCGGACCGTGAAGTCTTTGAAGTGTGGCGCCCTGAATATGGGCGCCTCCACCCCCCTGATCGAGCCCAGCAGCTTGGCGGCGTAGGTCGTCTTGATGAGGATTGTCTCGGCCAGCTTCCTGAGCCCGGTGGGGCCCAGGAGGGCCAGGTAGATGGCGGCCGCCACAGCATTCAGGGCTTCGTTGGTGGTTATGTTGGAGGTGGCCCTCTCCCGCCTGATATGCTGCTCCCGGGCCTGGAGGACCAGGGTTAGCGCGCGTTCACCGTCCTTCGATGTGGTCACCCCGACTATCCTGCCCGGCATCTGGCGTAGTAGGGACTCACCCCTGCAGGCGATGATTCCCAGTAGGGAGCCGCCGAAGTTGAGCCCCAGGCCGAGGGGCTGCCCCTCCCCCACCACTATATCGGCGCCATACTCGCCGGGCGGCTTGACCAGGCCTAAGGATATGGGCTCGACGCCCACGATGAAGAGTGCACCGTGTCTGTGCGCCTCCTCGGCCAGGGGCTCGGGTGCCTGGTCGAAGAAGCCCAGGTAGGAGGGGTTTTCGATGTAGAGGGCGGCCACATCACCATCCATCTTCTCCTTCAAGTCCTCGATGTCGACCCGGCCCGTGGAATAGGACTGGCCCACCTCCACCACCCGACAGCCGATGGGCTCCACATAGGTCTGCAGCACCGCCCTCCTCTCCGGCGATATGAAGTGGGGAACCAGTATCTTCCTCCTCCGGGTCTCCCGGACAGCCATTCTGGCGGCCTCACCCAGGGCCGAGCCCCAGTCGTGTAGGGAACAGTTGGCGTACTCCATCGCCGTGAGTTCACATACCATGCTCTGGTACTCGAAGAAGGCCTGCAGGAGCCCCTGGCTGGCCTCAGGCTGATAAGGCGTGTAGGGTGTGAGGAACTCGCCCCTGGCGATGATTTCGCCTATCACCGCGGGTACATAGTGGGGCCAGCAGCCGGCGCCCAGAAAGGATTTGATGCTTTGGGTGGTCCTGTTCATATTCAGTAGGCCCTGGATGTGACGCAGGAGCTCGAATTCACTCCTCATTCTCGGGATCCTGAGCGGCCTGCTAAGCCGGATGCTGGTTGGAACATCGACGAAGAGCTGCTCGATGCTGTCCAGCCCCAGGGCGGCAAGCATTTCCCCGACGATGTTTGGAGACGATGTAGGTAGATATGGATGCTCGAAATCTTCCGCATCGGTCCCATCACCTCTCATCTTCAAGACTCCCGCGGGCTATGCCCCATTCCATAGCTTTAATGTGGTTTCTTAAGGCTGGTCGATCTCTTTCGGGCCTGTGCCGGCCCTCGGGTGTAAGGTGTTCAGGGTGACCTGTGGAGCCGCTGGACCTGTAGTTAGTGAAGGTGACCTATCGGTGCCCGAGCTCTCGAGGCTCAAAGTTCGACAACATGTCCCGAGGGGGCGCATTGGTGGGCGAACTCCTTCTTCCTGTCAAGCCTCGAAAGCCTCCCCTCCTCGAACTCTTCGTACCTCATTCGACCTTCTCCTGGAGAGAGTCGAACTCGGGAAGCTCCAGGCCCGCGAATGTTCAGAACAGAGAAGGATTCCTGGCGAGCCTGGTGTAGCTAGCATCCGTGAAGCGATCGCCGATGAAGGAAGGAGGTTACATCACGAGGGCAGAAAGGCAGACGAATGGCTCAAAACTCAATTACGCAAACGGTCTAGTAATTTATCTTCAATCCGATGGACTTTCCGGCATGGCCATGATGAGCATCCTAGGCTGTCATTCAGAACTTCTACCTGCGGTTGGTAAGATGAAGCGCGGCCGCCGGGACTACCACCCCTCAGAAGTCCACGCCCCAAAATGACCTGCGAATGATTCGCTATGGTCCTATCACCCTTAAATACAAACTCGGTCTGAGAGAAGGCATCCGTCCATGGGCACCCTCAGGACGTGGTACTCGATTCTGAACGGGACCTACAACCCGAAGATCCAGCCCGTCCGGGATCTCGACGCCTTCAGCCGCTGGCTCGTCGCCACCAGGTCGGTCGCCTTCGTCATGACGGTCACCTCCATGATAATCGGGACCCTGCTCGCGGTCACCGTCGTGGGCGTGACGTCCACTCTGTTTCCGTACTTCATCCTGCTGGCACTCGGCCTTATCTTTGCGCACGCCGCCAGCAACCTGTTCAACGACTACTGGGACGCGAAGCATGGCATCGACACCACCGAGGGATACTTCAGACCCGCCTATCTCCCGCACCCGTCCATCTCCGGAATGATGAGCCAAAGGGGCCTCTTCTACCTCGGCCTGGTCCACCTAGTCGCCGCGGTCGCCATCGCATCATACTTTGCTCTGGTCAGGGGCCCGGTCGTAATCCTCTTCGCTGGTCTCGGGGTGGTCTTTCTGACGCTCTACGCGGGGGGCCCGAAGCCGCTCAAGCGCATCGGCCTCGGCGAGCCGGCCGTCTTCGCCGTATGGGGGCCGCTGATGGTCGGCGGATCCTTTTACGTCCTCACCGGTGCGCTGCCCCCTTGGATCATCATAGCTTCCATACCGTACGCCGTTTCCGTCACCACCGTGCTCTTCGGGAAGCATATAGACAAGATCGACTACGACACCAAGATTGGCGTCAAGACCCTCCCTGTAATCCTCGGGGAGAACGTAAGCAAGAGGGTCCTGAAGGCGCTCATCGTCATAGCCTACGCAGCAGTGGTTGGACTGGTCCTCGTCAGGCTCTTGCCCGTCTGGTCGCTGCTCAGCCTCTTTGCACTTCCGAAGGCCCACCAGCTCTTCCGAAGGCTCTCCGAGCCGAAGCCCAAGGAGCCTCCGGCGGGGTACGTCATGTGGCCCGTCTGGTACCTTGGTCCCGTCTTCGTACACACTAGGCGATTCGGGACGCTCTTTGTCTTCGGGCTGCTGCTTGGCGCCCTCTTCCCCTACTACCTGCCGCTGACCTAGACCCGAGCCTTTTCAACTTCCCCCATGGGTAAACTTTCCCCGCCTACGCCGTGCACGTATGGTGAAACGTGGAGAAGGAGAGAAGACATGTTTGTGCACCTGTCCGTAGAAGTGAGGATCAAGCCTGGATTCTATTCAAATAGCAAGTTCGTCAGCATAGGATGCGGCAAGCCCAGATTCGCGATTTCGCTTAACTTACTGATATTGTCAGGAGAAATAGAATCGGAGGGTTATTGAGCTTCCCGCGTCATTAATACACTTGGATGCAGGAGCCGAACCCGAAGGACGTACCAGTGTATGTACCGGAGCTGGCGGGGTCGGCGTTCAGCCTTGCCATCTCCCACATGTACGAAGGCAGGGTGTTTGATGACCTCCTGGCCGATGCCAACACTGTAGGGGCAGGAACTGTGTAAAGAACGGGCAACTTAAGGTGTTATTAGCCAAGCTCATCTCGCCGAAAGGCAACTTCGTGGGTGTGAAGGTGATCCTGCAGAGGTACATCTGCAACGACTGCGGCTTCACATACACCTCTCGCGGGCCTAGCCAAGTATGGAGCTTGAGTGATAGGTAAGTTCACACCCATATCTTTGGCTCGATGACCGAAATAGCGCAGAGAGCCCAACCCTTCAGGGGTGGGAGGATGTCAGCAAGGCTCCTCGCAACATCTTTGTGGCGGCCAGGAGGCATCAGCTGAGGAGACTTTCCCTACTTCTTTCCGCTTGGAGTTCTTTTATCATCCCATATACTGTTCCCTTGATGGCTTTATCCGCACCGAAGAGGTCCTCAAAGGGAATTATTGGTACGAGCAGGATACCCTCATCGGTCTCAACGAACTCGACGCGGGAGCCCTTCCCCAACCCATACTTCTTCCTGATCTCGGCAGGGATGGTAACCGTACCCTTCTGCGTAACGGCATAACCCATGCTTTAGTCACCATACAATTTGGGGTATCCCATTTAAGCTTTCTGTAATACTTTGCCACCGAAACCCTAACTATATTTTGACGTGGAATCCTGACTGGGGATTATAGGGCGACCCTCAGCCGGGGGATGGGCCGATCCTCCTCCAGCCGAATACCATGAGCTTCACGGCGTCGGTTTATGACCGGTGAAACCGTGGGTAGGATGGGATAGCCCTCGACGCTCTCCCTAAGCCCCCGGTTTTCAGATAAATTTTGGCCCACCTTATGGTGGTGGGGCTTGCCGAAGGTCTGGATGGAAGCCTATGGGTGTAGCGCCAACCTGGCGGACTCGGAGATGATGGCGGGGCTACTCAGGGAGGCATCCTACGAGATCTCGGGGTCTCCCGAGGAGGCCGACCTCCACCTGATCGTCACCTGCAGCGTGA
>Ga0079995_1076001_pt1 | contig 58190 bp, 49 predicted proteins | sample FaiFalFF_MnMetaG_2_FD_69198 | JGI IMG/M metagenome (GOLD analysis project Ga0079995, IMG submission 69198) | Freshwater microbial communities from Yellowstone National Park, Wyoming, USA - Fairy Falls C (FF_Mn_C) (SPADES assembly) (version 4) | ecosystem: Environmental > Aquatic > Freshwater >... | reverse complement strand
AAGCGAAGATCTTATCGACTGAAATAAGATTTGTTAAATCTTTTTATCCTGATATTTTGCTTGAAATCGAAGGAAAAATAATCCACATAGAAGTACAAGTTCAGCAAGACAAAACCTTACCAGAAAGAATGCTTGACTATTTTTATGCTATAAGAAAAAAATATGGGAAAACACCAACGCAGATAGTTTTATTCGTAGGCAAAGGAAATCCTCCACCAACCAAATTTGAACTAAAAGATGAGTTTCAAATGCAAAACTTATTTTTCAATTTCATAGTGCTTGATATGAAAAAAATAAATCCTGATGTTTTCATAAAAAGTGATAAACCAGAAGAGGTCATCGTAGGGATTTTAGCAGGGAAATTCAAAGATAAACCCGAAATAATAAAAAAAGTCAAAAAAAGGATTGTAGAAATTGTGAAAGATGAGAAAGAAATTGCTAAATATATAGATAGCATTAGTTTTTTAGCTGGTTTATTTGATGTTAAAATAGAGGTAAAACCTATGCCAATTGAAGTAGACATAAGGAAAACTTTTCTTTATAAGTGGGGAAAAGAGGAAGGATTAAAAGAGGGGAAACAAGAAGGATTAAAGGAGGGAAAACAAGAAGGCTTGAAGGAGGCAATTTTATTGGGAGTTCAAATCAAGTTCGGCAAATCAAAGGTAAAAGAGGCAAAAACTCTCTTGGAAAAAGTTAATGATGTAAATTACCTCAAAAAAATAAAGAGGAAAATAATAGAAGCAAAAAGCTGGGATGATTTTATCAAAACATTCAGAAACCACAAGTGAAATAAAGGTAAAGCCCATGCCGATACAAGTTGATATAAGGAAAACTTTCCTTTACAAATGGGGGAGAGAAGAGGGAATAAGGGAGGGGGAACAGAGAGGTCTTGTAAAAGGTCTGAGAAAAGGGAGGCAGGAAGGATTGAAAGAGGGTCTCAAAGAGGGTCTTAAAGAAGCAATTTTGCTGTATGTTCAATTGAAATTCATAAGCTCAAAAGCAAAACTAGTCAAAAATCTTTTGGAAAAAATAGATGATATAAACCATTTAAAAAAGATAAAGAGAGAATTAATAAGAGCTGAAACTTGGGAGGATTTTATCAAAGTTCTCAAAAGCTCAAATTCAAAAAATAAAGACTCAAGACCAAAATTAACATAAATCTAAAATTACAAGAATTTTTGTTAATTTAGTGAAAATCTCATTCAGAATTTATATCATATAAGTTCAGAATTCATATCCTATAAGTCCAACTATGCCGAAGACGGGAGATTCTTTTGTGCCTTGTTCTCCCGGTCTTTCAACTTCTTTGAGTTGTTTTCCTGGGATTAAAAGTCCCATCCTTAAAGAAAGGAACAGGTTGTAATCAACTTCTTTACCTTCTTCTCTCTTTTCTGATAAGAGTTTGTTCCTTATTTCCAAATCTGGTTCTACACCTAAAAATTTTGAATTTTTGCTATCAAATGCCAAGAGTAAAGATGGGATTATGAATACATTTTGAACTTTTATCTGGTTGTTAATTTTCAGGTAGTAGGCGGAGAATACACTTCTTGATTCTAAAATGGTAGAAAATCCTTTGAGAACTGGTTGAGAAACCTTTGCACCACCTACGAAATTAAAAAGGATAAGAGCTGGGTCGTAGTCAGGATGGAACCTGAATCCTTTTAGCTCTGTCCCTCTTCTGTTTGTATCAAGGTTGAACTCGTTATCTCCCGGGGGTGATGCGTATCCGAATTCAGCATAAGGAAAAATCCAGGAGAATTTGTAGCCTGCTCTTATTAAGCCTCCAAAGCTTGATATTTTCAGTGTTTGGTCACGAAAAACTTGGAATCTTCCAAGTAAAGTTGCAAGTTCTAATGCAAGGTAAAATTTTGTTTTCGTTTCAAAATAACCATCTATGAGAAAGGCTTTTGATTGAGGGGAAACCTCTTGAAATCTCAAAGTAGAGTAGAAACCACCTCTCCAAAAATCGTTATTATAAAGAGCTGCTATTCCTAAATCATCTGTGTCGGCGTCAAGGATATCTGACGAACCTTCTTGAATTACTGCACCCTCTACGACTTTATCAAAGAATATCGCAGTTATCAAGTTGCTGTCTTTACCCAGTGGTTTTGTAGCAAAAGCTATCCTTGCATATGTATCACCATAATCGTTGTAAATTGAATCTCCGGAATTCACATACATTCCAAGTCCAAAGTGAGATGGCATAAATCCTGCCATTATAGCTCCTATTTTTGTTCTTATATCAAGGTATAATCTTTTAATTTTTATTGGAGGGACTTCTTTTCCGACTATATCGTTAAAAGACACAACTTGCGCAAGTGGAGCATCTGATGCTCCTCTAACATTATATCCCCAGACTGCGTTATCTATGATATCAACTCGTGAGATAAGTTTTATATTTTCATCTCCAAGTTTTACATTCAAAAGACCTCTTGAATCAAAGTAGGTTATCAGAGGGTCAACAGATTGAAGATTTACAAGTGAGATGTTGTAAAGAAGACGAGGACGAGCCCTGAAATATCCTTCAAGTTCAAGCCCAAAAGAAATAATAAAAAGTGATGCTGTAATTACCATTTTTTCTTACCTCCTGTTATCTTTATATTTTACAATTTTTTCATTCTTTATTTTTTTATTTTTTTGCAATTTTACATATCTTGAATTCTGTTTTTGTTTTTGTGAATGAATTTGTTTTTATGCATGAACTACTGTTCCGATTTTTTCTCCAAGAAGTATTTTCCTTATATTACCTTCTTGGTTTATGTTAAAGACAATTATTGGGATTTTCTTTTCCATGCACAGGGTTACCGATGTTGCGTCCATTATTTTGAGTCCGAGCCTCAGAAACTCTGCGTATGTGAGTTCATCAAATTTTACGGCTTCTTTATTTGTGAGAGGGTCTGAATCGTATACTCCATCTACTTTTGTGGCTTTAAGAATAACATCTGCTTTTATTTCGGAGGCTCTCAAAGAGGCTGCTGTATCTGTTGAAAAATAGGGGTTCCCAGTTCCACCTGCGAATATGACTATTCTACCTTTTTCAAGATGTCTTATTGCTCTTCTTCTTATGTAAGGTTCACAAACAGCTGGTGTATGAATAGCACTCATGACTCTACAAGGATACCCCTTCTTTTCTATAATCTCTTGCAAAAATAGAGCATTTATTATGGTGGCGAGCATGCCCATGTAATCTGCGGTCGTTCTATCTATTCCGGTTTTTTCTGCTGTTATTCCTCTTATTATGTTTCCTCCACCGACCACTATTGCTATTTCCGCTCCCAGGTTGTATCCATCAATTATTTCATCTGCTATTTTGTAAAATACAGATGGTTCAAGTCCGAATTTCCTTTCTCCTCCGAGTATTTCTCCTGATAGTTTGATCAGCGGCCTTTTAAACTTTATTTTAGCAGTTTCTTTATCATTTGAGTTTTTCTGGTTTGCCTCTTCTCTTTCTACTTTTTCTTTATTATCTTTGTCTTGTCTTTCTTGTTTTTCTTCTGTCATTCTCCTTTAATAATTTATACTTTTGTTTTTGATTTTATTTTTTCTTTTTTATTTCGTTTTTTGTTTTTATTTTATCTTTGCAGATTTTTATCGCGTTTAATGCTATTTTTTTTGATATGAGCTATATGCTATATTTTTGTTTTGTTTTTATTTTGTTGTTATACCTTCTAATTTCTTTTTGAGAAGTTCTGGGGTAAAGGGTTTTACTATGTAGTCATGTACTCCGAGCTGTATTGCTTCAACAACTTTTTCTTTTGATGTCTCCGCTGTTACCATGATGACAGGAATATTTTTTAGTTTTTCATCTTGTTTTATAATTTTGAGGAGTTCAAGTCCAGAAAGTTCAGGCATATTTTGGTCAAGTAATACTATATCAAATTTTTTTTCTTTGAGTTTTGAAAGAGCTTCTTTGCCATTTTCTGCTTCTTCTATATCTTCAAATCCTGCTTTTTTTAGAATAGTCTTTATAATTTTTCGCATAGGTTCGTGATCATCTACTACCAGAATTTTCATAAATAAATTTTAATTTTTAAGATATCTATTCTCTGGTTAATAAATATTTTTTAAATAGTACTGCTCTATTTTACTCCAATTTATATTTGAAATCATTTTTATATCTTGTATGCTAATTTTTCCTTCATTCAATTTTCTCTTCATAAGTATTGTGTGGATTTCTCCAAGATAAATTTCACCTAAAATTTTTTTCAGGGTGTATTTATTTGTTTTTTCTGCAATAGTTTTTGGAGGTTTTGGAAAGTTCAGAACTACTCCTACTAAATTTATCTTTTTTAAAGCTTCTACTGTAAGGAGAGTATGGTTTATCGCTCCAAGGTATGATGCTGATACTACTAATGTCGGTAATTTTAGCTCTGTTATGAGGTCTCTCCATGTGTATAGGGGTTTTTGGCGGAGTGGAACGAGTAATCCTCCAGCACCTTCTATAACCAGATTGAAACCTTTCCTTTCTATCTCCTTTATTTTTTCCCTTATTTTTTGTATGTTTATTTTTTGATTTTCTATTTTTGCTGCTATATGAGGTGACGCCGGTGTTTTAAAATGGTATATTGGTGGTTCAGAAAAATCTGCAAATTTTGAACAGAAAAGAAAATCCATAGGTTTTTGACCGCCGGTTTCTACTGGTTTGAAATAAAAAGTTTTTTTACCTTTGAACTTTGCCAAAAGTATTGCAGAAAATATAGTTTTCCCCACTCCTGTTCCTATACCTGTAATGAATATTGTGCCCATGTTTGATTAATTTTATGTTGTGCTGTTTAATATTTTGAAAGATTTATCAACTATTATTCTTGCTATTTCTCTTTTATGTTTCCTACCTAATTTTTCTGAAAAGATGTTTCCGTTTCTGTTTTCAATCAAGATGAATTCGCTTTCCTCTTTTCTAAAAGATATAAGAGGATTTGCAATTATAATATCTATTTTTTTCTTCTTCATTTTTTCAATCGCATTTTCTTGAAGATTTGAATCTTCGAGGGAGAAGCCAACTTTTACTTTTGCATTTACGCTCTGTATTATATCTTTTGTTTTTACAAGCTCTATCAATAATTTCCCTCCGCTTTCAATTTCTATTTTTTCCTTTTTTATTTTACCTTTGATTTTTGATTTGGGCTTGAAATCAGAAACTGCTGCTGAACCAACAAAGATATCTGTGGGTAAATTCTTCTGAACTTCTAAAAACATATCTTCTGATGATTCAACTTTTGATACACTTAAAAATTCTCTTGAATCAAATTCCTCACCTCCCGTTATAAGTTTTACATCTGCACCAAAAAGAGCAAACTCACGAGCTATAATGTATCCCATAAATCCCGAAGACGGATTTGAGATAAATCTCACATCATCTATGAATTCCTTTGTAGGACCTGCTGTTACAATAACTTTTTCGCCGTTGAATATTTTAGGAGCCAGAGCGTATTCGCACCAGAAAAAAATCTTTTCTATCTTTGGAAATTTTCCCTCTCCTTTTTCTCCACAGGCAAGATCTCCTTCTTCAGGTTCTACAATTATAAATCCTCTTTCCCGAAGCTTTTTTAAGTTCTCTTGTGTAGCTGGATTTTTTAACATCGCCCAGTTCATTGATGGTACCAAAACGCACGGTACAGTTGATGCAATAACTTGTGTTGTAAGCATATCATCACATATACCGTTGGCGATCTTGCCTATTATATTTGCTGTGGCTGGTGCTATTACAAAAAGGTCTGTTGAATGAGGAATATATATATGTTCCATTCCTTCAAAATCCACGAAAACTTTGTTCCCGGATAGAGCTTCTAAAAGTTCTGGACCTAAAAACCTTTGAGCCATTTTTGTCATAACAACTTGAACATTAGCACCTGCTTTCTGAAACTGCCTCATAAGTTCTATTGCCTTGTAGCATGCTATACCTCCTGTAATTCCAAGAACTATCTTTTTATCAGAAAGATAAGATGTTCTAACGACTTCGTAAAACCAATCCATCAGATGAAAAATAAGTTTAACTTGATTTGTAATTTTGTTTTTTTCTGGTGAATTTTTTGAAATGGTTTTGAAGCCTTACTCACCCCACATTTTTGAAAGGATCTGCTGAGCCTTTTTTCCACGAGGAGTAAATCCTCCTTGATCTTCTCCATAAAATTCCCACTCCCACCAAAACATTCCTCTAAGTTTTGGGAAGGCAAATTTTATTGCTGCTTCATACAATATCGCTTGCTCATCTTCATCTATTTCAGTTTCAAAAGTCCAATCCCATGGTCTTTGACATGTTCCCTTTTTTGATATGTAACCTATTTCAGTAAAAATCGTTTCTTTTTTTATTTGGTTTGCAAACTCAATTATTTCGTTCATTATATTGGTCCATCTTTTTTCAATTTCATCCATTCGCGGTGGTGGAGATTCACACATAGAAAAATACGCATCAATTCCTATGAAATCTAACTTTTCCCAAAATTCTACTTTTTTGTATTCTGTGAAGTTTGCAGCGTAGATGATTTTGCCTGAAAAAATTTCCCTTACTTTATCTGCAAGTTCCGAAAAAATCTCTGGATTTGACGAAGAAAGATATTCAAGTTCTGTCCCTATTGCAAATATTTCTACTTTTTTCTCTTCCGCAATTTTTGCATACTTTAACATAAACTTGAAGTAGTTTTCTTTCCATTTCCCTATATTTTTTGGATTTATTAAACCTCTGTAAGTTAAAGGTATGGGGTCAATGTGTGGTTTTAACATAACACAGAAACCTGATTTTTTTGCTTGCTCTATCGCAAAAATTATGGATTCATCGGATGCAGTCTGTTCTGTCTCTACTATTTCACTTGATGAAAGACCTTCTTGGTATATTGTAGGTATTATTGCTACTGAATTTATTCCGATTGTTTTCAAATCATTTAAGGCTTTTGTGAATTTTTCTGAAAGATATTCTGTTTTATTCCACGAAGGCAAGCTCATTCCCTTGAACTTCTGACATAAATCATAATTTCTTTCTTTGTTTTCTACTGCTGAAATTTCATCTTTTGAGCTTTTAATTTTACCACAGCTTGTGATAGTGAAAATTATAATGGTAGAAATTAAAAAATTCAAAATTTTTCTGAGTTGCTCCATTTTACTCTTTCTTTTATTTATTATTTAAAAATTTTATTTTTGAGATTTCATTCTTTACTTTTTTTGATTTATGAAGAGGAGCTTATCAACGCAGGCGTTTTTGAAGTTGAGAATTTCGGAGGAAGTTTTTAAAGTTATTTCTGAACTTGGTTTCAGAAGATGCGAACTTTGGGCAATGCAAAACCATCTTGATTACAAAGAAAAAAAACTTATCAAAAATTTAAAGACTTGGTCTGAAAAATATAATGTTTCTTGCGAGACTGCTCATCTTCCACTCTGGGCACAAGATAAAAGCGGTAACACATTCAAAGTTTCTTTGGGATCAAAAGAGCCTTCTCAGAAATCGAAAGATGAGTTTTTGTTCTGCATTGACAACTTATACTCTATCGGAGTTCAAACTTTCGTTCTGCATGTAGGAGAAGATTTGGACACATTTTATGAGAATTTTTATGATGTGTATAGAAAAACAGATTGCAGATTTGCAATAGAGAATGACCCTATGGGATTTCCTTTGAGTCAGGATGTAGTAAAAATAGTTGATTTTTTGAGGCGAGAGCTTAAAGATGGGGAGAGCAGGGTAGGTGCTTGCCTTGATATAGGACACGCAAATATATGGGAAAAACCCCCAGAAAATGTAATAAAAAATTTATCGCATAGAATTATAGCTACTCACATATCAGATAACGATGGAACTGCGGATACTCATCTTATTCCGAAAAAAGGAAATATGGATTGGTCAAAAATTGTTCAAGCATTTTTTGATATAAAATATCAAGAAAATTTCACATACGAGATAGCTCCATTTTCAGAAGATATAAATGAAATAAAATCTCAACTTTCAGAACTCATAAATTTATCAGATGAGTTTGGATTAGGATACTAAAATTATAGCAGTTCTCTTAACTATAGGGAGAGAAAATGGAAAAGAATCCTATTTTCCTTATTGTTAAATTTTAGCAAATTATTCGGAATCAGTCGTATATAGTTAATAATCTCCAAGTAGCAAATTCAAGGAATTTTAAGGTTGCTTTGCGAAAATCTTGTATCCAGGTTGGTAAATTTAATCTCTCACTCTCATTAGCGAATCTTCTATAATCTCTTTTTAGTTCTGAATATAGAGTTGCAAGTTCTGTAAATTCGTTCCCACGCCACTCTAATATTTTATCAATCTTCTCAATTAAAACCTGATTTATTTCCTGATTTTCATTTTCCTCTAAAATTTCCTGATTTTCATTTTCCTCTAAATCTTTCTTAACAAATGGTAAAAATAATTTCCCAAACTCTTTAGTTTGAGATTTGCTAGCTGAAAGATCATCCATAGTTAAATCTAGTATAAGTTGCAGAACTTCTGTTTGACATAGATTTTTTAAATCATATTCTTTCTGATTTTTCAAGATTTCAATACTTCTGTTAATCCTGTACTCATTAGGGATTAGCTCCTTTTCTAATTCTGGCATAACATAAGGAAAATATAATCTTATCCTTAGAATAGTATCTAGGCAACTAACAAAAATTTTCCTTGCAATGTAAAGGTGATGCCTGTGTCCCTTTTTTGCTTTTGTGTGAATGTAAAAGAAAGGTTCTAATTTTACATCCCCGTGAACTATCGAATTTCTAAGTTTCCAGAATTTATAGAACCATTCTTCTAATTCTTTCGAATGTCCAAGAATATTCAATAATGCGGTTTTAATTTGGGCTTTAACTCCTCTTTCTTCATACTCTGGTCTTAGTAGTGCCTCAATTGCTGTATGAATATTTAGTACTGATTCGCTCAAATCTACACCACGCCCATAGTGCGAGTAGGAACGGTTAAACCATTCTATAGCTCTTAAAATTTTTTTCTTCTCGTTATCTTTCAAATGAGAATCTTTATGGGTATAAAATATCTTGAAGTAGGGGTCTTCCTTTATTTGTTTAGCAGATAGAACTAACGTATCTATATTATAGATGTTATATAATTTACCTTCCACATATGGTTTTCCATCAATTATATAAAATTCAAAGCGACTTTCTCCATTTAAGAATCCTATGTAATAATTTTTTTCTGTGAATGTGAGGAATATGAAATAGTTGAAATGCTCAAAGCTTGCTCTTTCTTTTAGGTTTTTCAATTGAGAAAATCTCAAAATATTGGCTAATTTGTTTAATTTTTCTTTTAAATTTTCTAATTCATTAATATTGGATATTTTGGTAAAAGAATAGGAAAAGGTAGGAATTCCTTCCTTACCCACTGACTTTAATAATTTGACAATATTAAGTAAATGATTTTTGGCTCTTTCTTCTTCTTTACTTATATTTTCTTTATGAGAAGATTTAATCTTTAATTCATCGACTTCTAATCCTTCTTCCTCGCGTATAAAAAGATATGGGAAAATAATTATTGCTGGATACTCACTATTTCCTTTCATGGCTTAATTTCAAATAATTGTTTTACTAATTCATCATTTGCTCTCTCTAATTTTTCTATTTCTCTTTCTAATTTTTCTATCTCTTCGCTGTTTCCTTCAACTTTAAGTTTGTGGTATTCTTCTTTAAGCCTGTGGCATTCTTTAGAGATTTCTGCGAGTCTTTTATGAGTTGGATTTTTAGGATTAAACTTTGGAATCCCGATATGGTCCATTACCGAAGGTGCACCAAATCCACGACCAGCGGAAGAAAATGATTTAATAAAATCACGTACTTGTTTTGAATTAATAATGGAGCAGAGGTAGTGCGCTTCAAGTTCATTATCGGTAGCAAAAAAAGATGTCGTATCTAATGGAATTACCTTTTTATATCCGTAAGGCGTTCTAACCATAGAAACTACTGCTGCAAAAATATCATTACTCATTCTCTTCCAAACAACCTTGAAATTAGCAAAAGTATATTGGCTGAAATTCCGTTGCCCATAGAATGGATTGCCTGACTTTTCATGGAAGTGTTTGTAAACCCCTCTCTTTACCAATATATCTTTAAATTGAATGAGATAATTGAATGTTCTTGGCCATTCCCTCTTCATTTCTTCTTCGCTATAAGGTTTTTGACTTGCATGGTGAGTAATCAGTACATGGATTTTGGGATTCGTGTACCATCTTTCAATATCAGAACCCCTAATGCCTGGGTAAACTAAATCTTTTTCTATTACGAATTCTAACTTACGGACTCTACGTTTGCCATGCTCTGCTAGATTACTAATAATTAAAGTGTCGTCGGATTTAACTTGTTTTACTTCTAACCAAAAAACACCATATGGGTCCACTGCTGCACCTCTGTAAGCCTTGTACTCGTTTTTACCCTCGATTGGTAACTTTTCCGTATCTTTTCCTTTTCGTATTTGCCAAGGACCGGTTTTAGAACCAAGAGGAATGGCGTAATATTCTTTCTTCTGCAACAGGTGAGAAACTTCTGATAGTGTTTTATCTGCAGGAATTTTGCCAATACTTTTCTTCTTGTCCCAAACAATATAGGGAACTGGGAACTTCGTTTTCTCGCCTTTTTTTAAAATAAGCATTGCTGTTTTATTTGTTGCGTCTTCAAAAGGTTGAACACGAACAAAATCATGAACTTTTAATACTTTAAGTGTCTGGGAGGTAGCTCTGGGTTTAAACTCAAAACTTCTGAATGCTTCCCCTCCCTTAGATTTGAAAACTTCTTGTGTTATTAAAAATCCCAGCTTCCCGCCATCTTTTAGATAGTAGTCAGCAGAAGTATAAACAAAAAGCATAGATAGATCTCTCCTACCTCTGATAAGTACATTTTGCAATTTCCCAATCTTTGTCAATCCGTACTCTTCCCATAATTTTTGTGTAGCAGCTCTATATTCTTTAGATAGGAATTCCCACATAATCCATGGTGGATTACCGATAACGAAATCAAATTTTCCAGCGAATATTGGTGCAAAAGCATTTTTTAAGAAGCGTGTCCATATGCCATTTTTATTTTGCATCTCTAAATCTAGAATTCGGGAATAAAAATTTTTAACAACTTTTTCATCATACGGCGAAACTAATCCTTCTCCTTTTAATCTTTCCATAGCTTGTTCTACGGAAGATTGACTTTTCACCATTTCTTCAATGATTGGTAAAGCTTTCATTAGCACAAAACCTCTATTTTCCATCCAACTTTGCGGAATTTGAAACCTTCCAACAGAAGTTGAAATTTCATAGTAATCTTGAAAAATAATTTGTTTAGGTGTTAAAATAGAATCGCAGAGATAAATTGGAATTTCTATGGTCCCACCAGCATCTAAGATTTCGTTTACTAACTCCCCCATTGCAAAAAGATAATTTGTGCGGGCAGCAATAACTGCTAAAGGATTCAAATCAAAACCCCAGATGTTGGACTTTATCCTTTTAGCGATCTCAATAAGTGGAAGCTTTTCTTTTTTACCTTTATCTATTGCTTTCTGAATAGCTAAAACTAAGAAGGTTCCAGAACCGCAGGCAGGATCTAAAAGTCTTTTTAGAGTATTTCCATCGTATCTAACTTCCTCTAACAGTAGCTCCGCTAACCAATCTGGTGTATAATATTCTCCGAGCCGTTGTCTTACCTCTCGCGGAACTAAGTACTGATAAAGTTTTTTTAGAAGATCTCGGGTTTGGACAGGGTCTAATATGCTGGTTGCAGGTTCAAATTCGGAAAGCGCTCTTGCCAGTTCTTTAATATTTTCTTTCAATGCAGGAGAATCAAAAGCATCAAGGTACCACCGGAAAAAGTCTCCCTCTAAGAAATTAGTAATCCCCTTCCGATTGAATATTCCTCCGTTTTCTATATCTTCAAGTTTGTTTTTAATTTCATCATCGGGAGCATGTGCAAGTTGTAAGGCAAAGGATGAATTAAAGGAAGTATCTTTTAAAGTTAAGATTTCAATAGAAATGAGTTTCATCAGTAAAGCAAAATAAGTATGAATACAAAATAAGAATTCTTGAAAATTGACCTCTTTGCTGAGGCTGTAATTGTAAATTTTAGAAAGTGTTTCTTCTTCTCTCTTTTGTGTTTCACTGGTAAAACGTTCTCCATAAACGATACCAAATAATCTTTTCCACTCATTGAAAAATGTTTGAATTCGAATCCTATTTCCCCAGTTTTTTAGAGCGTCTATCATTGCATGAATTATTTCATGAGTTAATTCGCTTGTGGGACCAAACTTTTGTGCTAAATTTTCTGCTGTAAATGGGAGGCGCGATAATCCGCGGAGATGTATTAAGAAAGTCTCCGCTGTTCTAGTGTCAAAATCATAAGTATCGAACTCTGGCTCTTTAATCCAATTATTTTGTTTCCACTTTACAAAGAATATGCGGTACCCATCAAAACCTACTCCTATCAATTTATTTGCTTCAGTTTTTTCTGCCTCTGCTGATAAATATTTTTTTAACTTCTCATAGGCATCGCTTACATTTTTCTTTAAATCAAATGATTTTGGAGGTTTATATTCGATTATTACCTGTCCGTGTACGGCGTCGGATCGCCCACTATATACTACCTTTTCATATCTCGGAATTGATTTAATTTTCAACTTTTCTTTTATTGGTTCTAAAATTTTTTCGACTCCAATCTTTAATTCTTCCTCGGTTTTAGCTATATTAAGTAATTTCTTTATATTATCAACAAGAGAATCTGCTAACGATTTTAGAGAATCGCTTTGCGGCATATAAGGTAATTTAATTATCTATGCTATTTTTTACTGTTAACTAAATTATAGGCTCTATTATATCTGAGAATCCATTTTATATAACATATTTCAGAATTTGCCTTCAAAATTCCGAATATCTGGAATTTTTAGTGGCAGTATGGGTATGCTCCCGGAATGTGAATACCTTCCGGAGTGTCAAATTCTATCTCGGCTATCTTGTATTTTTCACCTTCACCACTCATAGCCCATATTGAGGTTGTATTCCCTTTGTCTGAAAATAAGTATATGTATCCGTTGTGGTATATACCTTCTCCCGGTGTTCCATCAATATCAACTATTTTTTCTATTTTGAATTTTGAAGCTATGAGAATTTTGTTTTTGTCGTGCATAAGAACAAATACTTTTCCTGGGTACTCAATTGCAAATTGAGAAAAGAACTCCTCACTTGAATTCAGGATATTGAATACACTTCTTGCGACATAATCATATACTACCACTCCTTTTGAAAAAACTGTGTAAGCTACCGGATCAAAAGGAGAAATGGTAGTTCTGAAAGCATTAATTTCTTTTAGACCTTCGTAAGCTTTTGCGAGAAGATGATTATTTTCTTTGCTCACTTCATTCACTATTTCAAGGGTTTTTGGATTGAACTCAATTATTTTTCCAGATTTTATGTGAGATGCCAATCCTGTTCCGCCTCTCACGCTAATATCAAAAAATGCGCATTCTTCATTTTCATCGCATTCTGGAACTCCTTTTACTTCTATTTCTTTTACTATCCCTTTTTCAATATCAACAACCGAGATTTTATTTGCTGTCAAGTTTGCCACAAACCACAATCCATTATAATATCTTGCAAAGTGTGGAGTTGAAAAGCCTTCTATTCTCTTTACTTCTTCAAGTTTCTCTACTGATATAAAAGATACATCGTTGCTGTCTTCGTTCGTGACAGCCAATATTTTCCCTTCATCGTCTATGTGCATGTGGGAAGGATGTTCCCCTACATCAATTTCTTTTATCAAGGAAAGGTTTTCACCATCAAAAACATAAACTTTATTCAGGTTTGAGGCAGCAGCAAAGATGTATTTCCCATCGTGTGAAAACATCACCTGGTGGAAGACTGCGCCATTTACTTCGTTTATGAGAGTTTGCTGTTTTGTTCCATCATGTTTTTTTATCAGAGCTATTTTACCTGATGATTCTCCACCTATTACTATTTTCGGTGGAATTATATTTTCAGGTATAAGATTTTCTTTTTGTCGTGCGCAGGATGAAAGATAGAGGGTAAGTAAAGAGGGGAGTAAAAGAGTAAAAAGGGCAAAGCGAGCGATTGAAGAATAAGTTTTTTTGAGGGTTGATTTTTGAGAAAGTGAGTTTTTAGAAAGTGAGGTGCCTTTTTTGTTTATTAATATTTCATTGGTTAAAGATTCTTTTTCTATCATTGTTTTTCACCCCCCAGAATTTTTTGCTTCCTGCAAGGTCTTCCGGCTTCCCTCGGCTCATTTTTTCAACGAGCCTACCGCGATCTTTTTTGGTTTGGAGATACCTTCCCGAGGTAGCGAGCTTCATAATTTTTCACCCCACTACCCAGTGGCATCTCCTGACCGCGGATTCGGGTCACGGCGGCTGGGACCGCGCCCGATTTTCACGGGCTTCCCTACGCAGGAAGTTAATTGTAAGTTAAAAAACTTGGTTTGTTTATTTTATTTTACAAAATGCTTCTCTGTATCTTGTGTTGTTTGCTTTTTATTTTTACTTGCATATATAACAGCCCATCGTTAAAATGGGTTCGGGGAAGGTTTATTTGCTATGAGCTTTTGACTCATGCAAACCTTACTTCCCCAAGCGCCTGCCACCGCATCTACCCGTTTTACCGGGCTACCTTACCTTTTTCTTTTACCTTTACTTTTCCTCTTCTTTTTCCTATTCTTTTTTCTTTCCCTTTTTCTTTTTTTATTTTTCCTTTTTTCTCTTTCCTTTTTCTTTTTTCTTTCTATTTTTTATTTTTTTATTTTTTTATTTTTTCTCCTTCCTTCCTTTCCTCCTTTATTTATTTTTGGTCGCCATTTTAGAGGGCGCGAGGAAAGGAATAATAAATAGTTATCAGCATTTCTATTGATAATTATAAAAATTATTTTCCAATTTTCAAAAATTTTTAACAATAGACTGATAAGTTTTTTTATCTTGTAATTTCTTTTATTATAGTATTTGAGCTTTTAGAGAGAGTTTTAATGGGTTGGGTATGAGATTTATTTTTACGGATGAAAGAATGTCCATATCTTTTTCTGATTCACTTCTGATAAAAGATAAGATCTCATCAACCCAGAGAGTATATCTTTTAGTTTTCCATTTGCTTTCTTTTTCTACAACTATTGCGTCTATATTTTTATCCGATAAGTTTTTCAGTATATATGCGTATAGTATAAATTTATATCTCATGTCTTCTGCTGTTTCAGCTTTGCTTATATTAAGCTCTAGTTTTTCTTTTATTTTATCTAATTCATCTTTTGATAGCATTTTTTCTCCTTTAAGAAATCTTCCAATTTGGATTATGTTAATAAAGTCCCAGCCTCGCCTCAGAGGTGATGTTCCCCAGGCATATAGGGGGTATCCTATGGTTTGAGCTCCTGTTGGTTCTGTTTGTGTTATAAGTGTTCTTGCGCTTCTTATATTCTTCCAAAGTATAAAGGGTCTTGGTAGTGAGAATTTATCAAGCAATTGTGATGAATTTATATCAGATATCATCTTTTTTGTTTGTCCTTCAATTTTGGATTCTCTGTAAAATATTGGTATTTTGTTTTCCTTACAGAAAAAAGCTATCGCATACGAACATAGCATCATGAATTCAGATAAAGCTATTCTTAAATCTGTCACTTTCCATCTTTTTGTTATGAATTTTTTGCCATCAAGTAAAATAACGAAATCTTCAGATATAAGGTCTAATCCTCCCATCTTTTTTGTTCTTATATCATATATTTTGAGCCCAAGTCTTTTTATCGGTTCCAGTTCTTCATTTTCTGCTGAAAACTCATAGTTTTTGATTATATTTACCTCAGATCTCATTACATCAACTGAATTTATTTCTACTTTTTCCTCAGTGACTTTGAAGTTTATTTTGAAGGTTATCGCTGGTTTCGGCTGATTTGCATCAAGTGAAAGTTCTCTTATTACACTTTGTGGCAACATATCAATTTTGCCTTCTGGGAAGTAAATTGTTTTCCCTCTTTTTATTACTTCATTTATTATTTCATCTGAATCTAAAAGCGTAACATCTGCTATGTGAATGAAAACCTCTACATTCTCTCCATCTATTTTAGGAGAGGATACTGCATCATCTCTTATTTCTGTTCCTTCTATGTCAAGTGAGTAAGATTCTGCGGAGACCTTCATTCTTTTTCCTTCTTCTATTTCTCTTTTGAATGTGGGATATACTGATATTTTTTCTTCCCTCTCCTTTTGTTTTTCGGAATGATTTATTCCAAATCTTTCAGCAAAGATGTTATGAAACGGGTCTAGAACTCCAAGAAAGCAGAGTAACTTGAAAATTTCCTCTTCTTTCAGAGGGATAAGATCCCTTGACAGAACATCTGGAAGCTTTTTTATTTCTTCTTTTCTTTCGTTTATGAAATCATCTTTGACTTTTAGGAGAAAGTCCCGAACTAGTTCCGGAACTTCCCCAGGGAATCTTGGATGATTTTCGGAGAAATATTCTGCTAATCCTTTATTTTTGATTGAAGATATTTCATCAGCTTTGAGATTTTTTTCAAACCACTCTTTTATTTTTTCTAATCTTTTCTTGTTCTCTTCAATTGTTTCTTTTTCCTTTTTTATTTTTTCAACATCTTCTTCGGGTCTTATTTCCCATTTTTCTCCTTTCTTCTTAAAATATAAGTTCTCCTCTGAATGGAGCTTTAATAGAACTGCACATGTTGTTTCAGTGGATACTTTCTGAAATAATGTATTTGAGATTTCCTCTATTGATAATTCTTTTACATCCGGGCATGAGATTGAAATTTCCCATATAGTTTCTAAATCAACATCCTTTTCTAATTCTCTTATTTTTTTGAGAGTTTCTTGTGATATATCGGATTTCAAATCAAATTCGTATGCTATTTGTGTCCTGTTTATGAATTTCTCCTGATTATCTTCTGTGATTATGAGGGGTCTGCCATAATTTTCGTTCAGTTTGAAACCCAATTTTATTACTCCTTTATCAAAAAAAAGAATGAGTTTTTTTTCACCTGACATTTTTATATTATCTTGTTCTCTATTCTTGATTTGGTTTCAATAGTAAAGAAACAATTTTATTCTTTCAGGAAATTCTTTTTTATTTCCAGATTTTAATTGCAAAAACTTCAATTTTGATGAAAAAAATTCGGAGATATCTTAAAATCATTTATTGTTATGATTCAGCTTACATGGATAGATTGGATCATTGTAATACTTTACTTTGTTTTTATTTTAGGTATAGGTTTTTATCTGAGGAGATGGTCAGAGGGTAATGAGGAGTTTTTTCTTGCAGGTAGGAGTAATTCTGCTTGGGTATCTGCGCTGGCTTTTTTATCTGCAAATCTTGGTTCTCTTGAAATACTTGGGTGGACAGGGGCTTCCGTAAAGTACGGAATACTTACGGCTCACTTTTACTGGATTGGTGCAGTTCCAGCTATGCTATTTTTGGGAGTTTTTATGATGAAGTTTTATTACAAAAGAAATATTTATTCTGTCCCAGGATATGTGAGAGCAAGGTTTGATGAGAAAACAAGGTTTGTAAGTGCTTTCTCATTTGCTGTAATGACTTTGCTTATGTCTGGTGTGAATATATATCTTATGGCTCTTATTTTCAAGATAATTTTGGGATGGAACTGGCATGTGAGTATATGGGTTTCCGCTTTAACTGTTGCAATTTATGTCGCCTTAGGCGGACTTATGTCTGCAATTTTTACTGAGGTTGTTCAATTTTTTTTAGTCTGGTTTGGACTCGTTCTCGTTGGAATACTGGGACTTGTAAAAATAGGTGGTTTTGGTTTTCTTTCGGAGCTTCCTCAAAGCTTGACTTCACTTTGGAGAATAACTTTTGATCCATCTCAGAATGCTATGGGAATTACCTTTTGGGGTATTATATTAGGGCTCGGATGGGTTCTTTCTTTTGGATATTGGACCACTGATTTTCTTGTGGTTCAAAGAGCTTTTGCGTCTCGGGACCTTGAATCTGCTCGCTTAGCTCCTATAATTGCGTCTTTTTTTAAAATGGCTCTACCTTTTGTCGTAACTTTTGGAGGGCTTATTGCTTTAAAACTCATTCAAATTGGAGAAATTCAACTCCTTCAAGATGAAACCGGAAAGGTTTTATACGATTCTGCTTTACCAGCTCTTATATCAAAGTATTATGAGCCCGGACTTTTTGGACTTGGTATTACAGCTTTACTTGCAGGATTTATGGCCGGACAAGCTGGGAACATAACCGCTTTTAACACTGTTTTTACACAAGATATATATAAACCTATATTCAGACCACAAGCTAGTGAGAGAGAACTCGTATTAGTTGGCAGATTATCAACCATTATAGGAATATTTATATCTGTCGCAGCTGCGTATTGGGCTATGAAATTTCCTACAATAATGGATTACATTCAAGCAATATTTTCCTGGGTTAATGCTCCTTTGTTTGCTACGATTTTGTTGGGTATGTTTTCAAAGAGGATTACTCCTTCTGGTGCATTTTGGGGACTTATTGCAGGTATGCTATTTTCTTTTATAACTTTCGCGGGTGTGAGATGGGGGATTATTCCAGCAAAATTTATTGCTTTATATGATAATCCATCTGAGATGAGTTTGAATCTCTGGCGTGCTTGGTGGAGCTGGCTTATTACCTTTGTAATAACAATTTTGGTTTCGTTTTTCACAAAACCTAAACCAGAAAATGAATTGATTGGACTTGTAAGAGGAGTAGGGTCCGAAAGTGATGATGAAGTTCAGAGCTCCTATAAAAGACCTTTTTTTAAAAAAGCTGAATTCTGGGCAATTGTGTCACTTGCAGTTCTTATTACACTGAACATAATATTTTTCTGAAATTATAGCTTGGAGATTTACTGTTAATTTGTATATCACTCAAAACTTAAAGTTTTTAGTTTTTTTCTTTTTTGTTTTAGGTGTTCAGTTTTTTTGAAAATTTGAAAATTTCTTATAAAATCGGAGATTTTTGAGGTTATGGGATAAAATAAATATAAATAAGGAAACTATGGGTTTAGAGAGGATCCGAATGGAAGATTTTGAACAACTAACATTTGAAAGTTTAAAAACGGATAATTCTACTCATTGCTTTGTGATTTTGAATAAAGAAAGGTTTTTGCAGGTTTTAGATGAGATAAACAATCTAACGGATTTATATTCAATTAAAAGAAGAATCGCAGAGGTTCGGGAAATTGTAAATCATCCGAAGAATGATATTATAGGGTTATTAAATATAGAACCAGATGGTGATACTGTTTCTTTGAGAAAAGATGTTTTAATTTCTGAGCTAAATCAAATTATTGAATCACAGACTTGTGAAAGAGCAAAGTATTATTTGAAAAGATTGATGCATGGGGTTCAGAAAGTGAAAACAAATAAGATCAACGATATAAATCTTTCAAGATGGAAAGAGTACGATGATATAATTACAGATAGTCTTTGGATTTTTGATAAAAGAGATGCATCAGGAGCTCATCTTGGTTGGTATTGGGGAAATTTTATTCCTCAAATTCCAAGACAACTTATGCTCAGATTTACGAAAAAAGGTGATTGGGTTTTAGATCCATTTTTGGGTAGCGGAACGACCTTAATTGAATGTCGGAGATTGGGGAGAAATGGGATTGGTATAGAATTGAATCCAGAAGTTGCTCAGAAAGCTAAGGAACAGATTGAAAAGGAACCAAATATATTCTCTGTAATTACAGAAGTAGTTCAGGGAGATAGCAGAACCCAAGATTTATATCAGATTCTATCTAAGTACGGCATAAGACAGGTGCAGTTGGTTATCTTACATCCGCCATATCATGATATTATCAAATTTTCACAAGATAAGAACGATCTATCAAATGCGAGGAATACAAAGGAATTTTTGAATATGTTTGGTCAGGTCGTGGAAAATATAAACCCATACTTGGCAGAAGAGCGTTACCTTGCTTTGGTTATTGGTGATAAATATTCCAGAGGAGAATGGATACCGCTGGGTTTTTATTGTATGCAAGAGGTATTAAAACGAGGGTATCTATTAAAAAGTATAATTGTAAAAAATTTTGAAGAAACAAGAGGAAAGAGAAATCAAAAAGAACTTTGGAGATATAGAGCACTGGTTGGAGGATTCTACATTTTCAAGCATGAGTACATAATGCTCTTCAAAAAGAAGGGAAGGCGAGAAACAAATAAAAAATGAAAACACATATCTTTATAGTAAATGATTTCACTTTCCCTATTCATCTAAAATATCTATTTGCAGGAACAGGGGCTTCATATAGAAAAGAGCCAATAAAAGAGCCAATATGGGTTGATTGGCATATTGAATTATTAGCAGATATTAAGGGAGTTAGAAGCGGAGACCTTGTTATATTCTATATAGAAGGTTCCAGAGAAACTAATGGCTTTTACGGTATTTTTAAGGTCAAAAATCAAAACCCACTTGTTCATCACTTGCCCTTTGGGGATGGTTTTAAACCGGAAAACCTTCAAAATAAGCTAATCTATCGTACTTTGATTGAGCCTTATGAGGTGTACTCAGATGGAGTTTCAGAATGGGAAGCTTTAGACAAACTGCCTATCTATTCAATAGAAGTTCTATGGAGTTTGATTTATAGAAAATTGAAAGGTAAAAGAGGCTGTACTCCTTTACTTCCTTGGGAAGCTCAACGATTAATAGATATGATAAGAGATAGGAATATGGGAAGATTTATTGCAAATCCTCAATTTCAGGGAGGGTTCGATTGGGATGCGGAGAAAAGAATAGTAGTAACTACACAATCAACCGAAATTTATCCTATGCCAACAAATTATGATTTCAACCCAGTTGATGCTATATGCTATATACAAGAAAACAAAAAGTCTTATGAATATTATCTGAAAACTACAAAGCATTTTGAAGTTCTCCCTCAATATTTGCGCAGAAGTAGATCTTATGAAAATTATCTTCAATTATATTTTGTAGAAAATATTGGGCTTGACCATAAGCTAAATCCTATCGTTGGAAACAATGTTATTTGGTTCGGAAACGAAGTTTCAGCAGGTGTTGGAATGCAAAAAATAGATATTTTGACTGTTTGCCAAAATGAAGGAAGAAAAGAGTTCAGAATAATAGAATTAAAAGATGAACCTGTAAAACCGGATATTGTCAAGCAGATTGAGTATTATGTAAGTTGGGCCTCACAAAATTCAGGAAAACACTTACAGGATGCGTATAGTTGGAATATTCAACCAGTTATAGTTGCTCCCCCTCTTAACCAGAGGAACAGAAAAGACATCTTTGATGAGTTTAGAAGATATAACCAGAGAAAAATTTCACTGCCAATACTTTATTTTGAGTTCAAAGTTGATTGTGAAGCAAAAAATATGGTTTTTGATCAGATAGATTATTGATACTAAGAGACAGAGAGATAATCTTTTTCCTTTCTTAAAATCTCTCTCATTTTTCTCTAAATTTGGAATAATGAATAAAATCTTCTGTGGTGTCTGATTTTCCCCCACAGATACCTCTTCAAACTAAACTATTTCACGGGTAAATAATCTTCTTTTTGTAAAGGTGGAGATGATATTACAAGAGCTAAAGCTGGATTTATACCTTTATTTACGAAAAAATGTGCCTTATTTTTTGGAATAAAAATTATATCTCCTTTCTCAACATATTTTTTCTCTCCATCTATATTCATCTCTCCTTCACCTTCAAGAAGAATTACAATAATGTCACTTTTTTGATGAATGTGAGGTTCTTCTGCCTTTCCGATGCTTACCAGGGTAAATGCTAAGTTTTCATATTGAGCTACTGACCTTCTTGAAATTTCTCCTTTTTTCCCGAACTTTTCAGAGATCAAGTTTATTACTTTAAGATTCGTCTCGTGTGAAACAAAGTTTATATCTTTATCTCTTGCGAGCCAGATTATTCCGAGTAAAACAAGAGATAGTAAGATACCATATAAAATTCCCTCTATGGTTGCTCGTTTTATTGAACTGCCCATAAGAATAATTTTAGTTGGATAAGAATAATTTTGGTTGGAATAAAAAACAAAGAACAAAGAAGAGTAAAAAGTTGGAAAGGGAAAATTAGACAAAAGTATGTATTGAATAAAAGTTGTCAAACTGAAAACTTTGCTATCCCAAGCGTTGGATATGTGAATATTATCTCTTTCATCTTATATCCTTTTTTCAAAATATTGAAAAAAAGTGTAATAGGAATTTTGTGGAACTCAAAAATTATCTCTTGAAATTTTAAAGATGATTTTGCAATCTCATCAATGATCTCAAATTCACAGCCTTCGCAATCAAGTTTCAATATTGTATTCTCCGGATCGGAAATTTCCCTTAATTTATCTTTTGTGAAAAATTCATTTATGAACTCTGTTCTTCCTTCGAATCCGTTTATCTTTATGTTTTCTTCTGCTATCTTTACAAGGTCAGTTTGGGGCTCATATCCAACAACTTTCTTTGCTCCATTCTTCAGAAAGTATATTGTGGAATCTCCTATGGAGCTCCCAACATCAATCACATCTTTCCCGAATATGTTTTCAGAAAAATAGTGTTCTTCAAAAAATATTTCATAAATGTTATAAACAAAGTTTGAGTGATTCTTTGGTGCTTTGATTTTTATACCTTGAAATTCTGCTATTATTTCTTCGTTATCAAAACTTATTTTAAAATCCTCCGATTTTTTGCTTGTCGCAATATAATATAAACCTTCTAAAAATAAGTCAAATCTATGAAACTCACTCTGATCTATTTTTATTTCAGAACTCCCGAGCTTTATAATTACTCCGTCTTTATCTTCCACACAAATCTTCCTATCTTTCATCAACTGAATAAATGCCAAAGCTTTGAGCTTTCTGAAAGACTCAGAAACTAAAATATTTTCTCCTTTTGATACCTTGATTTCTTTTCCGATTTTTGTTTTTAGTTTCCCTTTCCCAAAGATAAAAAGACTTATAAAAAATACAAGAAAACTTTTTGGGTTTTGAGATAGTTTGAATATTGCTTCCAATTTCCTTAATGTTAGGGGATTTATTTTGATCATTTTTTGCTGGTAATACTTATTTTTCTCTTTTATATTTTCAGTTTTTTATTTTCTTGATTTTTAAGTATTTTGAACTCCTCTTTTTTATGATTAAAGTTTTTTTATGGATAATCAAAAGAAAGGAATAGAGGAAAGACCAAGTTTTTGGCTCACCCAGGTAGAAATTTCCCCTAATCCTCCACTTGAAGGTGAGATTTCGGTAGACTTTGCAATTTTGGGAGGTGGTTTTACTGGAATAGCAACCTCTTATTTTCTAAAAAAGTTAGAGCCATCGTCTTCTGTTGCTGTTCTTGAACAAAAGTATGTTGGATATGGCGCAAGCGGGAGAAATGCCGGATTCTGTATGACATTATTTGGTCTTGACCTATCTCTTACTGTTTTGCGGTACGGCAAAGAAAACGCTCTCGCTGGATATAAATATACATCTTACGGTATAGATCTTGTTAGAAGATTAGTTGAAGAGCATAAAATAGATTGTGATTTTGAATATAATGGGTTTATAAGGGTCGCAACTTCAAAGCTTTATGAAAGAAAACTTAAAAAAGAGTTTGAGCTTGCTCTGAAAATTGGAATTCAAGATGCAACTTGGTTAGATAAATCAAAACTTGAAGAAAAAGTCTCTTCCCCAGTCATGTTAGGTGGTTGGTATGAGAGACATTGTGCGCTCCTGAACCCTGCAAAGCTCATTTTAGGTATGAAAAAAGTTGTTGAAGAAAAGGGAGTTAAAATATATGAAAATACGCCTTTTTACGAAGTTGAAAGAAGGAACGACAAAAAATTTGTAATAAAAACTCCTCATGGAAAGGTTATAGCAGATAAGATAGTTTTTGCAACTAATGCTTTTTCTATAACTTTACCTCAGCTTAAAAGAAAGCAAGTTCCTGTATTTACTCATATAGTCATTACCGAACCTCTGAAAGAGGAGCATTTCCAAAAAATAAATTGGAGGAGTAGAGAAGGTCTTGAAGATTCAAGGAATCTTATTCATTATTTCCGCCTTACAAAAGATAATAGGTTTCTTATGGGGGGAAGGGATGTCACGATAACATTCGGGAGTAACTTGAATAAAGACATGAATTATAAAGTTTTTGGAGGTTTGAAAGAAGATATAAAAAAATTTTTTCCGCCTCTTTCTGATCTCAAAATTGATTACATGTGGGGTGGTCCAGTTTCAGTTACATTAGATTTAGTTCCAGCAATAGGATATGTTGGAGATAAAAACGCAATTTATTCTTTGGGATGTATAGGACACGGTGTATCTTTAACTCATGTAAATGGTCTTACAATAGCAGAACTTTTGCTCGAAAAGGATACAGAAAGAACAAATATGTTCTTTGTAAATAGGTTTGTTATACCTTTCCCACCAGAACCTTTGAGATTTGTTGTATCTCATGCTATAAAGGCTGTTCTTAAACTACAAGATGCAATTTACGATAGAATATGAAAAATTTTATATCTCTATCCTTGTTATGACTCCGTGAATTTTCCCAGAAGGTAAATCATAGAATTTATCAAAAGATGCCGAAAGTCTTTTTACAACGGAGTATATCCTAAGTAGTGGATTTTTTGTGATTATATCTTCTATTCCGTAGAAAATTATCCTTTCCTTTATCCCGGCTTCGTTAAGTATTTTTTCAACATTTATTCTCTCCATGTAACCGAATTCTACTACCAATATGTCAAGACCTTGAAGTTTTTCTTCAACAAATTTCACATTTACTCCAAATGGTTCCTCTTTTTTCACCAAAGATAAAAGAACATTTCTTTCATAAATTATTCCCTGTTTCACTATTATGTTTACGACGTATGCAGGTATTTGTTCTGCATCTCTCACGAGAAAAACAGCTGTTCCTACTATTTTGTTAAAACTTGCGTATATTCTCGCAAAAATTTCTTCAAACTCTTTGAAACTTATTGGTTTTAAAGCCTTGTAAACTTGGCTCTGTCCATATATATAAATCAGGATTAAAAATAACATAATTGATGCAATTATTACTGGAACATAGGCGCCGTATTTTAATTTTTGTAATGTTGAGAGAACAAAAATAAAACTTGTACATGAAGTTATTAAAGAAAGAAAAAGCAAATGCCAGATTTTTTCATGAAAATGAAGCATAATGAGAAGAGTTCCTGTTGTGAACATGGTTATTGAAACTGAAAGACCATACGCATATGCAAGTTTCTCAGACTTTCCGAAAATAATCATTACTAAAATAACGCATATCAAAAGTGCATAATTTACAAAACCAGAATATATTTGACCATACTGCCTTTCTGATTTATGTTCAAATTTTATGCGAGGAAAAATTCCAACATTTGAAGCCTGAAAGAAAAGTGAAAACATAGCCAAAATTATTGCCTGTGATGCTATTATGGTTGCTACTGTTGCAAGAATAAGGAAAGGTATGTATAAAAAACTTGCAGTTTGGAACACCATATCAAAAAGTAGATTCTGAAAGCTAGGAAAATTCAGATAAAAATTTGCTTGCCCCATATAGCTTATCATGAGAGCAGGAAATACAAAGAAAAACCAAGAGCGTCTTATAGATTTTTTCCCGAGATGCCCCATATCTGAGTAGAGTGCTTCTCCTCCTGTTGCGGCAAGTATGACCTCTGCTAAAATCAGAAAAACTAAAAATTTGTTCTTCATTATGAATTTTGCTGCAAAGAAAGGACTTAATGCCTCTAACACCTCCGGGTTTTTTGCTACCCACCAAATACCAAATGAAAATAAAGATAAAAACCACACAAGCATTATGGGACTGAAAAGTGGGAAAATTCTATCTACCCCCATCTTTTGAACCGAAAAAAGTAGAACAACTATTATTATTGAAATTAGAACTATTGTCTCCTGTGATATATTGGAAAATGCAGGGATTATTTTAAGTCCTTCCACTGCGCTCAAAATTGAGATGGCGGGAGTAATAACTCCATCTCCTACAAGAAACGATATTCCTACGAAAGTAAGGAGTGATGCAAGTTTTTTTATTTTTGAGTTTTTGAGTTTTCTCAAAATTATCTCTCTTAAAACTATTTCTCCTCCCTCTCCTCTTAATGAAAATCTCATAGCTAAAAATGCATACTGAACCGATACTAATATCACAAGCGTCCAGAATATCAGTGATACAGCGCCGTAAATATCTTCTTTTCTCGGATTTTTCAAAATTAACGCTATTACAGTGAGAGTGTAAATTGGACTTGTTCCTATGTCTCCAAATACTACTCCCAAAGGTTTGAAAATATCAGAAAGAAACTCTTTCGTTTTTGTTTTTGTTTCTACTTCTGCTTTTTGTACATTATCTTTACTTTTTTGATTCATCATATTGCTTCAAATTCTTATTTTGAAAGATACTTTACAAGGATAAAACCTAAAATGAGTAATACCGTGAAAATTATTGTCAAGAGGTTAAAATACTTTTCTATAAAAACTTTTACTTTTTCACCGAAGAAGAAAATCAAGGTTGAAATAAGAAAAAATCTTGTCGACCTTGATATAGCGGAAGCTATGACGAATGTAGGTAAATTTATGGAGAATACCCCTGCTGTTATGGTGAATACTTTGTATGGAATTGGTGTGAAGCCTGCTGTAAAAACTGCTAGAAAAGCGTTCTCATTATAAAGTTCTGATACTTTTGTGAAAGCTTCAATAGAAAAGACATAGTTTAGAAAAAAATCTTTTGTTGCTTCCCAGAAAAATTTTCCTAATATATATCCTCCTATTCCACCAACGACAGAAAATATTGATGTTATTGCAGCAAAATATAGGGCTCTTTTTGGCTTACCCAAACTCAAAGACATAAGTAATACATCGGGAGGTATGGGGAAAAATATGGATTCAGAAAATGAGTTTAAAGCTAGTGCTACTTGCGACCATTTTGAGTTTGCCCAACTTGTAACCCACTCGTAAGTTTTTCTTGCTAAACCGAACACTAAATAGTAAATTTTTATTTTGTACTTTTTATTTTTCTTAAAGTTCAAGAAAGTTGATGTTTTTATTCTGAAAAGTAAATTTTTTTTACAAAATAAACATTCTTTCTCCAATCTTCTTTAACTCTTACCCAAAGGTCAAGATATACTTTTCTTCCAGTGAGAAACTCAATTTCTTCTCTTGCAAGTGTTCCTATCTGTTTTATTTTGCTTCCATCTTTACCTATTACTATCTTTTTCTGATTTTGCCTCTCAACATATATTATTGCTTTTATATAGAGTACTCCATTTTCCCGCTCATCAATCTCTTCTACTTCAACGGCTACGGAGTAAGGTATCTCCATATGTAGATAGTTGTAGATTTTTTCCATTATTATTTCCTGAATTATTATTCTGAGGGGTTGCCCAGATACCATTTCATACGGGAACAGAATTTCCTGAGTTTCCGGAAGATATCTTTCTGTTGTTTTTATTAGGTCATCAATTCCTTCGCCTTTCAGAGCAGATACAGGAATTATTTCTGCATATAATCCCCATTTTCCCAATTCCTTCATCATGGGGAGTAAATTTTCTTTTCTTATGAGATCTATTTTTGTAAGTATGCAGAAGATAGGGACTTTTATTTTTTCTTCCTTCATGAAAGATTTTAGGTTTTCAGCTACATCTATATCTTCTCCCTGAATTCCTTCGGACGAATCTATAAGGTGATATATTATGTTGGCCATTTTTAGTGATTCTATGGCGTTTCTTACCATTTCTGCACCGAGTTCGTTGCGTGGTTTATGGAGACCGGGAGTATCTATGAAAGCCATTTGTGTTAATTCACCTTTTTTATCATCCTTTATCGTTTTTATTCCAATAATTGCTCTTCTTGTGGTTTGAGGTTTTGGAGACACAGCTGAGATTTTAGCTCCGACTAACTTATTTATTAATGTTGATTTGCCAACATTTGGTCTTCCAACACAAGCTATGTAGCCTGATCTTATAATTTTTGGCTCTCTTCCTTTTTCATGTTGAGCCTTGTAATATGATTCATCGTCATTTTTTTTATTTTCCTCTTGCTTAATATCCTCTTTTGCCTTGTTATTTCTTTTTATCGTTTTATCTTTTGCTTCTGACTTTTTCTTTTCTTCCTGATTATTTTTTGTTTTTTGTTTTTCCATGTTCCCCTTTGCTTTTTATGTTCAATTCCTACTTTTGTATTTTATCTATATTTTATTAAAAGAGTAAAAATGTTTATCTTTTTTTGTTTTATTTTGTTTTATTTTATTTCGTTTTGTTTGTTATTTCATCTTCTTTTTTGTTCTTATCATTTACATTTGTTCCCATTTTATTCCCTTATTATTTCAGCTATTTCTTTGAATTCAAGACCTTCAAGTTCTGAAAATAATTTTTGTCTGATCATATCAAATTTTCTATCTTTAATCCTTTTTACTTCAGAATATATTCTTTCCGGGTTTGCATCATTTTGTATTAGTTCTGGATATATCGTATTATTGAGTATTATGTTTGGAAGAGAAATAAATCTTATATTGACGATTCTTTTTGCTATTTCAAAGGAGAAACTATCTATTTTGTAGAATACTACCGCTGGCTTACCGAGTAGAGCAGATTCTAACGAAGCGGTTCCGGAGGATGTGATTATAAATTTTGAATTTCGCATAGCCCATCTTGAATCTTCGGAAGGAATTAGTATCAGATTAGATTTTTTTGAGAAAAGTTCTGGAAAATTTGTTGGGATAATTACTTTTTCTCCTTCTTTATAGAATATATCTGAAAGTTCTATTACAATGTCTTGATGCCTTTTTATTTCCGATATTCTTGAACCTGGGAGTATTGTTATAAATTCTGGTTTGTTTCTTTGGAAAATTTTCTCTTCATCCCTGATTATTTTGCAAAGAGGGTGACCGATGAATATTCCATTTTTCCTCCATATGCTTTTTTCAAAGGGGAAGATATAGAGAACTTTGTCTGAAAAGCCTTCAACTAAGATTTTCCTAGATTCTCTCCAAGCCCATACGGTCGGAGGTATGAAATACACGATTTTTATCTTATTTTGAGCTATTGCTTTTATTATTGAACCAAGTGGTATGTTGAAATCCGGGGCATCGCATAGTATAAGTAAATCTATTTTTTGTTCTATGATAAACCTTACAATATTTATGAAATATAGGAAAATTTTTGTAAGGTTTTTGAAGGATGGAATTCCAATTATTGACATCTTTGTGAGATCTATTATGCATTTTGAATTCTTTATCTTGGGAGATGTTGAGAATATTTCTCCGCCTAAAAAAGGAGAGACCCTTGTTATATAAAGCTCCGCAGAAAAATCAGCACAAGATATGAAGAACTTCATTTGTGATTTATTTATTTCTTTGTTTTTTTCTACCTATTTTTTCTTTATTTGTTTTTTAGTTGTTTATTCTTTCCATCTTGTATTTATATGAAGCTTCAATAAATGAAACAAAAAGCGGATGAGGAGCGAAAGGTTTTGATTTGAACTCTGGATGAAATTGAGTTCCTATGAACCATCTGTGGTTTGTAATTTCGATTATTTCTGGTATCGGAACATCTCCTATTGATGATATACCGGAGAAAAGAATACCTTTTTCTTCAAAGATTTTTATGAATTTATGAGATATTTCATATCTATGTCTGTGTCTTTCGTATATTTTATCTGTTTTGTAAATTTGTAGTGCTTTACCTCCTAGTATTTTTACTTCCCACGCACCGAGACGCATGGTACCTCCGAGTTTTGTTATTTTCCTTTGTTCTTCCAACAAATCTACAACAGGGTATACGGTGTCTGGATTGAATTCACTTGAATGTGCTCCTTTGAGACCACATACATTTCTTGCGAATTCTACAACCATAAGCTGAGCTCCGAGACATATGCCAAGTATTGGAATATTATTTTCTCTGCAAAACTTTATTGATAAGATTTTTCCCTCTATACCTCTTTTACCAAAACCCCCCGCTATTACTACACCATCAAATCCATTTATTACCTCTTCGGGATTTTTTTTCTTCTCTATTTCTTCTGAATCTATAAGTTGTATATTTATTTTCAGTTTGTTTGCTATCCCCCCATGCTTTATTGCTTCTTTTAAGGAGAGATATGCGTCCTGATGTGATGTATATTTACCAACTATGGCTATTTTTAGTTCTCCTTTTGGGTTGTTTATGATACTTTTTATTTTCTCCCATTTTTCCATTTTTGGTTCTTTTGGTACCATATCAAATAGGGAAACAGGTTCTGTTCCGAACAATTTTTTTGATATTATTTTGTGTAAATTCTGATCTCTAAATATTAATGGAAGCTCGTAGATATTTTCTATATCCGGATCAGATATAACTGCATCTTCGCTCACATCACAGAACAGAGAAATTTTCTTGATTATATCATTAGGTAAGAACTTTTCAGATCTGCAAATTATTATATCAGGTTGGATACCAATCTCTCTGAGTTTCATAACACTGTGCTGCGTAGGTTTAGTTTTGAATTCCCCTGATGTTTTTTCAAGTATCGGAACATATGTGACATGGACATAGCAAGTTCTTTTTTCTTTTTTCATTTGTCTTATCGCTTCAAGAAAGGGAAGACTCTCTATATCTCCAACTGTTCCGCCTACCTCTACTACAACTATATCTTTCCCTTCACCTGTTTTCTTTATGTGCTCTTTTATCTCATCTGTTATGTGTGGTATCACTTGTACCGTGCTTCCTAGGAATTCTCCTCTTCTTTCTTTTTCTATCACAGAATAATAAATTTTCCCAGTAGTTACATTGTTCATTCTTGACATCTGGATAGATAAAAATCTTTCATAGTGTCCGAGATCAAGGTCGGTTTCTGCACCGTCCTCTGTGACATAAACTTCTCCATGTTGAAATGGGTTCATAGTTCCGGCGTCAACATTTATATATGGATCAAGCTTTACTACATTTACTGAAAATCCCATATCTTCAAGTATAGCTGCGATTGATGCAGTAACTATACCTTTACCGAGTGATGACATCACTCCACCTGTAACAAATATGAAATTTTCTGCCATGATAAAAATATACTTTATTATTTTATTTTAGCTTATATTTTCTTTTGCTATACTCTATTATTTCCCTTTTTTAGATCTTATTTTTTGTCCCTATTACCATATTTAAATTGTTCTGCTTTTTTTATTTTTATATTTTTTTCTTTTTTCTTCCTTTTAGTTTTTCGTTTGTTTTCTTTTATGTTTTTCATCTTTTGGGCTTATTTCTCTATTTAGATATTTTTGAAATTTATATTTTTTTATCTATTTGGATAAATTCAAAGAAAAATGTTGATGCAGGCTTTTTTTTTGTATTTATTTATTTCTCATCATGAAGGTGCGACAATAGAGCATGGGGTAAAAAGTGCAGTCGGAATTTCTCCTTTATTTTCGCAAACGAAAATCTTGGAAGATATAGGAGAAAAATGGTCATTATTTATAAGTTTATTCGGTGAATACTCATTTTTTGAAGATAGATTCTCTTTGAGATTAGATTTACCATCTGCTTTCGTAAAACAAAAGTTTCTCTTTTCCGATATTGCTACTACCTTGAAATTTACAATAAGAAATTTCAAAGATTTTGAACCTACATTTCTTTTTATTTCGGAATTCCCAACTGGACAAAGTTATGCAACATCTGGACATTTTGCTGTTATGCCGGGTTTTGCATTTGAATACCATATTCATAATCCTTATCACATTCATATTCACGGATTTTTAGGTCCACGCTTTGCATTAGGTGGAGGAAGTCATACAACATCTGATAGTTCTGAAACTGGTGAGCATAATCATATGCATACACAATCTACTGATTCACATTCAAATACTTCCGGAGTTCATAAGATAAATTATGCTTTTCCTCACTCTGAAAACGAGCTTATGGGATATATAGGATTGATGGTTATGTTTTCTGAGATTGGCTTTGACTTGAGACCTTCTTTTTTTCTTGAGGATTTAAAGAATTTTGTCTTTCAACCACAGGTTGGTCTAATATACATTTTAGAGTTTGAAGATGGTAAATCTCTTAATTTTAATCTATTTGGATTTTGGGCTTTTCATGGGGTAAGAGAAGGAAAAGGAATAGGTTTGTTTTCTTATTTGAAGTTCTGATTTTTCTTTATTTTTCTCTTCCTCATTTTTCTCTTCTTCTTTGATTTATTCTATTTTTTCTTTTCTTTTTTTGTGAGGAAAGAAATTAGTTTTTTCAGTTTTTCTTTATCTACTTTTGAGAAGTTGAACCCTGCTTTATATTTGCCATCTGATCCTAATGAGTAATGTTTGAGTACAGCTCGTCCTTCTAAATCTATTTTTTTGTTATTCACTATCTTCATAGAAAATCCAACATCTTCATTTAGCATAGGGAGGAAGTATTCAATCATTTTATCTTTTATGTTCATAGACACTGAAAAGCCGCCCAAACTTATATCTGAGAGCATACAAAATAGGGCGTAGCCATTATCTCTTTTTATTACAACCTCGCTACTTTTTGGTACTCTGATACGCATATATCTCCTTCTTTCACATATCATCAAGCTCTTTGGGCATTCAAGCAATATTAGGGGAGGTTTTGAACCTTCTATCTCGCCTTTTGAGTTTGCTTCAAATTTAATTATACCTCTATCTGTTGTGAATCTTATTTCGTATTTTTTGCCATTTTCAAGTTTCTTATTGCTTCGTAGTATTATATCGTTATCTTTGGTTCCAATTATATAACCTGATGCTTCTTCATCTTTTCTTCTGATTTCTACCTCCGTTATATCGGAAAGTGAGTTATCTAAAAACTTTTTTAATTTTTCTCCTTTTATTTCTATTTCAAACATTTTAACGGGTACGCTAAAAAGCTTCATATGATTATAATTCTAATCATTATCTTTTTGTTTTTCTATAATTTATTGTAGCTTTCAACTATCTAATTGTTCGGAAGTATAATTCGTAAAAAGATTTTCAGAGATTTTGTGAGATTGAGCAATCAAGGGTAAAAAATTTCTTTTTTTTGCAAATGATTTTGATGATTCATATATTTGATTTTATGGCAAATATTACGCAGGAACAGAGGAAAATAATTTCAGACGAACTTTTAGAGATATTGGCTTGTCCAAAATGTAAGGGCGATCTTTTGCTTGATGAAAAAAACTCTGGTCTTATATGTGAATCTTGCAAACTTTTTTACAAGATAGAAGATGGAATTCCAATAATGCTTATTGATGAAGCGATTCCTCTTGATAAGATAAAAAGGAAATAATTTTTGAATTGGATCTATTTTTCTATTTCAAACAGAATCAGTTTTTCTTTGCTTTGTCTGAAGATTACTTTGGTTTTCCCATCAAAATCGTTGAAAATGAAGATAGGAAGTTTCTTTCCACCTTTTTTCTTTTCACTTTCTTTCATAAGTGCTATTGCGTCGTCTAATGTTATTGGTTTTTCTATTCTTACTTGAATCTTTTCTATTTTAGTTTCAAGTTCTTCCTCTGATGTATCTTCTTCTTCAATTTCTTCTGTTTCCTCTTGTGATATGTCTCTTTTTGTTTTCATTTCTTCTCTTACTTGTTTTTCAAATTCTGTTTTAAGTTTATCGATCTGTCTTTCTATCTCATAAGCGAGTTTATCTATTATTAATCTTGGATCATCTCCTGATTCGCTTGTGTATATTGGTGGAAAATTTCTCTTTGAAACTGTTATCATTACTTCCCCTATTTTCTCTTTTCCTTCCTTCTTGTATATAAAATAGGTCTTTGCATTTTCCTTTATACCTTCTGGGATTCTTGATAAGACCTTTGAGAACTTTTCAATAAAGTATTGTTTTATGTAGTCCGTTATATCTACATTTTTGCTGAGGATTTCTAATTTCACTCCGTTTATTAGTTCCTCCATGTTCTTTTCCTCCCCAAGAGATTTGAGATTTATACATTATTAAGATTATTAAGATTGATTTTATTGTTTGATTTTCTATGTTATGCTTTAATCAGAAATTTTTTGATTGCTTCTAATATAGCGTTTTGATCTGCTTTTTTATTTTCTTTTAATTTTATTCCTACAAGAAAAGGAATATCTATTATTTCATTTTTAATACTTTCTGCTTTAAGGTTTCTGGTTTTTCCAGCTATTATTTCACCACCTCCCATAACCTTCCCTGATATGACCCATCCAACTTTTTGCACGATGGAAAACATGAGAAGTAGCTTTGTATTTTTTAGCAATATATCGGAACTTGACGAGACCAACAGAATATCCTCTTCATTTGGTTTTTCATATAGATTATCTTTATCTGATAAAATTAAAATCTCTTGATCATATTCCTTTTTTAGCTCTTTTGCAAATCTCTCTATTTCCTCTTTTTCTTCTTCTCTCGTTAGGATTATATATCTTATATCTGTTAAGAGTGAGCTTCTTATGTTTTTTCTAATAATATTCTTATCTTGTATTTCATCTAATTTAGTTATAAAGAATATTTTGTTACTACTATATTTTTCTTTTGGGGTTTGCTTTATTTTGCTTTGAGTTTCAAATATTTTCTCAATAAATTCATCTATTTTTTCTTTATCTTTCGTAAAGTATCTATCTTGGATGAAAGCTATTTTTAAATATTCTTTTAGCTTCGACAGTTCTTCTTCCCGGTGTATTTCATTATCTTCTTTGTATTCCTCTTTTCTTGTTTCTTCTTTTATAAGCAAAGTCAGAGAGAGGAGAATATCTGCTATTTCTGATGTTATATTATTTTTGTAAGCTTCTTTTATTTTTTTATGTGCTTCCTCTATCTCTCCAATCTTTATCAGTGTTTTTGAAAGTTCTAAAAGGTATATGAAATTACCTTCTTTTTCTGCTAATTTTGAAAGAATTTCTCTTGAAAATTTTGTATTGCTCTTCGGGGGGATGTCCCGTATAAGAACTCCTTTTGCAAAATTTATAAGGTTTTCTATTTGTTTTTTTTCTATACCTTGTTGAAAAAAATTTCCCCTCATTTCTGGAAAAATCAGAGGTGGTGTAGTAAATTGTGGGAATGCAGGTAATAAAAAGATATTATCCTTTATTTTTTCAAATTTCTCGTCAGGTAAATTTAAAAATCTTTGGTGGGATAACTCCAATAGATTGTAAGCTTCTTCGTAATTTCCTTGTAATATCTTTGTAAAACATAAGTTCAGAGGTGTTTGGAAGTCATGCGGATTTCTCGTTGCTTGGAGGAGCCTTTCTTCTATGATCTTTCTATCTTGTTCATTTAGGAATAATATGGAGTATGGGAAGAAAAAAGATTTTAAGGAATATATTATGTCTCCGATATCATCTTGATTTTCGTCATTTTCTTCTGCCTTATCAAATTTATTATCAGATTCTTTGTTTTTCATATTGTTTTCTTCTATGAGTTTTCTTATTGATTTTGTTGCAAGAAAGCTTTCAACATTTTTCGGAATTGGAAAGATTCTTACGAGGGGAAATATTGAAAAGATATTGTATATTTTGTCATATTCTTTTTCTTTTGTATTTTTGCTTTTTGTTTTTAGGTTTTCCAATCTTTGATTTTTGCTTTTTTCAATCTCATCAAGATTTTCTTGAATCTTTTTTATAAGTTCAAGAAGTCTCACATGGGGGAGCATTTTATTTCTAATTTGAGATATTCTCTCAATCCTATCCTCAAAATTTGAATTTTCAGCGTGTTCAATAGCTTCTGATATTATTTCTCCTAACTCTTCAAAATTATTGTAGACGAAAAAATCCTCTTTCTCTTTATATATTTCTTTGAAATAGGGAGAGTTTGTGATAAGTGTTGCACCAAAAAGAGGTACTTCTGGTCTTTGAATTTCTCTTCTCCTGTGATATGTTATGCAAATTTTTGTGTTAGATAAAGTGAGTTCATATTCTTCTTTTTTAAGATATGATGGATTTATTTTTATTTTGAACTTTTTTTTGTGAGCTACTTCTATTGCTCTTAAAATCAGCTTGCCTTTTTCCGGAAAGAGTAGGGTATCCATATTTCCGGAATAAAAAATATCTATTTCTCTTTCCTTTGTTTTTTTTAGTTTAAGTATTTCAGATACTGGCTCGTATCCGAACCATAAAGGAAATTTTATCGTGTGTCTTGAAAAGCTTTTAATAATTTTTTCGGTTTCATCTGAAAAACATACGATGGAATCGGCTAATTTCATAAGTTCCCGAGATCTTATCATTTCATAGTCAAAGTCGCAAGTGATAAAGACAACCGGGAATGGGCATTTATGTATATCCGCAGGTAAAAATATGTATTCTGGACCTTGTATTAGAAATAGATCTGGGGTCCAATTATTTGGAAGTTTCTTTATTACATCAAAAATGCTTTCTCCCGGGTTGAAAATTATATCACCGAATTTCACAAAGTTCAGGGTCAATATTTCAAAACCATTTTCTATAAAAAAATTTTTTTTGGTGCTTGCTACATATCCAAGATGTAGATTTGAAATTGAACTTTCTCCTAAATTTATGCCTAAAAAAAGGATCCTCATACGATTGATACTCATTTTTTATTTTAGTTTTTAGCTACTTGAATTCTCTTTCAGCAATATGGATTTTTTCTTTTTTACTATTTCTTTTGCCTTTTCAGATTTTGCTGAGATTGAATGTGAAATCCTTTCTTCCTCAAAAACTGCTCCATGATAGAAAATCCTTACCTTTGCTGGGAATATGAACTCAAATTTATCTGAGGGTGGTTGTGTATCTTTATTGTTTTTTATATTTTTTGTTGGTATTAGAGCCTTAATTATATTTGGTAAAACTGGTAAAGCTTCTAAAATGTTAATTTTTACTTCCGAGTAGGTTAAGGCTCTTATGAGACCGCTTATTTTTGGTTTAGAAAGAAAGAGGAAAGGGAAATGTGTTAATGTTTTTTCAATTATTTCCTGTGTATATTTTGGGTTGTGCTTTGTTTGAATTTTTGATGTAAGATGCAAAATCTTTGATTTCTCATCTTCTATATTCTCATACGATCTGAATGAAAAATTATCGCCAGAAAGTGCAAGAGCAACAGTACAGTATGTTGAAAATTGAGCAGGGATATGATTTGAGAAATCTAAAAATTTTGACGAAATTGAATCAAGTATTGCAGGAATTATAGAATACTCAACTTCTACCTTCTGAACACAATTAATATCAAATTTACCGAACGATTCTATTATTTTCTCTTTTAAGGATATTGCGCATTCAAGTTGAGGAAGAACATAAGCGCACCCTGGGAGTTCCTTTATCATAAGTGTTCTTGTCAGAAAAAAATCGGTGGAGAAAACTCTGTTTAAAAATTTTTCATCTAATTTGCTATATGAGAATAGTTTGAAAAATCCTTCAAATGCTTTTTCATTCTCTTTGAAATCAAAAATAGAGGCTATTATTCCCTGAATTGTGGGGAAAGCAACAGAGAAAACTTTTGTTTCTCCTCCCATAAATCCTCCAAAATGTAAAAAATGAGGATTTGAGACATAAAAGGAGATTTTCTTTAGTATTTTGCTTATATCTCCCATCAAAAACTCTGTGATTGAAGCTGAAATTATACCGTGAAGGAAAGTCATCATCTGACCGTTGAGTGGTCCCATCAAGGTAGCAATTCCAAATCTTCCTCCGATTTCATTTCCCAATATTACAGCCTTCAATACTTTTTCCTTTTCTATTTTGAAATTTTCACCTAAAAATAAAGATGTGAAGACAGCAGAGTGTCCTGTATGTCCTGCAAAAAGATAGTCATCCCAATCATAAATTGTAGATGCTGCTGAATTTAAAAGAATTTCTTTCAGCGGTGATGATAATCCAATCTTTTCAACTTTTTCTTCAATTCCACTGAATGCTTTGCTTTTTTTACCTGCTTCTGCTGATATTTTCAGATTTTCTATCTGCCTTTCTGCTATTTCTTTTACATCTTGTGGAATTTCTTTTTTTGCTATTTCAAATACAAAGTCTCTTAGAAGTTCAAGAATCATATTTTCTTCGCTCCAAGAAGGTTTCTATACAAAATAATTTTATTCACTTCGTTTGTTGTTTCATAAATTTTTGTCAGTCTTACATCTCTCAAAAATCTCTCTACTTTTTTAGATTTATCAGGACCTAATTCCCCAAGTATCTCCATACATATTCTGCAAACCTCAAAAGAAAGTTGAGTTGCTGAAAACTTAGCCATAGACGAAAAAGATTCAAGTTTTTTTAGGTTTTTAGCAAGGTAATTGAAAAGTAGGTCTTTTAGCATTTCACCTAATTTTTTTCCAAGTTTTCTTGTGGTATTTTCCCATCTTTTGGAAGTTTGTGAAAAAATTAAAGCCATAAGTTTTACGGGAATAAGGTCATTTATTTTCATCGTCCCCTCATAATCTTGAAGGAAGCAAGCTGATATCCAAAGGCTTCTTGCCATCTGGAGCTTTGATATAGCTTCTGATATTCTATCTGCAACAAATTCGTTTTCTACTGTTTCGCTTCCGGAATCGCTTAACATTTCCAAAGTTTTCTTTATAGCTCCTTTTGCTATACCTGTTGCTATTGCTCCAACTGGTGCTCGCGTCAAAGACAGAATAACTCTATCTATAAATGATCCTTCTCCTTCTTTTAGAACTACCATATCATCCGGTACAAATATATCTTCAAAAACAAGTTCTGCTGCGTGAGCTGTTTTTTGTCCCATTTTATTTTCAACCCTGCTTACAATTTTTGGGTTGTTTTCTACGAGAAGACACATAAAACTTGGATTTTGTCTATCTTGTATGGCAAATACTGTGAGATATTTTGCTACTGAACCATTTGAAATGAAAACTTTTCGTCCGTTGAGCATATATCCACCTTTGACTTTTTTTGCAAATGTTAGTATTTTAGCTTTTTTGAGCCAATCTTCGTTTTGTTGAACATCAGAGCCACCTGTTGGTTCTGTGAGCGCAAAAGCGAAGAGAATTGGAGACTTCTTTTCGTTCTCAACAACTTCATTTATGATGTGTGAAAAAGAAAAAATGTAAGGTGAGAGCAGAATTGGAGTGAGCCCCAAAGCATGGGCTCCGAATATATTTCCTATTCCTGCAGATTCTGCGCACAACTCCTCTTCAAAAAAAGAGTAGGGTAGTGATTTTACTCCACCTCCTCCAAATTCTTTGGGTATTATGAACGATAAAAATCCTCTTTTTCCTCCTTCTTTTACTATATCCCAATCAAAAAAATATGGATTTTCTTCCGCTCTTTTTTCTGCTTCATCTATTTTCTCTCTGTTTTCACGAATGAATTCTCTTGTTTTTTCTTTTATGTTCTCTATTTCTTCTATGTATTTTGGAAATCCTTTGAGCAGAGGAGATATAAACTCTATGTTATCTAAAAAATCAAATATAAATTTTTCTTTGTCATTCATAGGGTTATTTAATTTATCTTTTTGTTATTATCCCAGTTCCTTATTCATAGTTTTTCTTTTTTCTCCGATGCTTTTTTCTAGCATAATTTTACTGGAAGGTGGAGAATAGATTTGATATTTTCTATTGCCATTGACATTATTGCTTTTTTTGATGTGAGGATCTCATCAAGTTCTTTTCCGATTTGGGTTTCTTTGTTGAAGCTGATTTCTGCTCCGCCGGGTAGCATTAATATATTTTCTCCTTCTGCGAGGACTTCTGCTTTTATTATTGCCCCATCTTTTTCTTGGTAAGTTGTGAACAAAAACTTTTTTCTCTTGATTTTAAATTTTAATTTTTGATCTTTCTTTATTTTGAAAGATAGTATTTCTTTTTTGTTTTCTGCTAATGTGAAAGAACCTCCATTTTGAAACTCAATATCTGCTATAAATTTGGGGTAGTTGTAAATTATTACGCCTGCATCTTTCGCTATTTTTGTTGTCACAGGTAGATGTCTTACATGAACATGAAACTCACCTTTCACTATGCTATCCAAAAGGTTTAAAATGAATGCGGTTGATTGTATTTTTGGTTTTTGTTGTACAGGGAAAGTGATTGCTACTTCGTTGTAATTTCCTAAACTTGAATCTTTGTACATAAAACCTGCAATTCCACAAAATGTAATTCCGGGTATGAGCTCTGGGACTTTAAATTTTTCCTTTATTCTGGCTGGAAGCATTTCTTTTACTTTTGATGATTTTGCAAGAAAAAATCCAAAGACCCCATAGGTTGATCTATAAAATACTGGAATTTTTCCTTTTTCCCCCTCAAAATCTATTTCAAACTGCTCTATTCCTCTGAAAAAATCCATACAAAAATTTTAATTCTTATCATTTACCCTTATTCTATTATGAGAATTTTTTTCAGGCAAAAGATAAAATATAGATATTTTTCAGGTGAAATTTTTGATCAGATTATATGTTTTCTCTATGTCTTCTATGTTTTCGTATATTTTATTTATCGGTTTTAATTCCTTGACTGATTCTGGATAATAATAAATCATATCTTGAATAAGGTCCTCCAGAAGATTTATTGAAAATAGAGCGTATCTAGTTTCTTCCAGAGGGCTTAGAGTGATGGAGGATTTATAAGAACCATCATTTTGGTAGAATCCTTTTATCATTTCGAGTAATCGTTTAGCTTTTGTTATTAGTTGTTCAAGTTCATTGGGTTGCAATTTAATTTTAGAATAAAGGAAATCTATGCAGTAGATAATTTTGGAAATGTCTTCAAGCGATGCTCTGTCGTTGATGAAGGTTAGAAGGTAAATAAGCCAAAGGTTTGCATTTTGTGGGACTCTATTTATGTTGTCCAAAATAAAACAAACTTTAAAAAAGCTTTCTAAATCCTTCGGGATAATCTTAACAATTTTATTTTCATCAATTACAGATTGAAGTAAGTTTGATAGTTTTTCTTTATATATTTCAATCAACTTATGCTGAAAATTGAGGATAAAATTTTTCATATCTATTCTTTGGCATATGTTTCTCAGGGAATCATCGGGTTTAAGTATTTTTTCAAATTTTTCTTTTGGAATTCTGAACGCGTAACTACGCCAAGCTTCGACTATCCCATATTGACCATTGCGAACAATCCAATTTGGTTTAAATATGGCGTATTTAAGTTTTGGTTTATGGATATATACAAAAATTTTATCTTGTATTGGCTGATTCTCTTTGCCTTTCCTTTTAACGACTTTGGATACTTTAAAGTCGTAAAATTTCAAATCTTCTTTTTCTGCGTATTGAAATTCAATTTCTATTTTCTTTCCTTCATTCATTTCTGCAATAAAATCTGGTTCTCTCGTAACACCGCCTTGTCTTAAAAACCACAAAAATTTATCTCCTCCCGATTTATAAACTTTTACTTGTTTTCCGGGGTACAACTTTTTGATTTTATCTTCAAGCCATTCTAAAATTTCTAATTCAGCGATTGCTTTTCTCTTCATATCTTTCCGATATTCCAGGTATGTTCGCGATTTTATATCACTTGATTGAGCGTATATAGTCTTGGGGTCTATTTTTGACATGGTTTAAAATAATTTTGTCTGATAAGTTTTCAAGCTTTTAACCGCAATAGCAGCGATTTCTGGATTTATTTCATAACCAATTCCATTTCGCCTTAAATCAGCAGCTGCTAAAAGCGTCGTTCCAGAACCGACGAATGGATCAAGGACTGTTTCTCCTACATAGCTAAATGCCTTAATCAACCTGTAAGGGAGTTCATAGGGGAATGGTGCTACATGGTTTCTTCTATCTCCGCTTCCTTGTGGTTTCATCAACCAAACGTCGCTCTTTTTGATAGATAGCCAAAACTCTTTATCTAATTTTGATTGTTCCTTTTGTTCCTTTGTCAGATGTGCGTATTTATCAAATCCTTTCCTTTCAGGTTTCTCAAATTCTAAAATAAACTCGTGCATGTTGTTTATTAGTATTCCTCCGGGATAAGGATATGTTCCAAAATGTGCTCTAACTCCATTAGTTTTGTGCCATATTATGTCTCTTTTGAAGATAAAACCTATCTTTTCAAATATATCTATTGTTCTGCCTACTAAATTGAGAGTTCTGAAACCTCCATTTTCCAATCGTATGGGTAGGTTCATTATATTTATAAACGCCTTGCGCCCAGGTTGTAAAACTCTATAAACCTCTTTCCACACTTCGCTTATTTTCTCAAACCATTCATCAATATCATGGATATTTCCGAGATCGCCTTCTATTGGTTCCCTTGAATACATTTTCGCATTAAAATATGGGGGAGAAGTTATAACTAAATGGACACTTTCATCGGGGAGATCGTCCATCTTTATTGCGTTTTTCACGAAAATTTTCTGGATTGTTTCATTTACTTCAATAATATTTACTGCATCAATTTCTATTGTTTCATTTCTATGAGGAATTTTGAGTTTATCTTTAACCTCTTTTAGTTTGTTTAGGTCAAATCTCATCTGTCCGCTCGGAGCAATTTGAACTGGAACTATACCTTTTCTCACGAGTTTATGCAGTGCTTTAACTTTTATGCCTAGATATTTTGCCGCTTCAACCGAAGATAAATAACTTCTTTCTTCATAATACCTTGCTTTCATGTCTTTTTCTAAGTTACCGGATACTTTTGCTTTGTATAATAATTTTTGCTTTGTATAAAATTTTTATCATTCAAATTGTTTTTTTCGTATAGATAAAAAAATAGGTTGAGCTTCTATAATTTTTTCAAGGGGGGGAATTTTATAGATAGACTCTTTTGCTTATCCAATTCAACATCTTTACCTTTCTGCATACTGATATATAAACGATATGAGATTTTTGTTTTTATTGATTCTTACTTTTATTTTTTGTTTTCTTGAATTTAAAGCTCTGCCCTGAAGAATTCTAATTTGTATATTTCTGTAAGGTTTCTGAGGGTTTCGGCTTCTCTGTATAATTTTTCTACTTTGAAATCTTTCATATATCCGTATCCGCCAAATATTTGGATTGCTTCTGAAAGTAAGATTGTGCTTTCCCTTAGTGCAAATCCTGTGATGAAAAACGATTTCCTATGAATTTTTTCTGGATTTTCCGAAAGATTATCTATAACTTCCGAAACGATATTTACAAATTCTGAGATCTTATATATTTTTTCTTTTATAGCAAAGTAATCTTTTATTGGTTTTCCTCCTTGAATTCTTTCTGATGCGTATTTTTGAACTAAATCCAAGGCATATTCCATCATTCCACATATTGCACAATCTATAAAAAAATATAGCTTTGAGAAAAACTCGTAAGGCGATTGATTTAAATTATGGAGATTTTGCCAAGTGTCATTTCCCTTTTTTGAAATCGTAAATAGTTCAAAAGAAAGTGAAGGAACTTTATTTAGATTAATATTTTCTCTGGGGAATATTTTTATTTTTTCTTTTTCTATTTCAAGTACAAAGTCTGCAAGGTCAGCGAACATGAAAAATTTTCCATCAGGTTTGAGAGAAGTTGAAAAAATTGTGTTTTCTGTGGGAACTGAAGAAATTTGATTTGATTTCAGGAGAATTTTTGCAGTGTAATTCATCGCAATAAATACCCCGGCGGGAAAATTATATCTTGATATTGTTTTTACGATTGCTGATAAATCTTTTATCTCGAGTTCTTCTTGAACATCTAAAAATCCATATTTTTTCAGTTGCTCTGAAAACTCTCCTGGTTCTTTTTCATAGATTGATTTTCCAATTTTTTCAGCTGGTTCTTCTATTGAGCTCCTATGAGGCATATATAGCATTAAATTTTAGAACTCTTTTCAAATTTTAATAATATACCGCTAAAAATTGGCATTATGCCGGGAGAGAGAAGAGAAAAGATCCTTATTTAATTTTCAATTTTTCTCCCTACTGAAATATAGGCTGTGTGAGCGATCATGTTTTCGTAAGGTCTTGATTTTCCTTCTCTTGTTAAAAACCTTCATATTGAGGGAATAGGAGAGAAAGTATGAATTAGCGATTATCGTTCCTCCCTAAATATTGAAAAGAGGTCTCTTTGAATTCCTTCAATCGAACTGTCTTTCATCTTTATTTTCTTCCTGCGTAATAAGTAAATTTCTGTTTTTTCTAACTCTGATGGTTTTGTCGGAACAAAAAATGCATCCTTAATCTTCTCCCAATCTTTATCTCTGGTAGTTATTACACGATTAAGAAAAATGCTTACATAACACCCGTTAATAGTTGTTGGTTTAACTTTTTCCAATTTCCTATTGGCAATTTCGACATATTTAGGATCAATATCTATCCCAATAAATCTTCTTCCCAATTTTTTTGCTGCTACAGCAGTTGTTCCGGTGCCTATAAATGGGTCAAGAATAATATCACCCTCGTCGCTACTCATAAGTAGCAATCTCTCTATCAGATGAACTGGTAATTGACAAGGATGTTCATCTCTTCTTATTTTGTGCCTGATCCGGTGAATGTCGGTCCATATATCAGAAACGAGCGGACCGAATGGATGCATCTGCGATTTTTTACCGCCATAATCTTGTAAGATATACTTGCAGTTTCTGCAACGCTTATAGAGCATCCTGATATCATAAAACTTGAACTTATCTGATTTCACATAGTACAAAATTCCATAGTGATTTGGAAGTAGTGTTTTTCCACGAGGTGCACCCATAGCATCCCAGACAATCCAATGACGGAAGATAGCAATTTCGTTTAGGTAAGAGCCAAAGTATATTAACCACTTTGGAATATTGTGAACAAAGATTGAGCCAGTGGGCTTGGTAATACGAACCATCTCATAAAGCCATTCTCTGCACCATTGGAGATATTTTTCTTCCTCATGCTTATCGTGGTAGCTGTTATATCTCTTTTTTAGGTTGAATGGAGGATCAGCAAAGGTGACATCAACACTATTGTCAGGAATCTTTCTCATAACTTCCAGACAATCGCCTTGAATAACCCTATTTATTAATGAATTGAAGAATTCTTCATTTTTCATAATAAATCTCTTCTAAAAATTTCCTAAACCTTTCAATTTCGTCTCTATGAAATGTAAAAACAAAATCGAAAGCTTCTACCATTCTTTTTAAATCTCCTCTCCTCACATACCACCCAATTCCGTCCACAAAACCGATAAAGATTACATTTGGATTGTTCTTCTTTAAGTAATCAGAAACAATCTTTTCTGTCTTTGCCTTATCTCCCATTCCTGATGAAGTAGTTACCAAATAAGAACACTCAATAATTATTCTTGGAGATTTTTTGTTTGGAATTATAAAATCCATTGTTCTTGGAATATTTCCAGCATCGGGAATTTTAAGCTTACCTTTTTCAAAAGTTAGTTTATAATCTTTCAATATTTTCTCAATTACAATCTCTGGATTGTTTTCTTTTGAGGCTTTGTAGGCACCTTTTGTTTTGTATCTAATTATAGTATCAATAAGGGATTCGGTTGAAAAACTAAATTTATTTATATCCAGTTTCTTAAACTCGAATAATGGAAGTGCGCTTCTAATTATCGGAACAGTTGCTCCCCTGAAGAATAAATTCACAATACCTTCTGCAAACTTTATATTGCTTTTTATAAGTGATTTTATCTTATCAAGTCCCCATTCTTGCAGGTTTTCTCCCTGAAAACTTTCTTTTGACCAATAGTCTTTATTGACTAATGAGTTCAGGGCTTTATCATCCACCACTCGAATAAAGGTTATTAATCTTTGCAGGCTTTCTTTTGAAAAACCAGTAATGGTAAGAATAGCTTCTAAGCCATCTTCAACCTCTGTTATGTGTTTGACTAATGTTGATTCAGTTAGTCCTTCCCTTTCTATCCTGTTTTTCAGAAGAAAGATATTTTGCGCAATTGAGGAAATATAGCTTTCGTAATTTTCCTCAAATTCTTGGTTGTAGAAATAGAAGGTGTTTTTAGATATAACAGTATTAAACTTTTCTTCTGCTGTAGAAAGAGAAATCATTTTATTCTTCATCTTCACCTTTATTTTTTTCATCTCGTTTCTTTATAGCTTCCTTTTGGGAATCAGGTAGCTTGCTGTACAATTCTTCAACTTTTTTAGGCTGCGTGATTCCCCACTCTGCTATGAGATTAATTAGCTCAAATAGCCTATAAGCAAGTTCAGGATTATCATTAAGGTCAATTTGTCCGGGGTGAACAGCATTATTACCAATTACTCTTACTGTATCTAATGCTTTTTGAATTTTATCTGGAAGCCCCTTTTTTACTAAATTGGCTATGCAATCATTGAGATTCTTTCCGCTTTCTCCTAAATACATGCATAACTTTTGAACGGCTAACCGTAGAAGTGCAGCTGCTCCTCGAGGAGAGCGATTAACTATAGATCTTGCTTCATTATAAATTTCTTTAATTTCTTCTGGTAAATCGTCATTTGGTGGCGGGACTCGTGATATATCGGGAAAAATCATTTTTCCTCTATACCAAATTGTGCATTGTCCACAACATTCACAGTATGATATGTAGATTCTCTCCATTTGCTTTATAGGAATAGCTTCCCATTTTTGATGTGAATAAGCATTGCAATGCGGACAATTAAAGGCATTTCCCTGAAAGTACGGAGGTGTAAACTTATACATTATGTTTTCCCTCCTTAAAATTTTTTCTCAAAAATAATATATACTCCTCCTTCATCGTATTTTTTATTCCTTTTATAGGTTTCACAATTTTCTTGTCAAGAGTAAAACCAAGTTTTATTGCCATCTCTTCAATTTTTGTCTCAAGCCTTATTCCTCCTGTCTGGATATCATTTGAACCTATTATGATTACCGCGTACTTACCTTTTTTCAAAACCCTGTACATTTCAGATAAAACTCTATTCATATCTTCAAAATAGATAGCAAGCTTTTCCTTTTTCGTTTTACCTTTTAAACCAATCATTTCCTCTTTCAGAGCATCTACATTATACCCCAGATATTCTAATTGCGGTCTATCATTTTCAGCATAATCTATTGCGAAAGAATAAGGCGGAGAGGTAATTATAGCGTCTACGGAATTATCATCAAGCGGTATATTCCTGGCATCACCTATTTCGAATCTTGCGTTGCCAATTTTTAGATTTAGCATATCTCTGACCCGGATAAAAGATCTTATTTGTCCAATATATCTTTTAAGGACAAAGGGGAAAAGAACATCTATGCTTTTTGAACACCTTCTTGCATATCCCATTGTATCCAAGAAAGCAAGGAGAGGAATGCTTTTTTCCGGCTTAAATTCATCATAAAAAGAGAATTCTTTTGGTAATTTCTTATTTTTAATAAGAGTTTTATAAATCTCCTCTGAATTTCTATTTAATGATGATAATAAAGATTCACTAACTTTCAAAGCTTCGTATTTTACCTTACTCATCAAAACACAGAATGGACTTTTTTCAATGCCAATTGAATCAATCCCAATTATGCTTGCTTCTATGTTCAGTGTCCCACTTCCGCACATAGGATCAAGAACTACATCCCCTGGCTGAACTCTTAGAATATTCAGTATACCTTTTATCAATTGTGGATGAAATTTACCTCTGTAGGGAAATAATCCGTGTGTAGCATAACCTGTGGAGAATTTTCCTTCTTTAAAGTATGATCTTGTTATTTCTGACTTTCCTTTCCATATTAGATGAGTATTATTTGAGCAGATTATATAATGGTAGGTAGGTATCCCATCAACACTTTTAAAAAACGCGCCCCTACGAATGATTTCATTTTTACTAAGTAATTTATACTCATAAAATGCGAATTCCAATTCAAATATCTCTGATACATTAGGTAGTAACTCAAATTCTCTTGGTAATATAAATGAAGTTATTTTGGGCAAATCCGATACTGATCTGAACTCTTGTGACAATCCGCTTTGCATATTTACATTAAAATCTCTTTTCGTAACCATGTCTCCCTTACTCATATGTTTCCCTACATAAACTCCGCAATTTATATAATAGCTTGTGCGTATCTGCAGTTATTGATTGTAGCCCTTATTTGTAGCATCCTTTCTTTTTATTTTTATAAATTTTAGTGATTTCTGATTTCAATGGATAATTATAGTAAAAAATTTCCCTTTTCTATTCTTTTTTATATCATCACTTTTCTCCCTACTGAAATATAGGCTGTGTGAGCGATCATGTTTTCGTAAGGTCTTGATTTTCCTTCTCTCGCTAAAAATCTCCTTACAAGAACTTCATAAGTATCAACCAATATAAAACCTTTTCTTTTCATCAGCTCACACATTATTTCTGTTTGATTTACGGTTGGAGAGATAGAGATAAGTACGCCTGATGGTTTCAAAGATCTCCAGGCAAACTCCACACAGTGCCAAGGTTCTGGCAAATCTAAAAATACAGCATCAACATTTTTTTCGTCAAAACCCTCTTTATAAACATCTCTCTTTTTTATCTCGACATATTGAATAAGATTATTTTCTTCAAGGTTTTCTTTGAGTATTTGAATGAAGTCATCTCTTATTTCGTATGTGAATACTTTTCCGTGAGGTTTTACAAAATGTGCAAGAGCAATTGTCAAGCCCCCTGATCCGCACCCGGTTTCTATGATTTTACTTCCTGGACCTATTCCTGCGATGAAAATCATGAATGCACTATCTTTGGGATATATTATTGCGCTCTTTCTTTTCAGTTTCATTATTCTATCAGGTAATATTGGTTCAAGTATGTAAAACTTTTTTTCTTTTGTTGATATAACATACTCGCCATAAAATTTTCCTACAACATCTTTCCCTTTTATTATTCCTATATGTGTGTGGAGAGAATTGTTGGATTGAGCTCTGAACATGAAAGTTTTATCTTTTCCTTCTGGAACGAGTATGACTCTTTCGCCCTCAAAAACTCTCTGGGAAATTTTTGTTTTTATTTCTTCTTCTATTTTTTCTGGATTTAAAAATCCATCCATTACTATATCTGCTCCATTTTTTTTGAGTTCATCTTCTGGATAGAAATTTTTTACTGCCACAACTAAAAATCCGGATTTTTTTGCGGAAATTACTCCATATATTGAGTCTTCAAATGCGATTACCCCCTCTCTTGAGATTTCTACTCCTATTTCTTCAAATTTTTTTATTGCTACATCAAAAGGTTCAGTTGAAGGTTTGCCTTCTTTGTAATCTTCTGATGATACTGTGAACTTAAAGAATTTAAGTATTCCATTTTTTTCAAGTACGGGAATTATTTCATCTTTTAGCGCTCCGGATACTATGCATATTGGATATTTTGAGCCGACATATTCTATAAATTCTTTTACACCGGGATAGAGCTCAACTTCTCCTCTTTTTAGAAATTCGCTGAAATATTTTTTCTTTTCTTCACATAAAGATTTTATATCTTCTTCTCTTATTAATATTTCTCCATTTTCTTCTTTTTCCTTTGCAATGACTTTGAAGAAATCATAGTCTGTATAAGCGAGGTATTTTTTCAGGTAGTCATCCCATGAGAGGTCAATTTTGAGTTTTTCAAGGACTTTTTTGAATGCAAGATAATGAAGTTTTTCGGTATCTGCTAATGTTCCATCAAAATCAAACATCAGAGCATATATTTTTTTTTCTTTTGTCATTCTTGTAAAAACGGGATGAATTTTTTATATTGCGAGTTTTGCTTTTTTTATCAAACTTTTTGGGTTTACAAGTTAATTGTTATTATCTTATCTTTTTGATTTTTTTCTTGCCGGTGTTTTCTTGATAAGTGAGATCAGGATTTCTGTGTGTGAAGTATCAACTTTTTCCCATGTGAAATCTTCGTCTTCTCTTCCAAAATGTCCGTATGCAGCGGTTTTTTCATATATTGGTCTTCTGAGATCAAGAGATTCTATTATATCTTTAACTGAAAGCCTGAAAAGTTCTCTTACAGCCTTTGCTATTTTATCTTCTGGTACCTTTGATGTTCCGAAAGTTTCAATAGTGATATGGACCGGTTCAGGTTGTCCTATCACATAAGCGAGGGCTACTTCACACTTTTTAGCTATACCGGAGGCGACTATGGTTTTTGCAATTTTGCGAGCCATATAATTTGCAGATCTATCTACTTTTGTTGGGTCTTTGCCGGAGAAGGCTCCTCCGCCATGTCTTGCGTGTCCGCCGTATGTATCTACTATTGTTTTTCTTCCTGTAAGACCTGCGTCTGCAAGTGGTCCCCCTTTTACAAATCTTCCAGTTGGATTTACAAAATAGTTCGGCTCTGGCTTCATAAGTTCAGGTGGGATAACTTTTTTTACTATTTCCTCAATTACATACTCCCTCAAAGTTTTCATATCTATATCTTCAGAGTGTTGAGTTGATACAACAACTGTATGAACTCTTTTTGGTTTTCCATCTTTATATTCTATTGTAACTTGACTTTTTCCATCTGGTTTCAAAAACGGAGCTTCACCTGATTTTCTTTTCTCTGCAAGTTTTTTTACTATTTTGTGAGCCAAAGATATGGAAAGTGGCATAAGTTCTGGGGTTTCATCAACTGCGTATCCAAACATTATTCCTTGATCTCCTGCTCCTATTTCTCCTGTTTCTCTTTCAACTCCTTGCCTTATGTCTTCTGATTGAACTTTTATATATGGGATGATTTTGCAAGTTCTCCAATCTATTGCATTTTTTTCATCTTCGTATCCTACATCTTTTATTACTCTTCGTGCTATTTGTTCTACATCAACTTTTACTCCTGAGTGTGAAAAGAATTCTCCGGTTATAACTATCATGTTTCCGCTCGCAAGAACTTCACATGCAACTTTTGCAAATTTATCTTGCCTTATATACTCATCTAATATTGCATCTGCTATTTTGTCGCAGAGCTTATCTGGATGACCTTCTGTAACAGATTCAGACGAAAAAAGCTTTTCCATAGCTTTCTCTAACTTAATTATCTTTATTTCTTTTAATTTCTATATTTTCACAATTTTTTTTGCTTTTTCTCTAATTTCATTTGCTTTTTCTTTTAGCTCGTTCGCTTTTTCCTTTGCTCTTCTTTTTATCTCTTCTTTTGCAAAGCCAAATGCAACTTGAAGCACTTTTTTCGTATCTCCCCCGTAAGCTTGTTTCATACCTTGAAAAAGAGAATACATGTTTTTAGCTATTTGTATCTGTGAGTTTATTCTATCTTTTGCTGTTTGTATTATAGATGTAAAGAGATTTTTTCCGAGTTCTGTTTCTTGTTGTTGAGAGAATTCATATTGAATATCTTTTCTCGGTTCTTCTCCAATTTTAATCTCCTCTTTCTCTGCTTTTATTTGCTCGGAACCTGCCTCTTCTATACTTTCTTTTTTCCTTGAAGATTTGGCTGTCTTTTTGGATGTCGTCGGTTTTTTCTTTTTTTCTTCCATAATTTTTTACCTCCTTTGTTTATATTTTTAAATTAATACTCTATTGCAGAAAGAAAGTTTTTGAAAATTAACAAGTTTATTTCCTTTGATTTTTGACGGAACTGATAGAAGATTACCCGTTTCAGTGAGGGAAATTATAAATGGATTAACTTTGATGAAAATTTGATTTTTAAAAATAATGTACTTAAAATGAAGAAGTTAAGTAAAGGGTCATTTTCTTTTTGGGTGGGGAAAATGACTTTGTAGGACACCCAGATTTTTTGACCGCCCGCAGAGAGGCTATCCTTTTCTGTAGGGCTAGGTTAATTAAGTTAGTAGTTTGGAGGTTGAAACATAAATGAAGCTAAAAGGAAAGGTAAAGTGGTTTGATTCAAAAAAAGGATACGGTTTTATAACAAGGGAAGACGGACAAGGTGATGTATTCGTTCATTGGTCGGAAATAAAAACGGAAGGGTTCAAAACATTGGTTCAAGGAGAAGAAGTAGAGTTCTCGTTGAAGGAGGACCCAAAAGGTGTGAAGGCAGTGGAAGTGGAAAGGTTGGCTCCGCCTTCATCTCCAAGACCAAAACAAGTTAAGCCTCAAATGAGAGGAGTAAAGGGGGCTCCACGAGGAAGAAGATAAAATAAATAAAAAATATTAAATAAATATTTTTACTTTGTCGTGGAATACCCTTCTATCTTCTCCATGAACTTTCGAGCAAGTATTCCTATGTGATATCCATCGTAGTATCTATGGTCTATTGCAACTCCTATTGAGATAATAGGACGAGGTTCTATTTTCTCACCTACAATTAGGGGTTTTAATCTTATTTTTCCTAATGTAGCCACTATTGGAGTTTTGGAAAGTGGGAATAATGGAGCGAATCCTATTTCAAGTCCGAAAATTCCGACATTTGTTACCATAGCTGAACCGAATGGATCCTGTTCAAGTCCACCTATACTTATTCCAAGTTCATAAGATAAAAACCTTGAAATTCTCAACATATATTTTACGAGTAAAGGTGGAAGTTTGCTGAATGTTCCTATGAGTTTTGTCATTTTTTTCTCTCTGCCTTCTTTGAATTCTTGTGCTTTTTCTCTGAGTTCTTTTGCTATCTCTGCGAGACTCTTTTTATCTACATTCTTTATCTTAACCCCGCCAAGCTGACCTTCCCCGAATTCAACCTGAAAGAATATATCTACTGATTCTCTTTGTTTTAGTTTCCCTCTTTTCATTATAAGGTTAAGATGTGGAAGCTCTCCCAGAGTATCTGCGATTGCTTTTCCTATTACATGAGTGATAGTTATTTTTTCCCCTGTTCTTTCTCTTTCTTCTTTTATGTATTCTTGTATGTCAGTTGTATCTATGTCTATGAAACCATATATTGTGGGATCGTGTGGGTGGTCCCATATCTGAGATGCCAAAACTCTCCAAGGTCCAAGTCCCTTTTCCATATTTTTCACTATATTAACAAATTAGATATTACAAATTTAGCGTCAATCTTTTCATTTCTCATATTTTTGTTTTTTAAAACAAATAACCTTGACTTTCAAAAATCTTTATTCTTTTTTGAGCGAGTTCTACATATTCTGGGACTATCTCATACCCTACATAAAATCTTTTTGATTTTAAGGATGCAATTGCCGTTTGACCGCTTCCCATAAATGGATCCAATACTACTTCACCTTCAAAAGTATAGAGCTGAATTAATCTATATGGTAGTTCAACAGGAAAAGGAGCTGGATGACCGATTTCTTTTGCAGATACTGCCGGGAATGTCCATACACTTTTTGTGAATTCAAGAAACTCCCCACGGGAAATAGTGCTTTTCCTGCCGAATGGGTTTTGCCTTGTGAATGTATCTTTTGAGAAAACAAGAATATATTCATGCTGATCTCTTAAAGTCGGATTTTTTGCCGAAAGCCAAGAACCCCAGGCGGTTGATGGACTCCCACCACCTGCTTTGTTCCATATAATTTCTCCCCTCATCAAAAAGCCAAGTTCAAGCATATCTTGTATTATGTAGATGTGTAAAGGCAAATAAGGTTTTCTCCCAAGATTTGCAATATTGATGCATAATCTTCCACCAGGCACAAGAACTCTTTTTACCTCACGGAAAACCCTTTTTAAAAATTCTCTGTATTCATTTAGATCAAGGTCTTCATCATATTCTTTGCCTACATTGTAAGGGGGAGATGTCACGACTAAATGAACACTGTTTGAAGGAAGTTCTCTCATATCTTCACTTGATTTGCAGAAAATTCTATTTAGAAATTCATCTGGTATTTTGTTCTCAACATACTCAACCGATTTTTCTTTTGGAAGATCTCGGAATAGCTTGCGAGAATAAAAAATTGATGAGTCATGATTTACTCTACCTGGTGAGCCAAAAGAGCTTGTTTTTGTCCCTATTCTTCTGCCCATATTTCAACCCACCTCTGATATGGCTTATAAATTATATCATCTCCGATTTCTGGTTTTTCCCAAAAAATATCTATTTTCTTCGTTTGCCAGTGTTCAATTAATCTTTTGATTCCTTCATTGCTTATCTCAATACCTCTTGGGTTTGTTCCTCTTTTATGGCGATATACATATCTATCTCTACCTATTTCTCCAAAAACTTCTCTTTGGACCTCAAGTGGAATATAATAAAATCCGCCCTCTTTACCCCAAGATACTTCCACAAGTAGCATTTCACTTTTTGGTTCATAGTTTCTATAAAAATTCTCCACTTTTTCCCAATCAACTGTCCATATAAGTTTTATACCACTCCCACAAAACTTTCCAATTCTTTTGGGCAGACTTTTCTTTATTGTTTTTATGGAAACAGGCTTCCCATATAATTTGAGATCAAAATCTTCGGTAGTAATCGGGTTAGGTTTTACATTTTCATAGCCAAATTTGTAAATCAAGAGTGCCATTATAATTTGTTCTCGCAGAGTACCAACCTCCATTCCAACTTTGCCAGATTTTGACATTTCAATTTCTGCAATAAAAAACATATAAGGCAACTTACGCTTTATCTTCTCAACTATCTTTTCATCTCCAAACATTTGATTTAGCTGCTCAATCACTTTTACATCTACTATTTTATTTTTAGTTTTTAGTTCTTATTTTGCTTATTTTTTATTTTATCCATTATGTATTTCCTCCTTTATATATTTTCTTTTGGAGTTTGAATTTGTTTAGAAATGAATGATAAAATAAGTTTATATTGATGGAGAGGAAGTTAGGAAAAGGTTTGGGAGCTCTTTTGTCTTCTATAAGAAAAGATGAAGTTGTTATGATAGATGTTGCAAGAATAAAGAGTTCAATATTCCAGCCAAGAAAAAATTTTGATGAAAAAAGTTTGATGGAACTTGCAGAGAGCATAAAATCAAAAGGTGTAATAGAACCGCTTATTGTTAGAGTAGGTAGAGATGGATATTACGAACTTATATGTGGGGAAAGAAGACTCAGGGCGAGCAAAATTGCTGGTCTTACAAAAGTTCCAGCAATTATAAAAGATGTTTCAGATGATGAGGCATTTGAGATAGCTCTTATTGAAAATATCCAACGAGAAGACTTAACGCCTGTGGAGTTAGCCCTTGCTTTTGATAAACTATCAAAAATGGGATACACTCACGATGATATAGGTAAAAAAGTAGGAAAATCAAGAACATATGTGACGAATGTGCTGAGAATTTTGAGACTTCCTGACAGCGTTAAAAAGTTAGTAGATGAAGGAGGAATTTCTTTGGGGCATGCAAAGGTCTTGTGTTCAATAGAAGATGAGAAAATTATAGAAGATATTGCTAATGAAATAGTTCAGAAAAAACTTAATGTCAGAGAAGTAGAAAAGAAAGTAAGAGAGCTAAAATCTCAAAGAAAATCAAAAGATGGAGATGATACAATTTCGCAAATTGTTGATAGAGAGAAATTAGGTATAATACTATCTAAAATAAGCGAATTTTTCCCAAATGCTTCATGCGATGTAAAATATAAGAAAAAATCAGTTGAGATCGTCATAAAATTTGCTAATTAAAAGATAAAAGAAAAGATAGAATAGTAGATTTAATTATAAGGTATATTATTGTTGTTATGATATTCCCCAAAACAGAGGAAGAAATAAAAAATATAAGGAAAGCAGGTAAAATAGTTGCGGAGTTTTTAGAAAAAGTTGAAAAATTAATGAAACCAGGAATATCGGCAAAGCAAATTGATGAGCTAGCTTGGGAAATCGCAAAAAAAAGAGGAGGGCATCCATCTTTTTACGGATACAAAGGATATCCTGCTTCATCTTGTGTCTCAATAAATAACGAGGTTATTCATGGAATACCATATAAAGAAAAAATATTAAAAGAAGGTGATGTTGTATCAATAGACTACGGAGTAATGTACGGTGGGTTTCACGCAGATGCTGCTAAAACTTTCATCATAGGGGATGTTGATGGGAAAATAAAGCTTCTTGTTGAGGTGACGGAAAAAGCTCTGCTTGAAGCAATAAAATTTTTAAAGCATGGAGTGAAAACCGGTGATCTTGGAAATATAATAGAAAGCTATGTTAAAAAATATGGATTCTCTGTGGTTAAAGAATATTGCGGACACGGTATAGGTAGAGAACTCCACGAAGATCCTCCAATATTAAATTATGGAAAACCGGGACAAGGAATAGTTCTTGTGAAAAATATGACTATCTGTATTGAACCTATGGTTTGTGCTGGAAGTGGGAAAGTAAAAGTTCTTAAAGATGGTTGGACAGTTGTCTCAGAAGATGGTTCAATTGCTGCACATTTTGAACATACCGTAAGGGTGGGGGAGGAAGAGAGTGAAATTCTTACTCAATAAAGATATTGTATTTTTAACTTTTAGATACTTCAGGGGTAGATCTCCTTTTCTCAAATTGATGAGTTCTCTTTCAATTGTAGGTGTTGGAGTTGGAGTTGCTACTTTAATCGTTGTTCTCTCGGTGATGACGGGTTTGAGAAAACAACTGAAAGAAAAAATTCTTGGAATAACTCCCCACATACTCATAACAAAATATGGAGGTGTGATTGAGGATTGGGAAAAATTTGTTGATGAGTTAAAGAAAATTGAAGGAGTAAGAGTTGTTTTCCCTCTCATCGTTGGAAACGCAATACTTAAAAAAGATGAGATTACGACATCAGTTGTTTTGCAGTGCATTCCTGCAAAATATGTAAAAGACACTCTTTTTTTCAGAAAGTTTCTAAAATATGGCGAAGTTTTCTCAGATGGCAAGGTCAATGTCGGTCATCAGCTTGCAAAAAATTTAAATTTAGATGTTGGGGATAAAATACTTATTGTATCACCTTATGGAGATGCAACAATTTTCGGTTTTGTTCCAAACACCACAGAAGTTGAAATATCTGGTATAGTTGAAGTTGGTATCTTTGACTGGGATTCTGTTTTTGTTTTTTTAGATATTTCTCAGTGCCAGGAACTTTTTGATACGGGAAGTTGGGTATCATCAGTTGCTGTTATGTTAGATGATCCTGATAAAGCAGACTTTGTATCCGGCATTATAGAATATACTTTCCCAGAGTTCGTAGCTTTACCTTGGACGAGAACTCAAAAAAACCTCTTTGCTGCTTTGCGTCTTGAAAAGATAGGAATGACCTTGGTTTTAGGACTAATAGTTGTTGTTGCTTCATTCAACATACTTTCAACATTGACTATTCTTGTAAGAGATAAATCAAAAGATATTGCAGTTCTGAAGGTTTTCGGTTTCTCTTCTCATCAGATAAGGTTGATTTTCTTGGGAGTTGGTGTTATGATAGGAATAATAGGGATTTTATTGGGGACATCTTTGGGATTGCTAATATCTTTCGTTATATCAAGGTATAAAATCATTCATCTGCCAGAGGATGTATATTTTATATCGCATTTGCCATCAGAATTAAATTTTTTTGATATCCTTTTGAGCTGGGCTGTTGCTTTTTTTTCTTCTTTGATATCGGGTTGGTTCCCTGTATCTTATGCGATAAGAAAAGAACCATTTGACATCTTACGAAAAGAAGCTTGAAATTGTCTTCTTTTGTTTCATTTATGGTTTTTGAAGACTTTGGAAAAATCCTCCCAAGTTTCGGCTTTTATTACTTCTTTTTTTATCTTTTCTAAGCGGTTTATATTGTTTATCTTATCTAAAAGATTTTTGATTTGTCTTGCTTTTGATCTACCGAACTTGATTTGAACTCCCAATAAAATTGCTTCTTTCAATCCCTCTCGTTTTCCCTTTACAATTCCTTTCTGTTCCCCCTCTTTTAACCCTTCTTTTAATCCTTCTTCTCTTCCCCATTTGTAAAAGAGTGTTTTTCTTATATCTATTTGTATTGGCATAGGCTTTACCTTTATTTTGACATCGAATAAACCACCTAAAAAACTTATATTTTCCATATATTTTAAAAGCTCTTTTTCATTTTTGACAATCTCCGAAATCCTTTTCATAACTTTCCTGAATGCTTTTGGTTTTTCTCTGTATTTGCCAGCTAAAACTCCGACGACAACCTCGTACGGCTTTCGGCTTCTTATAAACACATCTGGGTCTATCCTCTTCATATCCAAAACTTCATATTTTAAAGTTAGTTTGGGGGTTTCGTACTCTGATGGCGGAGGTTTCCCTCTTCCAACGAATAAAACAATTTGCGTAGGTTCTTTTTTGTATTTTTCTACTATTGCATAGTAATACTTGAACATTCTTTCAGGCATGGTTTTATCCTGCTGAACTTGGATTTCAATCTGAAACATCTCGCCTCCTATCTCAAACAAGATATCTGTATAGAAGGATTTAGCTAATCTTATCTCTGCTGGAAACATTTTGAGTTTGCCTTCTACTTTTCTACCCGTCGCTAACCAGATAATTTTGCTTGCAGCTCTTGAGATAATCTCTTTCAGTATTAGGTCAAATCTTTTCAACTCTTTTCTGCGCTTATATTCTCTTTTCTGCTTATATTCTCTTTTTTCTTTTTGATTTCTTCTTTTTTTCTCCATTTCAAAATTTTGTTTTGAATTTTACTTTTTCAATAAATCATCTGGTTTATTAGTTAATTTTACTTTTTTGTTTGAGTTGTTTATATCGGTTATTTTTTCTAAAAGGTTTTTTATTAGTTAGACAATTCCAGAAGATCTTCTCTTTTATTTTGAATTACG
>Ga0079995_1059701_pt1 | contig 58374 bp, 63 predicted proteins | sample FaiFalFF_MnMetaG_2_FD_69198 | JGI IMG/M metagenome (GOLD analysis project Ga0079995, IMG submission 69198) | Freshwater microbial communities from Yellowstone National Park, Wyoming, USA - Fairy Falls C (FF_Mn_C) (SPADES assembly) (version 4) | ecosystem: Environmental > Aquatic > Freshwater >... | reverse complement strand
TTGGCCCGCAGCAGGCAGCCGTGGGTGTCGTTGGGTGCGCACAGGTAGTGGAAGGTGAAGTCGGGGGTGTACAGCTCCCGGTAGACCTTCTCCCAGCCCCGGTTGGGGTAGCGTTGCAGAGGATTCAGGCCGGGCTCCAGGGGCTGCAGGATCGAGAGGCTCAGGAGTTGGTCCGGGAGGTCCGCTCTCAGGAGAGCGACGGCGGCGGCGGGAAGACCTGCGAGGAACTCCCGACGGGTGATGCGGAAACCCTGGTCCACGGCTGCCCACCTCCTCAGGTGTCCGTAACAGGGTCCTCAAACGAGAAGGGGGAGCCACATCCGCCTCGTGCGGATGCGCTACCCCTCCGAGAGTTCTGATCCTGCGGATCCTTCCAGTCCGCACTCACCGGGTAGCACAGAGGGGACCGGAGAACCATCGGGTCCAGACCCGATGGAGCATCCGGCGGGGACCCGAATTTCTAGAGGAGACCCCGGCTCACGAGGGAGGCGGTGACCCGCAGGCCCGCCCGGGCTCCTAAGTACAAGCCCAGGGCGTAGATCCACCCGTCTATCCGCAGGGTGGCCACCGCGCTCCAGAACCCCGAGACGTTGCACCCCACCGCCACCCACACCGCCACGCCCATCCCCAGCCCGCCCAGAAATCCCGTGAGGGCTTCCCGGCCCCGCCAGGGCCGGAACCCCGTGAATTCGCCCGCGGCCAGGGCCCCTGCGAGCGCTCCCAGGATCAGGCCCGCGTCCAGGTGGAAGCCGGGGTCGAGGGCGGGGATCCGCATCCCCCAGTACCGCGCCCACGGGAGCTCCCGCACCCCCGCCTCCACAGTCCCGACCGCCCAAAGCACGAACCGGGCCAGGGGCACCTGCACCCCCAGGGCGGAGTGGTACGCGAACTGGATCACGAACAGGAGCGCGAAGATCAACCCGCCCACCCACGCGGGCCAGGGATGCCGGAGGACGCGGTCAAGGAACGTCCCGGCTAGGGAAGGGGAAAGCCCGCTCCCGTGCGGGCGGAGGCGCACCAGCAGGACTCCCAGGACGGCCACATTGAGGAGGGTGGCAGGCCCGAGGCCGATGAGGTCCGGGAGGTAGATCCGCCACCCCCAACCCAGGAGCCGCTCCGTGAAGGGCCAGGCGTACGCGGCACCCAGGCCGTTTCCCACGAGGATCCCCAAAAAGGCCGCAAGGCTCTTGGGCTGGCCTGTGCCCAGGCGGTACAAGGTTCCCGTCATGCACCCGCCCGCAAAGGGCATGCAAAACCCGAAAAGGGCGGACCCCAAAAGGGTGTGCAGGCCGAGGGGGATGCGGGGCGCGCGGTTTAACCCCAGCCCCATCACCAGGGCGGATCCCACGGAGGCCGCTAGCAGTCCCAAGAGGATCCCCCGCAGCAGTTCCCGGTTCCCGTACAGGGCGGAGGCGAAGCACAGCCGCGTGCGCTGCAGCACGAAGCCGTAGCCCAGTCCCAGCAGGAGGAGCGCTGCAGCGGCCTGCAGGCCTTGAGCCCAGGCCAGACCCGCGGTGGCCGCGCTCAAGACCACCACCACCGCCCCGGCCGCCGTCGGATTCACCCCTCACTCCTCTACCACGAACTCCCCGTACATGGTGACGTCGTGTCCCGGGACCGTGCACACGTATCGGTACTGGCCCGGTCGGTCCGCGACGAACCGGATCTCCTCCCGTTCCCCGGGTCCCAGGACCCGGGTCTTCGCTCCGGGAAAAGCGGGCTCCAGATAGGGAGCCCGCTCCCGCGGGCCTACCACCCACAGATCGTGCTGCAGGTGATCCCGGTTCTCCAGCACGATCCGCACCGGTCGCCCCGCCCGGACCCGGAGGGTGGGGCCGGGGATACGGCCGCCGAACCGCATCCCCGGGTCCGCGGTCACCACGAGGAACTGGTCTCCGGCTGCCGGTTGGCCCCCGGTCCGGCAGCCCGCGAGGAAGGCCGCGAGGAGGAGAGCCGCGAGGGCGTGTTGGATCAGCCGTACGCGGCTCGCAGGATCCCGTACTCCCAACGCTTCCGATCCTCCACGTGCTTGGGGCTGGGGGGTGCGGTCCGGCTGCGGGCTCCGACGGGCCGTCCCTCCCGGTCCCAGGCGGCCTCCACCAGGAGGGCCTCCCGACGGGAGACATAGGGCCAGCACTGGTTGAAGACGGGATCCGGCTCTCCCCGGTCCTGTCCCAGGGCTCGGGCGATGGCGTAGGCCGCGTTGCGGCCCTGCAGGAAAGCGGTGAAGGCAGACTTGGTGAAGGGGGAAGCCGCCACGTCTCCGAACGCGTAGACGTTCTCCTGGGCCCGCGAGCGGAAGGTGGCGGGGTCGATGGGGATGAAGGGGGCACCCAACCCCGCCTCCTCGATGAACAGGGGCGCCCGCTGGGGCGGGATCACGCTGGCCAGGTCGAACCGCTGCCGCTCGCCCCGGTCGGAGATGAGGGTGCGGGTGGAGGGGTCCAGCTCCACCACCTTGAAACTGGGCTTGTACGCAATGCCCTTCTCGGAGAGGATCCGGCGCCACAGGTCCGCGAGGGCGGGCGGTTGGGGTCGGTCGCTGGCGTCCAGCACCACCACCTCTGCGCGGACCCCCTTGTTCCTCCAGTACTCCTGGACCAGGCACGCGATCTCGTACGGACCGGGAGGGCACTTGTAGGGCGGAGGAGGGACCGCGATCACGAAAGTCCCGCCCCGGAACGCCTCCACCGCTCGCCTGAGCTCCAGGGTTCCTGCCCAGGTCCACGCGTGGGGGCTCAGCCGGCGGTTCTCCAGGAGGTTGCGGACCTCATCCTCCGCGGGGACCAGCCCCGTGGCCACCGCGAGCACCGTGTACTCCACGAAGCCCCGCGGCGTGATCACCCGGTTCTCCCGCAGGCGCAAACCCGTGACCGGAGTCCGGAGGACCTTGATCCCGTCTCGCTCGAGCCCATCGAAGTTCACCGTGACCCTCTTGGGGTCCTCCAGCCCCACGATGTAGTCCACGTGGGACGGCCCCGAGACGTAGGTGGGGTTGCGCTCCAGCACCACTACCTCCACCTCCGGGGCAAGTTTGCGCAGCGTCCGGGCGCACATGGCGCCGCTGATGCCCGCGCCGACGATCACCACCCGGCGCGTGGGACGAGGCAGGAGAGGTCGGCTGGGTTCCTGGGCCACGGCCCAGCCCAGGAGTCCCTTTCCGAAGCCCCCGGTGGCCGCGGCCAGGGTCGCCCCTCCCAGTACCTTGAGGACCTGCCTTCGCGTGACCCGATCCATGCTTCACCCCCTTAGGTGCACGTCGCGATGTAATTCAGGACTTCCGGCGTGGCGATCACCTGGTAGGAGAAGACGAGATCCTCCCCCTCCGCCACCAAGTACCGGTCCTCGTAGTCCGCGAGGTGCACCTCCACCACCCCGCGGCCGGAGGAGGTTTCTAGGCAGGTGTCCGGTCTGCAGCGGCTCTGAAGGGAAGCCCGTCCGTCCCGTACTTCCAGATAGTCCCTCGTCCTCAGCACACCCACGATGCCCTTTCCGGAGCGCACCTCGACCCGGAGGAGCGTACCGGGCACGAGCTGGTACACAGGGAGCAGCAATCGTCCGCCCCGCACCTGGACCGCGCCCTGGTTGCGCACCAGGTTTTGACCTCTGCGCAGGCGGGCCATGGCTTCCTCGATGGTGCCGGGCTCGTACCGGAGGGAAGTCTCCCCGGGGAGGAGATGACGGATGCGGAGGTGGAACTCGCTGCCGGAATCGCTGGCGAGCGGGTAGCGGAGCTCCTTCACGTGGGTGAACACCTTCGCGGTGCGGGGGATCTGCCCGGCGCGGAACTGCGCGAGCTCCTCGGAGTTCCCCAGGTGCTCGTAGATCACCACCTCCACGAGGCCCACGGTGCGCACTTCCACCACCGTGCGCTCCCCCGGCCGCACCACCCGCTTCAGCACGGTGTCCTCCCGGAGGACCAGGGGCCGCGCTGGGTTCTCCGGGCTTCGCCCCTCTTCTTGAGCAAGGAGCATCTGGAGGGCGAGGAACCCGTTCAGCAACAGCGCCAGAAGAACGGCAGGCCACCGCACCACGTCCACCCCCTCAGCGCATCCGGCGGATCCGAAACCGGTACATCCCGTCCCGCCCCGCGAGCGGCTCCACCTCGTGCCCCCCCTGCTGGGCCCAGTTCCGGAGGTCGGCCTCGGCCTGGGGGTCCGTCGCAAGCACCTCCAGCACCTGCCCGATCCGAAGACCACGGAGGGCTTCCTGGGCCTTCAGGAGGGGCAGCGGGCACAGCAGACCCCGGCAGTCCAGCACCGCGTCCGCGGGCGCTTCCGTCTCCGGAGAAACCAAGTTGTCTGCACGCATCGGACAACCCTCCAGGAAACCTGAATGTGCGTCAGGGGATTTCCAGGGAAGCGGAGGTAAGGCTACGCGGGTAGCCCCGACCCCCGCACCGGACAGATACACTGGCGGGGCGCGAAGAAGACGGTCACCTGCCTCCGGCTCACGCCCATAAGTTTACCGGGGTGTCCCAGGCCGCGGCAAGGCGGGAGTACAATGGGGATGCATGGCACCTGCGGACGTGGTCATCATCGGCGGCGGGTGCATCGGTTGCAGCGTCGCCTTTCACCTGACGCGGGGCGCCAAACTCAGGGTACTCCTCCTCGAGCGGGACCGGGTGGGAACCGGCCCGACCGGGCGCACCGTGGGGATCATCCGGCTCCACTACTCCCATGAAAGCCTCGTCCGGCTCGCCCTGCGCAGCCTTCATGCGTTCGCTCGCTTCGAGACCCTCACGGGTCGCAGCGCGGATTTCACCCGTACGGGGTTCCTGCTCCTGGTGCCGGAAGCGGAGTGGGAGGGGCTGTTGGCCAACGTGGCCCTGCAGCGGCGGCTCGGCGTGCGGGTGGAGGTTTTTCCCGCGGAGGAGGTGGCGCGGCTGGACCCCCGTCTGAGCCCGGAGGGGATCGCGGGAGGGGCGTACGAACCGGAGAGCGGGTTCGCGGACGGGTACGCCACCGCCGCGGGCTTCGCCGCGGCAGCCAGGGAGCACGGCGCGCAGATCGAGGAGGGGGTACGGGCGGAGGCCATCGAGGTCCGGGACGGGAGAGTCGTGCGCGTGTGCACCACGCGAGGATCTGTGGACACCGGGACGGTCCTCGTGGCCGCGGGCGCGTGGAGCGCGGCCCTCCTGCGGCCCCTCGGGGTGGAACTCCCCATCGTGGCGGCTCGGGAGCAGGTGGTGCACCTCTCACCGCCGGAGGCCTTCGGACCCTTGCGGTTCGTGCTGGAGGATCTCGCCCTGGGCTTCTACGCCCGGCCGGAGACCGGGGGGACGGTGCTCGCGGGCGTGCTGGAGGAGGAACCGGAGGAGGTCGTGGACCCGGACGGGTTCAACACGGGCGTGGACCTGGACTTCGCGGAGCGGGTGGGGCGGCTCTGGAGCGCGCGGTTCCCGACGGCTCAGGAGGCCCGGTTCCGCGGGGGATACGCCAGCATCTACGACGTCACCCCAGACTGGCAGCCCATCCTGGGCCCCGTGGAGGGAATTGAGGGGCTCTTCGTGGCCGCGGGGTTCAGCGGGCACGGGTTCAAGTTGAGCCCGGCCCTGGGGGAGGAGCTGAGCCGGTGGGTTGCGGGCGAGGAGCCCACGGTAGACCTGGGGATGTTCTCCCTCCGGCGGTTCCATGAGGGAAGGCTTTTGCGGGGCAAGCACCGGAAGGGGCTTTTGGGATAAAGGCTATATCTCCCGCAGGAGGGCCGGAACCGCGGCGGGCTCGGGAGCCCCTCGGCTGAGGGTTCGCCAGGCGGAGATCAGAAACCACCCGCCTCCGCCGGACGAGAGGACTCCCGCGGCGGCCAGCAGGGTGAGGGGTAAGGTCCAGGGGTGCGGGCCCACGAGGTAGGCTTTGCGGGGCATTCCAGATCCCGCGGCCACGAGCAGAGCGACCACGGTGAGCGCCGCCCCGCTCCCGAAAAGGGTCAACTGCGCCCTGCCCGCGCGGGGGAGGACCCGGTACCCGTTCTCCTCCAGCATCCGGTACACCATCCCCATGAAGGCCGTGGTCACCCCGCCCACCAGCATGGCGTGGTAGTGGGCGGTAATCCGGAGGGTCTGGGCGGCACCGATGGGCGCGAGGATCCCACCCAGAAGGTACAGGCCCACAGACCACCCAAGGGCCGTCCGCTCGGCGGACCCGCCGGATCCCGGGGAGGCCTTGCGGATGCGGGGGAGGAGCACCGAGAGGTGCAGCAGGGTGGGGATGCTGAGGCAACCTCCCAAGACTGCGTTCGTCAGGGTCCAACGGGGCAGGTCGGAGGGATCCGGGGCCAGGTAGAGTAGGGCGGGGAGGAAGGAGAGGAGGGCGGAGAGGGTGTAGGCGGAGCGGACCGCGGGTCCGTCCGCGGGAGGGATTCCGTATCCGGCTTCCGCCAGGGCGTGCCAGGCGAGGGTCAGGGCGGTCACGTACACGAACTGCAGGGCGTGTCCGGCTCCCCACAGGGCCGCCTGTGGGTTTGCCGCCCCGACCCGTCCCAGGCCCACCGCCTCCGCTACGAGACTCCCGATGTACGCGAGGGCCAGGGACCGGGCACCATGGGCGGAGGGGTCCCGGGTCTCCGTCCGCAGACATGGGGCGAGGGCCGCAAGCGTACCTAAGGCCACGAGCCCGGAGCTCACTGCGTAGATCGGCGAGGCCACGTAAGGCAGGTAGTCCACCACCACGGGCCGGCCAGGGAGTGCAAGGCCTGCCAGCAACCCCCCAAAGCCCAAAAGGACCAGGTACAGGCTGGGGATGGTCAGTCGGGTACTTGACCGGTGGAGGGCCACCGCGGTGCTGCAGCTGAGGAGCCACACCACCAGGGAGAAGGTCACGTGACCCACCAAGGCTTTGTAGAAGAGCTCCGGAGGGATCTGACGCGCGAGGGGCCCAAGCCTTCCCGCGGTGATGAGGAGGGCCAAGAGCCCGGCCGTGGCCGCGGCGGCCAGGGAGACCTCGACCCACGCGATCACGCCGGTGCGGCCGTTCGTTGCCATCCGGTCCTCAGCGGCCGATGGGCCAGGAGCGGGACAGGTTCCAGTAGTTGCCCAGGTACATCAGGACGAAGAAGGCGGCGAAGACCAGGCACAGGACGAACGTACCCGGTACCGCGGGCAGTTCCCGGGCCCCTCCCGCCACCGGCAGGGCGTACTCCCGGCGCAGTTCTTCGTCCGAGAGGCGCTTACCGGCGAGCACCGTGGCCACCACCAGCCCCACGAACAGGGCCCCTCCCACCAGGGCCAGCAGCCCGCCCACGCCCGCCACCGCCAGCAGCCGGTACACCTCCTCCGGCCAGGGGAAGGCGAGAGGCAGGCCCCGGAACCGGAAGATGTCGGGCTGCTTGCGAGGGAGCCCGTACCGCACGCCCAGCTGCAGGTACGCCAGCACCAGCAGGCCCACCCCGACGCCGAACAGCCACGGCTGCCACCGGGCGAGGCGTTCCGCCACTACCCGTCTGCGGAAGATCAAGGGCAGCAGGTACCAGGTGACCCCCATGAAGGCCAAAGTGGTGCCGGCTACCACCACCCCGTGGAAGTGGCCCATGATGGCGGTGGTGTTGTGCCACTTCAGGTTGAGCTGCTCGGTGCCCGCGATCACGCCCGTGGTGCCACCCAAAAAGCCGAACAGGGCCACGGACAGCACGAGGCTGGAAAAGGCCGGGTTGTGCCAGGGCCCGCGCACCAGCCACTCAAATAGACCCCGGGTGTAGCCCTGCAGCCGCTGGCCCACCTCCACGCTCCCGGGCACGGCAAAGGCGTGGATCATGCTGCCCAGGACCGCGAGGTGCATCAGGTACCCGGTGTTGACCCACTTCCAGCCCACGGACAGGGCCCCGCTGGGCTCCGTCTGCAGGTGGTGGGCGGAGCCCAGGTTGATGGCCACCAGGTACAGGACGAAGGCGGCCCGCGACACCTTCTCGCTGGGCGTGCGTCCGCCCACGGTGAGGAAAGCCAGCAGGTACCAGACCGTGATGGTGGCGGCGAGGTTGATCTGCTGGGACGGGTGCCCGAACCCCCAGTAGGCCAGCTTCCACAGGAAGGGGTCGAGGTTCGGGATGACCCCCACGGACCACAGGAAGGCCGGGACGTACACCAGGGCTCCCACCAGCAAGGTGGCCACCGCCAGCACCGCGGCGGTGAAGGCCCCGAACACCACCAGGGGAAGGGGACCCTGGTGCGTGCGGTCCCGGTACGCCTTGTGGACCGTGGCGAAGAAGTGCCCGACCCCGAGCAGGGCTCCCACCGCGAAGAGGATGGTGCCCAGGTAGAAGTCCGGAGTGCCCTGCAGGGGCGGGTAGGGCTGGAAGGACAGGTGGTTGAGGGGGTTGGTGAGGATGGCCCGGTTGACCGTGAGGGCTCCCAGGGCCATGAGGCCGAAACTGGCCCACCCCGCCGCGGGGCTGGCGGGACGGGTATTCAGCATGATGCTGCCCGCGAAGTGCAGCAGGGCGATCTCGAAGAAGATGATCCAGAAGATGAGCATGTTCCACGCGTGGAGGGCCAGGTACTGGTAGAAGGCTTCCGGGGGGAAGGCCCCCATCCAGCGGGTGAACAGGACCACGATGGCCGCCAGCCCTCCCACCCACAGGGCCACCACCGCGGCCACCGCGTTGGCCTTGACCAGGTCCTCCGCGGCGCGGTGCACCCGGAACCCGGTCACGGGGCAGGTCCGGACTTCCGCCAGGGCAGCCATGGCCTCACCTCTCCACCACGATCTTCCCGAGCATCATCTCGTGCCCCACGCCGCAGAACTCGTTGCACGCCATGTGGTAGGTGCCGGGCTCCCGGGGCACGAAGGGGATCACCCACTCGTACCCGGGGTACAGCTGCAGGTTCCACACGTGGGGCTGAGTGATGCTGAACCCGTGCAGGTAGTCGAGGCTCGCTACGTGCAGGACGTAGCGCTCCCCCGCCTTGAGTTTCAGGATGGGGTAGAAGCGGAACCGCTGGGCCAGCATGTACACGTCCGACCCCGGGGGAGGGGCCACCACGGGCTGGCCCGCTTCCTCTCCCACCTTGTAGCGCTGCACGAACCGCTCCACCTCCGCCTGGTAGGCCTGGGGACTGATCCGGTAGGCCTGACCCGTGACGTTTTGGTGGCCCACCCCGTGCCAGATGAGCATCATGGCGGAGAAGAAGACCACGGCGATGAGGAACGCGATCGTGACCCAAGCCCGCTCCAGGGGATGCACCCGCTCTTCCCACCATGTGCCCGGCGCCATCCCTCACCTCCTAGCGGGCGGGAATCCGCAGGACATCCCACGCGCCCCAAATGAGGTACACGAGGAAGAAGAACACGTTGCTGGCCACCAGCCAGAACCAGAGGCTGTCCGCGATGCGGGGCCACCAAGACCCGGGCCCATTCACGGCTTCCCACCTCCTCGATGGCGGAGCTGCCGGATCCGAACAGTCCGTTTTTACAAAAGGCAAAGGAGGTCCACTTCCGCCATCGGGTGCCCGTCCGATCCGGAGTCGGGTGCGGGTCCGATTGATCTATGTACCCATCTCAACCGGAGCGGAACGGGCCTGGGGCCCCACCTCCACCACCCGCACGGATCGAGGAAAGGTAGGGAGCGCCTCCAGATCCACGAAGTGCGCCGTCCCCCGCCGGCCGTCCACGGCGTAGCGGGGCTGCCTCCGCAAGTCGCCTGCGCAGCTCCGGATCCACCGCGGCAGAAGGCGCTTCCTCGTCCCGGCAGGCCGCGGTGAACTCCGCATTCTCCGCGAGAAACCCGTAACCGGGGTGAATGGCCTCTGCGCCGGCGGTGATGGTCTCCAGTAAGGTGAGCGGAACGCCCCGGGCTTCATCCCCTCTATGGGGCGCTGAGGGCCAAAGAGAGCGCCAAGCCCAGGGCATCCCGGGTTGCGGTGGGATCCAGCCGGAGCCGCTCTCGCAGCTCCTCCGCGAGCCGCAAGTGGTGGGCTCGGTTCTGCCGGAATTCCTCCGTGTCCGTGCGCACCCGGGACGGGATCCGCTCCATGGGTCCCCACGGGCAGGATACACCACCTTCCCGGTTTCAGGCAGTTGCTTGGATCTTCCGGCCAACGGTACCATCGAGTCGGCATGGACTTCGCACTCCCTGAGGAGTACCGACTCCTCCAGCAAACCGCCCGGGCCTTCGCCACCGCAGAGAGTCTCCCTCAGGCTGCCCGGCTGGACGAGGAGCACCGGTTCCCCGGCGAGATCGTCCGCGAGCTCGGGGAACTCGGCCTGATGGGCGTCTTGATCCCCGAGGCGTACGGCGGGGCCGGGAGCGACGCCCTAGCCCTCGCCCTGGAGGAGATCTCCCGGGCCTGTGCGGGCACGGGGACCATCATGGCGGTGAACAACTCCCTGGTGTGGGATCCCCTCCTGCGGTTCGGGACGGAGGAGCAGAAGCGCCGCTACCTGCCCCGGTTGGCTTCGGGTCAGGAGATCGGATGCTGGTGCCTCACGGAGCTCGGTGCGGACTCGGACGCGACCGGCCGGCGCACCCGCGCCGTCGAGGACGGATCGCACTGGGCCCTCAACGGTACCCAGAGCTTCGTCACGAACGGCAGGGAAGCATGGTTTTGCATCGTGTTCGCCCGCAGCGAGCCCGTACAGGGCAGCCGGGGAATCTCCGCGTTCCTGGTGGAGAAGGACCGGCGCGGCGTCATGGTAGGGCGGGCCGAGCGGGAGATAGAGATCAACGCCTCCAGCACCTGCGAGATCCGGCCGGAGGACTGCCGCATCCCCAAGGAGAACCTGTTGGAGGGACGCGGACAGGGCTTCCGCATCGCCCTGAGCACCCTGGATGGCGGCCGGATCGGGATCGCGGCTCAGGCCGTGGGGATCGCCCGGGCCGCCCTGGAGGACGCCCTGGCCTATGCTCGGGAACGCGAGCAGTTCGGCCGAACGCTGGTGGACTTCCAGGCCATCCGGTGGAAGTTTGCGGACATGAGCACCCGCCTCGGGGCCGCGCGGCTGCTGACCCACCGGGCCGCCTGGTTGTGGGACCGGGGCCGCCCGCACACCCTGGAGGCGTCCGTGGCGAAGCTCTTCGCCAGCGAGACCGCCATGTGGGCCGCCCACCAGGGCATGCAGGTCTTCGGCGGCTACGGGTCCCTCCGGGACTGTCCCGCACAGCGGTACTTTAGGGCCGCGCGGGTTACGGGGCTCTACGCGGGGACCAGCGAGATCCAGCGGATCCTTGTCGCTCGGAGACTCCGGGAGGGAGGAGGCCCATGAACGTGGTGGTGTGCATCAAGCAGGTGCCGGATACCGAGCAGCCCATCCGGGTGAAGCCGGATGGGAGCGGCATCGAGGAGCAGGGGCTCAACTGGATCCTCAACTACTACGACGAGCATGCGGTGGAGGAGGCGCTCCGCCTGCGGGAAAAGCACGGGGGTACTGTGACGGTGGTGTGCGTGGGTCCCCCTCGGGCCACAGAGGCCATCCGCACCGCGCTGGCCATGGGAGCGGATGAAGGCATGCTGATCCGCGATCCCCTTCTGGAAGGAGCGGATCACCTGGGCGTGGCACGGGCTTTGGCACGGGCCATCCAGCGCCTCACCTGGGATGTGGTGCTGTGTGGCCGGCTCGCCACGGACGACAACGCCGCGGTGGTCGGGCCGGCCCTGGCGGAGTTCCTGGGCGTTCCCCACGCCACCGCCATCACCAAACTGGAGATCGGGGAGGGGGCGGCTCGGGTGGAACGGGAGGTGGAGGGCGGCGCGGAGGTCTTGGAAGTCCAACTTCCGGCCGTGTTCACCGTGGAGCGCACCATCAACGAGCCCCGGTATCCCACGCTCCCGGGCATCATGCGGGCCAAGCGGCAGGAGATCCGCACCCTGACCCTGGCGGACCTGGGCCTTGCGCCCTCGGAGGCCGGAGCGCAGGCCGCGCGGATCCGGACCGTCCGGTTCGATCCGCCGCCCCGGCGGGAGGCGGGGGAGGTGATCCGGCCGGAGAGCCCGGAAGAAGCCGCGGAGCGCATCGCGGCGTTTCTGCGGGACGTGGCGAAGGTGCTGTAGGAGGGAGGGCCATGGGGGAGATCTGGGTTCTCGTGGATCACGCGGAAGGACAGGTGCGGCGGAGTACCCTGGAGCTGCTGGGGAAGGGCCGCTCGCTCGCGGAGGCCCGCGGGGCGCGGCTCGTGGCCCTGGTCCTGGGCCATGGGATCGAGCACCTGGCGAGCCCGCTTGCGGAGCACGGGGCAGACGGGGTTCTCCTGGCGGACCATCCGATGCTGGCGTCGTACCGCGTGGAGGCGTACGCCCATGCGGCCACCGAAGCCATCCGGGAGCACCGTCCGTGGGCGGTGCTCGTGCCTTCTACCGCCAACGGCCGTGACCTCGCGCCCCGCGTGGCCGCGCGGCTTGGGGCGGGAATCGTGACGGACGTGGAGGATCTGTGGACGGAAGGAGAGCAGCTGATGGCCCGGCGGCCCATGTACACTCGCAAGGCGGTGGGCACCGTGGCCTTCCTGGGGGAGGGGCCGCACATCGCGGTGGTGCTGCCGAAGGTGTTCCCGCCCGCAGGGCGGCAGGAGGGGAGGAGCGCGGAGGTGCGGCGACTGGCGGTGCACTGGGAAGGGGTCGCGGTGCGGACCCGAGAGGTGGAGCGACGGGAGGTGCGGCGGGAGCGGGTGCCGCTTACCGAGGCGGAGATCGTCGTGAGCGGGGGTCGCGGATTGCGGGGTCCGGAGAACTTCGCCCTGCTGGAGGAGCTCGCGGCGGAGCTTGGAGCCGCCGTGGGCTCCAGCCGCCCGCCCGTGGACAGCGGCTGGGTGCCGCACGACTACGAGATCGGCCAGACCGGGAAGACCGTGAGCCCCACCGTGTACATCGCGGTGGGCATCTCCGGAGCGCCGCAGCATCTTGCGGGCATGTCCGGGTCCAAGTACATCGTTGCCATCAATAAGGACCCCAACGCCCCCATCTTCCAGGTGGCGAGCCTGGGGGTGGTCGGAGATCTCTTCGAGATCGTCCCGCGCCTGGTGGAGGCAGTGCGGCGGGCCAAGGCGAGGGCGTAGAGGAGACGGAGGATCCGGTGCGCGCCATCGTGCCCGTGGCGGGGTTCGGAACCCGATTGCGGCCCCATACCTACACTCTTCCCAAGGCCCTCATCCCCGTGGCCGGCAAACCCATCCTGGGCCACATCCTGGATGCCCTCCTGGAGTTGGGGATCCGCGAGGTGGTGCTGGTGGTCGGGTATCTCGGGGAGAAAATCGAGGCGTACGTGCGCGAGCACTACGCCCTCACCGCCCACTTCGTCCGTCAGGAACACCCGCTCGGGAACGGGCACGCCATCTACGTGGCTCGGGACTTCCTCACGGGCGAGCCCGTGCTCATCGTGCTCGGGGACACCATCCTGCGCGGGGAGCTGCACTCCGTGGTTCGGAGTCCTACGTCCCTCATCGGGGTGAAGGAAGTGGCGGATCCGCGACGGTTCGGAGTCGTGGAACTCGATCCGGACGGCCGTGTGCGGCGGTTCGTGGAAAAACCCCAGCGTCCCCCTTCCAACCTGGCCATTGTCGGCCTGTACTACCTCACGAACACGCGGCTGCTCCGCCAGTGCCTGGAGCGCCTCGTGGAGGAGGATCACCGGGTGGCGGGGGAGTACTGGTTCGTGGACGCCCTACAGTTCTACGTGGATGCCGGAGAGGTCATCCGCACTTACCCCGTGGAGGAGTGGTACGACTGCGGGACCGTGGAGGCGGTATTGAGCGCCAACCGGGCCCTGTTGGACGTCCTGAGCCCGCCTCCGCCGAATCTCCCCGGGGCTCTGGTCCAGCCCCCGGTGGCCATCGCGCCGGGAGCCGTGATCGAGGCGTCCGTGATCGGTCCCTACGTGTCCGTGGCGGAAGGAGCCCGGATCGTGCGGTCCGTAGTGAGCGACTCCATCGTGAACCGCAACGCCACCGTAGAACAGGTGGTGCTGGAAGGCTCCCTCATCGGGGAACGTGCATACCTCTCGGGCCGTCCCACCCGGGTGAACCTAGGAGATCAGAGCGAGATCGAGATGGGAGGTCCGTAGGGCGACTCCAGGCGAACCCGACAAAAAGGGACTTGACAACCCCACCTCTTCCCTGATAGTTTGCCTTACTAAGTGAGGCTCAACCACGACGTTGGGTCTCCAGTGGCCAGGGCGCCTCGGTCGGCGCCCTTTTTTCTTTTGTCCAAAACCCTCTCAGGAGGTGACTCCAATGCGCAAGGGATGGATGGCCATTCTGGGGACCCTGATCGTGCTCTCCGCCCTCGATGCGAGCCCCGCGGCGGAGTTCGCGGTGAAGGTAGGCGTGCTTCACTCCCTGTCCGGCACCATGGCCATCAGCGAGGTCACCGTGAAGAACGCGACCCTGCTGGCCATCGAGGAGATCAACGCTCAGGGAGGCGTGCTGGGCCGTCGGATCCAGCCGGTGGTGGAGGACGGAGCCTCAGAGCCGGCCACCTTCGCTCAGAAGGCCCAGAAGCTGATCCAGCAGGACGGGGTCGTGACCGTGTTCGGCGGATGGACGTCTGCGAGCCGCAAGGCCATGCTGCCGGTCTTCGAGCGGTTCCGACATCTCCTGTGGTATCCCGTGCAGTTCGAGGGGAACGAGTGCTCTGCCCACATCATGTACTCGGGCGCTCAGCCCAATCAGCAGCTGCTGCCGGCCCTCGAGTGGGCATTCCAGAAGGGGTACAGGCGTGTCTTCCTGGTGGGCTCGGACTACGTCTTCCCTCGTACCGCCAACCTCATCCTCAAAAAGCACATCCTGCAGCAGGGCGGTGTGGTGGCCGGGGAGGAATACGTGCCTCTGGGCGGTACGGACTTCAGCTCCGTGGTCAACAAGATCCGGGCCAGCCAGGCACAGGTGGTGTTCAACACCGTCAATGGGGACTCGAACGTGGCGTTCTTCAAGCAGATGGCGGCTGGAGGGCTCACGCCGGACAGGTTGCCGGTGATGTCCTTCAGCATCGCGGAGCAGGAAGCAAAGGCCATCGGGCCGAGCCTGCTCGCGGGGAGCTACGCTGCCTGGAATTACTTCCAGAGCCTGGCTTTTGCGGCCAACCGCCGGTTCGTAGCCGCCTATCAGGCGAAGTACGGACGGGACGCGGTCATCACGGACCCAATGGTCCATGGGTACGTGGATGTGCTGGTGTGGAAGGCCGCGGTAGAGCGCGCCAGGAGTTTCGATCCGAACGCGGTACGGAAAGCTGCGGTCCAGCTCCCGTGGATGGAGACCCCCATGGGGAAGATCCGCTTCGATCGGAACCAGAGCCTGTACCAGGTGGCCTATGTGGGCCAGCTGGACCGCACGGGTCAGTACCGCATCCTGTGGCAGTCCCGGGAGCCGATCAAGCCCGAGCCGTACGATCCCCTCGTGTTCCCGGGAAGGACCTGCCAGCTCCACTAGGAGGCAGCGGTGCGGGAGGGAGCGCTCGTCCTCGGACAGCTCTTCAACGGGCTCAGCGTGGGGTCCATCCTCCTCCTGGCCGCCCTAGGACTCGCCCTCACCTTCGGACTCATGCGGGTGATCAACATGGCCCACGGCGAGCTCCTGATGGTGGGAGGGTATCTCGCGTATCTCGCGCACCGGTGGATTCCGGGCCCTCTGTTCCCCCTGCCGGCCCTCCTTTTCGGCTTCCTCGGGGCCGCCCTATTGGGAGTCCTCCTGGAGTGGGCGGTGGTCCGACACCTGTACGGGCGGCCCCTGGAAACCCTCCTGGCCACGTGGGGAGTGAGCCTCCTGCTCCAGCAGGCCGCGCGTAACCTGTTCGGGCCCACGGGCGTGGAGGTCACTGCTCCCTCCTGGCTCCAGGGAGCCCTCACCGTGGATCGTGGGGCCCTGGCGGGGCTTGTGTTGCCTCACGTGCGCTTCTTCGTGCTCGCCCTGAGCGGAGCGGTGCTGGCGGGGGTGTGGGGGATGCTGCACGGGACCCTGCTGGGCCTGTACGTGCGCGCGGTGAACCAGGACCGGGAGGTCTGCGGCGTCCTCGGGGTTTCTACACCTCGGGTGGATCGGGCGGTCTTCGCGCTGGGGTCCGGGCTGGCGGGGTTGGCCGGCGCTGCCCTGGCCCTGATCGCGCCCGTGACTCCCACGGTGGGGCAGAGCTACATCGTGGACGCCTTCCTGGTGGTCATCGTGGGAGGGCTCGGAAGCCTCCTAGGGACCGCGCTCGCGTCCGGAATGGTGGGTGTCCTCTCCTCCGCGCTCCAGGTGTTCACAAGCGTGAGCTTTGCGAAAGTGCTGCTCCTGCTCACGGTGGTGGCCTTCCTGCAACTCCGCCCGCGGGGGTTGGTCTCGGTGCGTTCCCGGGCCCTGGAGGAGGGGACCCATGGGTAGGGTGACGAAGCTGGTGCTGCTCCTCGTGCTCGCGGCGGCCCCCTGGTATCTCTCCGCGTACGACCTCTCGTTGCTGGGCCGATTCCTGGCGTTGGCCCTGCCGGCTCTGGGGATCGTGTGGCTGTGGGGCTATGCGGGGGTCCTGAGCCTGGGACAGGGAGTTTTCTTCGGGATCGGAGGATATGCCCTCGCCATGCACCTGAAGCTCGTGGGTCTGGCGAACCAGGAGCTGCCGGATTTCATGGTCTGGAACGGTGTCAGCGCCCTGCCCTGGTGGTGGGCCCCCTTCCGATCCCCTGCCTTCAGCCTCCTCGCGGTCCTGTGTCTGCCGCCGGCTACCGCGGCGGCGTTGGGATTCCTCCTGTTCCGCAGGCGGATCACCGGGGTGTACGTCTCCCTGATCACCCAGGCTCTCGCTCTGGCCTTCGCCACTCTCCTCATCAGTCAGCAGGGGCTCACGGGCGGGTTCAACGGCCTCACGAACTTCAGCACCTTCCTGGGCTTCGACGTGGGATCCCAGGGGTTCCACCGGGCCCTGTACTGGACCACCGCGGCCCTGGTGGGGGCGGTGCTGGCCGGGGCCGGGGGGCTGCTCCGCACCGATTTCGGCCGGCTCCTTTTGGCCATCCGCGATGCGGAGAACCGGGTACGCTTCTTGGGCTACGACCCCGCTCCGTGCAAGGTGATGGCCTTCGCGATCTCTGCCTTCCTCGCGGGGCTCGGGGGTGCCCTCTTCACCTTGCACGTGGGGGTGATCTCCCCCGCTATGGTGGGCGTCGTCCCCTCCATCGAGATGGTGATCTGGGCTGCGATGGGCGGCCGGACCCATCCCGTGGGGGCCGTGGCCGCCACCGTGGCGGTGAACTTGATCAAGGACCGGATCAGCAGCGCCCTCCCGGACGCCTGGCTGTACCTGGCGGGGCTTCTCTTCCTGGCCACCGTGCTCCTGGGTCCTTCCCTGAGCAGGTGGAGGGTGCTCCGGCGGGCAAAACTCTCCGCCTCCTCCTCGCAACAGGAGGTGGCCTATGTCCCATGAGCTCCTCTCCGTGGAGAAGATCACCGTTCTCTACGAGGGATTCCGGGCCCTGGACGGCGTGAGCCTCCGGTTGCGTCCGGGAGAAGTACGGGTGCTCATCGGCCCCAACGGGGCCGGGAAATCCACGCTGTTGGACACCATCACGGGACGGGTCCAGCCCACCGCGGGACGCATCCTCCTGGAGGGGAGGGACATCTCGCGTAGCAGCGAGCACGAACGGGCGAGGATGGGAATCCGGCGGAAGTTCCAGACGCCGAGTGTTTTGGAGCCGCTCACGGTGGCGGAGAACCTGCGCCTCTCGGTGCGGGCTACGGAGGGTTGGAGCCGGCTGGCCAGGCGGCCTACGCGGGCTACCGAGGAGGTGGTGGAGGAGATCCTAGAGACCATCGGGCTGGAACCGAAACGGCATGCACCTGCGGGGTCCCTCTCCCACGGGGAGAAGCAGTGGCTGGAAATCGGGATGGTGGCCGCAGGCCGGCCCCGCCTGATCCTTCTAGACGAGCCCACGGCGGGGATGACGCACCACGAGACCGCCCGGACCGTGGAGCTGGTGAGGGCTCTCGCGAAGCAGCACACGGTGCTGGTCGTCGAGCACGACATGGAGTTCGTGGAGATGCTGGGCGCAAGGATCACCGTCCTTCACATGGGCCGGGTCCTCCGGGAGGGGAGCCTGGAGGAGATCCGGTCGGACCCGGAGATCCGGGCCGTCTATCTGGGGCGGGTGGAGGCCAGATGCTGAGGGTGGTGGGCCTCTCCGCGGCGTACGGGGAGAGCCCCGTCCTCTGGGACGTGCATCTGGAAGTCGGACCCAAAGAGGCGGTCTGCCTGCTGGGCCGAAACGGGGCGGGCAAGACCACGCTCCTCCGGACCATCGTGGGCCTGCATCCGGTCCGCCAGGGGATCATCCGGTTCGGGGAGGAGGATCTCACCCGGAGGCCTCCGTATGAACGGGCCCGCCGCGGACTGGCCTATGTCCCGCAAGGAAGGGGGATCCTACCGCACCTCACGGTGGAGGAGAACCTCCGTCTCGCGGCGGCCGCCTGCGGTCAAGGCCGGGAAGAGACAGTCCGCCTGCAGGAGGCCGCGGATCGGTTCCCCGTCCTCCGGCGCCTGTGGCGCCGGAAGGGAGGGTTCCTCTCTGGAGGAGAACAGCAGCTGTTGGCCATCGCCCGGGCCCTGGTGATGCGGCCCCGGATCCTGCTGCTGGACGAACCCACCGAGGGGATCCAACCCTCCCTGGTGGAGGAAATCGGACGGATCCTCCAAGAGATCCGGGAGCGGGAGGGGATTGGGCTCCTTTTGGTGGAGCAGTACCTGGAGTTCGCCTGGACTCTGGCGGACCGCTACTCCGTGCTGCAGAAAGGGCGCGTGGTGGAAGAGGGGAGGACCCAGCAGGTCTCCTGGAAGGACGTGGCTCACCTGCTCAGCGTGTAGGAGGAGGGATGCGGCTGTCGGAGCGGGAGATCGAGAAACTGCTGATCTTCGTGGCCGCGGAGGTCGCCCGGCGACGCCGGGCCCGCGGGCTGAAGCTCAACTACCCGGAGGCAGTGGCCCTGATCACCGCGGAGATCCTGGAAGGAATCCGCGAGGGCAAAAGCGTGCCCGAGCTCATGCGGCTCGGACGGAAGATCCTCACCCGGGACGACGTGATGGAGGGAGTGCCGGAGATGGTGCGGGAGATCCAGGTGGAGGGCACGTTTCCGGATGGGACCAAGCTCGTGACCGTTCACGACCCCATTCCCTGAGGAGGCGATGGCATGCGGAGAAGGTGCTGGATGGCATCGGGAGCGCTCGCCCTGCTGCTCGCGAGTCCGGCCTGGGCGCACGTGAGGGCCGGCCCCACAGAGGGGATCGCGGCGGGAGTGCTCCACCCGCTCCACGGTGTGGACCACTGGGCGGTCATGGTGGCGGTGGGCATCTGGGCCCGATTTCTCGGAGGGCGGGCAACCTGGGCCGTTCCCCTCGGATTCCTCGCCAGCATGGGGGCGGGGAGTTGGGTGGGGATGCACGGCCGGTCCGCGACCTGGGTGGAGACGGGCATCCTCGCTTCCGCATTCCTTATGGGCCTTCTCTTGGCTGCCGCGGTGCGGCTGCCGAGCTGGCTGGGGACGGCGATGGGAGCCCTGTTCGCCTTCTTCCACGGCCATGCGCACGGGACAGAAGTCCCGCTCAACGCGGCGGGATGGGCCTACGGATTGGGATTTTCTGCCAGCACGGCCCTCCTTCACCTCCTCGGCATCCTCGTGGGGGAAGGCCTTCTCCGGTGGGGACAGGGGTCGCGGAGGCCCGATCGTCTGGTGCGTCTCGCGGGGGTTGCCCTGCTGGCGCTCCGCGTAGGAGGAGGCTGGATGTGACCCCGGGAGAGTACCTGCTGGAAGATGGCGAGGTGGAGCTGAATCCGGGGCGCCGGGTGATTCGGCTCCGGGTGGAGAACACCGGCGACCGCCCTGTGCAGGTGGGCTCGCACGCACACTTCTTCGAGGTCAACCGGGCCCTCCGGTTCGACCGCGGGAGGGCCTACGGGTTCCGGCTGAACATCCCTGCCGGGACCGCGGTGCGGTTCGAGCCGGGGCAAGTGCGGGAGGTGGAGCTGGTGGAGCTCGGGGGAGGCAGGACCGTGTACGGGATGAACGGCCTCGTCCAGGGGCCTTTGGATCTCTGCCGGGATGAGGCGTTCGCGCGGGCCCGGGAGAGGGGATTCCTATGAGGATCTCGCGGCGGGCGTACGCGGATCTCTACGGTCCCACCAAAGGGGATCGCATCCGCCTCGCAGACACCGACTTGATCCTGGAGATCGAGGAAGACCTCACGGTTCCCGGCGAAGAAGTGGTGTTCGGCGGCGGTAAGGTGGTCCGGGACGGGATGGGCCAGTCCCAGAGATCTCGGGCACAAGGAAGCCCGGATCTGGTGATCACCAACGTGGTGGTGCTGGATTTCTGGGGCGTGGTGAAGGCGGACGTGGGCATCCGGGACGGCAAGATCGTGGCCATCGGCAAAGCCGGGAACCCGGAGATCCAGGACCGCGTGACCCCAGGGCTCGAGATCGGACCCGGCACGGAGATCGTGGCGGGAGAAGGGAAGATCCTCACGGCCGGCGGCATTGACGCCCACATCCACTTCATCTGCCCGCAGCAGGCCTGGGAGGCGCTCTACAGCGGGATCACCACCATGATCGGAGGCGGTACGGGACCCGCGGAGGGGACGAAGGCCACGACCTGCACGCCGGGCCCTTGGTACCTGGCCCGGATGATGGAGGCGGTGGAGGCCCTTCCCCTGAACTTCGGGTTCCTCGGAAAAGGAAACGCTTCCTCCCGGGCGGCTCTGGAGGAACAGATCCTCGCGGGGGCCATCGGGCTCAAGATCCACGAGGACTGGGGGGCGACCCCGGCGGTGATCGACACGGCCCTCTCCGTGGCCGAGGACTACGACGTGCAGGTCACCATCCACACGGACACCCTCAACGAGAGCGGGTTTGTGGAGGACACCGTAGCGGCTTTCCGCGGGCGCACCATCCACACCTACCACTCGGAAGGGGCGGGCGGGGGCCACGCCCCGGACATCCTCAAGGTCGTGGCCTACCCGAACGTCCTGCCCTCCAGCACCAACCCCACCATGCCCTATACGGTCAACACCCTGGAGGAGCACCTGGACATGCTCATGGTCTGCCACCACTTGAACCCTCACGTGCCCGAGGACGTGGCGTTCGCGGAGTCGCGGATTCGTCCAGAGACCATGGCCGCGGAGGACGTGCTGCACGACCTAGGCGCCATCAGTATGATGAGCAGCGATTCCCAGGCCATGGGCCGCGTCGGGGAGGTCATCCTCCGGACCTGGCAAACCGCGCACAAAATGAAGCAGGAGCGGGGCCCTTTGCCCCAGGACTCTGACCGAAACGACAACTTTCGCATCCGACGCTACCTGGCCAAGTACACCATCAATCCGGCCATCGCCCACGGGATCGCACCGTACGTGGGATCCGTGGAGGTGGGAAAGATCGCGGATTTGGTGCTCTGGCGCCCCGCCTTCTTCGGGGTCAAGCCCGAACTGGTGATCAAAGGAGGCATGATCGTGGCTTCCCTCATGGGAGATCCGAACGCCTCCATCCCGACTCCGGAGCCGGTGCGGTACCGGCCCATGTTCGGAGCTCTGGGACGGTGCCGGGAGGCGGTGGCGGTCACCTTCGTCTCCCAGGTTTCCCTGGAACGCGGCACCCTCCCGGCCCGGATGCGCCGTCAGGCGCTCCCGGTGCGGGGTACCCGGATGGTCACCAAGCGGGATCTGAAGCTCAACGACGCCCTGCCCCGAGTGGAGGTGGATCCCGAGAGCTACGAAGTACGGGTGGACGGGGCTCGGGTGACGAGCGAGGCGGCCCGGGTGTTGCCCTTGGCGCAGCGGTACTTCCTGTTCTAGCCGTGGTGATCACGGAACTTCCCCAAGTATCTGAGATCCACGGGCTGCGGGTGGTAGACATCCCCATGACCGCGGAGGAACGCTCCCGGGTCCGGCGCCGAGTGGTGGCACCGGACGGCCGGGTGCTGCTGCTCGCCCTCCCCACGGGTACTGTCCTCCGGCCCGGGCAGGTCCTGGCGGTACAGGAGGGGGTCGCCTACCGGGTCACCGCAGCGGAAGAGGATGTGTTGGTGGTTTACCCCAGAGACCTCGAAGAGGCCGTGCGGATCGGCCACTTCTTCGGGAACCTGCACCGGGAGATCGAAGTGCAAGACGGAGCGGTGGTCGTCCCTTGGGACGGTGTCCTCCTCCACCGAGCCCGGCAGATGGGCTGGCAGGCGGAGCAGGATCGCCGCCCGTTTCACGGGCACCTGCGGGGGGGTCACCACCCGTGACGCCCCGCGACCTCCTGCTCCTGCTGCAGTGGTTCGACTCCCAGTTCCCGGTGGGTGCTTACGCCCACTCGGCAGGTCTAGAGGCATACGCCCAGCGGGGATCGGGTCCGGCGGAACTCCGCCGGCTTGCGGAGGTGTTCACGAGGCTGGGCGGGCTCCGGATGGACCTGGCCGCCTGTGCCCTGGCTTGGCGGGTGGCCCCCGAAGCAGTCCTGCTGGACCGGCTCGGCGCGGAGCTCACCGCCTGGCGCCCCGTCCCCGGACCTCGGGAGTCCAGCCTGAAGATGGGCCGCCGGTGGCTGCGGATGGTGCGGCGTCTGTACCCTTCCCTGGAGATCCCCTGCCTCCAGCACCCCCACCATGCCGTGGTGGTCGGCTGCTGCGGGCGTCTTTTCGGAGTTCCGGAGACGGCCCTCCTCCTCGCATACGGCCACAGCGCCCTCACCGCTCTCCTGTACGCCGCCACCCGGTGCATGCCTGTGAGCCCAGAGCAGGCGCAGGAGATCCTGCGGGATCTTCAGGAAGTCCTCGCCGCGCTGGTGGACGAGGTGGGGGAGGATCCGCATCGGCATCTCTGGAGCTGCACCCCTGCCTGGGATGTCCGAGCACACGAGCAAGCGCTGCTGCAGACGCGCCTGTTCCAGAGCTAGGGTCACCATGGAAAGGAGGGGAGCATCGTGAAGCCGGCCCGGATCGGAGTCGCGGGGCCTGTGGGATCCGGCAAGACATCGCTCCTGGACGCGCTGTGCAAGGCGATGCGCGACCACTACCGGGTCGCGGTCATCACCAACGACATCTACACTTACGAGGACGCAGAGTTCCTGGTGCGCTCCGGCGCGCTGCCCGCGGACCGGATCTTAGGGGTCCAGACCGGTGGGTGTCCGCACACCGCCATCCGCGAGGATCCCTCCATCAACCAGGAGGCAGTAGAGGAGATGCTGCGTCGGTTCCCTAACCTCGATCTGCTGTTCCTGGAGTCCGGAGGGGACAACCTGGCCGCGAGCTTCAGCCCTGAGCTCGTGGATGTGTTCATCTACGTGATCGACGTCGCCGGAGGAGACAAGATCCCCCGAAAGGGAGGTCCCGGCATCGTCCGCAGCGACCTCCTCGTGATCAACAAGACCGACCTGGCACCGCTTGTGGGTGCGGACCTCCGGGTCATGGAACGCGACGCGCGCGCCCAGCGGGGAGACCGGCCCTTCGTGTTCACCAACTTGAAGACGGGACAGGGCCTGGACCGGATCGTCCGGTGGATCCAGAGGGAGGTCCTGTTCGAAGAGGGAGCGTAGCCCGGGGCTCCGGGATGCTGAGAATCCGTGCTCCCGCTTCGGTGGAAGGGAGGCTCCGGGTCTTCCTGGAGTCGGGGAGAACGGGGACCCGCGTGGGAGATCTGGAAAGCGCCGGCCCTCTGCGGATCATCCGGCCGTTTCCCCTCTCCGAAGGGTGGGTCCTCCTCCAGATCCTCACGGTGGGCCCTGGGATACTGGGAGGAGACCGGTTCCGGATCGAGATCCACGTCGGCAGAGGAGCGAAAGCGGTGGTGGTCCAGCAGTCCGCCACCAAAGTGCACCGGATGCCGCAGGGCCTGAGAGCCACCCAGCACGTGCACCTCATCTTGGAGGAGGGCGCAGAGCTGGAGTATTACCCGGGCCTGACCATCCCGTATCCTGAGGCGGAATATCACCAGCGAACCGAGGCGTCCTTGTCCTCAGGTTCCCGCTTCGGGTTTGTGGAGATCTGGGCGATGGGTCGGGATCTCCGGAAAGAGCACTTGGCCTTTCGACGGATCGTGGCGGATCTAGGAGTCTACGTGGACGGAACTCCCGTCTACCGTGAGGCCCTCCACCTGGATCCCACCGCGGATCCCCTGGACGGGACGGGCCTCCTGGAGGGCGCGAGGTATGCGGGCAGCGGATTCTGGCGATGGGGACCGGCGGAGCCGGAGTTCTGGGAGGGCGACGGAGTGGTCCTCGCGGCGGGACGGACGGGTTTCGGGGATCTCTACCTCAAGGCTTTGGCTCGGGACGGGCTCTCGCTCCGAAAGCGGATCGAGGCTCTCCTCGCGTCTTGGCGCGCACGGTGGGGACTCCCCCCGATTGGCTGGGGGCGCTACGGCAGTGGATGGGGGTAGAGCGAAGGCCCCCTCCCGTTTGACATCCGGGAACCCCTTGTGTACCCTCTCGGGTGGCGCATTCGGAGGTGAGGACGCGTGAAGACCTACCAGCAGAAGCCGGCGGAGGTGGAGCGGAGGTGGTGGCTCGTAGATGCCCAGGGAAAGGTCCTGGGCCGGCTGGCGAGCCAAGTGGCGAGCCTCCTCCGGGGCAAGCATAAGCCCACCTTCACCCCGCACGTGGACGGCGGGGACTTCGTGGTCGTGGTGAACGCGGACAAGGTGCGGCTCACGGGGCGAAAGGCCGAGCGCAAGGTCTACTTCTGGCACTCAGGTTACCCGGGTGGGCTCAAATCCGCCACCGCGGGGGAACTGTTGCGTACCAAGCCCGAGGAACTCTTCCGGCTCGCAGTCCAGCGCATGCTCCCCAAGACCCGGCTCGGCCGGCGGATGCTCCGCAAGCTGAAGGTGTACCGTGGTCCGGACCACCCGCACGCGGCCCAGCAGCCCCAGAAGCTGGAGGTGGATGGATGAGCACGGCCACGGTTCCGCAGATCCAGGCGACCGGCCGGCGCAAGGAATCCAGCGCCCGGGTGTTCCTCCGTCCCGGATCCGGCCGCATCCTCGTGAACGGCAAGCCCTACGACGAGTACTTTGTGGGCGTTGCGCGGCGAGCGCGGGTGGTGGAGCCGCTCGCCCTCACGAACACCCTGGAACGCTTCGACGTCTACGCCACGGTAGCGGGCGGAGGCCAGACGGGTCAGAGCGACGCAGTCAGACACGGCATCGCCCGGGCCCTGGCAGAGGTGGATCCCGACCTGCGGCGTGTGCTGCGCCAGCACGGCCTCCTGACCCGGGATCCCCGGGTGAAGGAGAGGAAGAAGTACGGGCGCAAGCGGGCGCGGCGCGGCTTCCAGTACTCCAAGCGCTAGCGTTCCCGGGACACCCGGAACCCCCTGGGGGCGGCTGGAAGGCCGCCCCTTTCCGTTTCCCGCACGGAGGGGCCGCTTCAGGGGGATCCGGTGTTAAAGTTAAGGAAAGGGCAACCGCCCGCGGAGGGGAGATCGGTGGCGAGAACACGGGTGCTGATCCTGGGGGCGGCGGGGCGGGACTTCCACAACTTCAACGTGTACTACCGGCACCGGCCTCAGTACCAGGTGGTGGCCTTCACCGCAGCGCAGCTTCCTGCCATCGCGGGCCGCCGCTACCCGCCAGAGCTGAGCGGCCCGCACCACCCCGAGGGGATCCCCATCGAGCCGGAAGAGCGCCTGGAGGAGCTCGTTCGTGCCTACCAGGTGGACGAGGTGGTCTTCGCCTACAGCGATGTCAGCCACGAGCACGTTATGCACCTGGCCAGCCGCGCGCTCTCCGCGGGCGCGGGGTTCCGGATCCTGGGGCCACGGGAGACCATGCTGCGCAGCGACCGCCCGGTTCTGAGCGTCTGCGGGGTGCGCACGGGCGCGGGCAAGAGCCCCACGAGCCGCTACCTCGCGGCGCTCCTGCGGGGGCTGGGCCAGCGGGTGGTGGTGGTCCGCCACCCCATGCCCTACGGGGATCTGCGGGCGCAGGTGGTGCAGCGGTTCGCAAGCCTCGAGGACCTGGAAGCCGCTTCCCTCACCCTGGAGGAGCGGGAGGAGTACGAGCCCCACCTGCGGCAGGGGCAGGTGGTGTTCTCCGGGGTGGACTACGAGCAGGTCCTGGCCGCGGCGGAGCAGGAGGCGGACGTGATCCAGTGGGAGGGGGGCAACAACGACCTTCCCTTCTTCGTTCCGGATCTGCACGTGGTGGTGTGCGATCCCCTGAGGCCGGGCCACGAGCTGCGCTACCACCCGGGGGAAGCCAACCTGCGAATGGCGGACGTGGTGGTCATCAACAAGGTCTCCACCGCCCGCAGGGAGCACGTGGAGGCCGTGCGCCGGAACGTGGCCGCGGTCAATCCGCGTGCCCGCATTGTGGAAGTGGACAGCGTGCTGGCCGTAGATCGGCCGGACCTCCTGCGGGGCCGGCGGGCGCTCGTGGTGGAGGACGGACCCACCACCACCCACGGGGGCATGGGGTACGGAGCGGGATACATCGCGGCCCGAGCGTACGGGGCGGAGATCGCGGATCCCCGCCCCGCCGCGGTGGGCTCCCTCCGGGAGGTCTACGCCTCCTACCCCCACCTCCAACACGTGTTGCCCGCCCTCGGCTACAGCCCCCAGCAACTCCTGGAGCTCGAGGAGACCATCAACCGGGCGGAGGCGGACGTGGTGGTGTTCGGTACCCCCGTGGACCTGTCGCGGGTGCTGCGCGGCCTCAATAAGCCCGCGGTCCGGGTCAGCTATGAGATCGAGGAGGCAACCCCGCAACTGCGGGGGATCCTGGAAGAGTGGCTCGCGCAGGTGGGCCGGCGGTCCCGTTCGGAGGTGGTGAGGTAGCCATGGGCTCGGGGCTGCGCGGTCGCGACCTGCTCTCCATGGAGGACTTGAGCCGGGAGGAGATCCTGGAGATCCTCGACCTGGCGAGCCACCTCAAGCGGGAGCAACGCATACGGCGACCTCACCGCTTGCTCCGGGGGCGGACCCTCGCCCTCCTCTTCGAGAAGCCCTCCCTCCGCACCCGGGTCACCTTAGAGGTGGCCATGCGGCAGCTCGGAGGCGATGTGGTCTCCCTGACCCAGCAGGAGATCGGGCTGGGGGTACGGGAGAGCGTGGCGGACGTGGCCCGCAACCTCAGCCGGTGGGTGGACGGGATCGCGGCTCGGGTCTTCAGCCACCGCACCTTGGAGGACCTCGCGCAGGCCGCGGAGGTCCCTGTGATCAACGCCCTCAGCGACCGGGAGCACCCCTGTCAGACCCTCGCGGATCTGCTGACCATCCGGGAGAAGCTCGGGACCTTCCAGGGAACCGTGGTGGCCTGGGTGGGGGACGGCAACAACGTGTGCCACTCGCTGCTTTTGGGGGGCGCTAAGGTGGGGCTCTCCCTGCGGGTGGCCACGCCGGAGGGCTACGAGCCGGACCGGGTCATCCTGGAGGCCGCGCGGAGCTCGGGGGAGCGGATGGGAGCCCAGATCCTGCTCACCCACCGGCCGGAGGAGGCGGTGCGGGGCGCCCAGGTGGTCTACACGGACGTGTGGACCAGCATGGGGCAGGAAGCCGAGCAGGAGAAGCGACGCCGGGCCTTCGCGGGCTTCCAGGTGAACGAGGCCCTCCTCGCCTACAGTCCGGAGGCCTTGGTGATGCATTGCCTCCCGGCGCACCGGGGAGAGGAGATCACGGACGCGGTGCTGGACGGGCCCCGATCCGTGGTGCTGGATCAGGCGGAGAACCGGCTCCACGTCCAGAAGGCCCTGCTGGCCCTGGTGCTCGGGGGATGACCTGGCCCCTTCCCCTCCGCATCGCCGACCTGGTGGACATCGCCATCGTCTCCGTGGTGGTCTACCAGGTCATGATGCTCATCCGGGGCACCCGGGCAGTCCAGCTGGTGCAGGGGATTGCCGTTCTCGCGGGGGGCTACCTTCTGGCCTCCTGGTTGCAGCTCTACGCCCTCCAGGCCATCCTCGGGTACCTGGGCGGCATCATCCCCGTAGCCCTGCTGGTGCTGTTCCAACCCGAGCTTCGGCGGCTGCTGGAGCAGATCGGACGGGGCCGTCTGTTGTGGGGCGCCGGGGCTCCCCTGGAGCGGGACGTGGCGCTGCGGCTGGCGAACGATCTCGCCCGGGCCGCCCGGATCCTGGGACAGCGACGCATCGGGGCCCTGGTGGTCATCGAGCGGCGGACCGGCCTCAACGACTTCATCGAGACGGGCGTCCGTCTAGATGCCCTCTGTTCCGTCCCCCTCCTGTTGAACATTTTCTATCCCAACACGCCCCTCCACGACGGCGCGGTGATCGTCCGGGGGAACCGGGTGGTTGCGGCCGGGTGCCTGTTGCCCCTCAGCGAGAGCCCGCTTCTCAGCCGCTCCCTGGGAACCCGACACCGGGCCGCGGTGGGGATCACGGAGGGGACGGACGCGGTGGCCATCGTGGTCTCCGAGGAGACGGGGACCATCTCTCTCGCGCAGGAGGGGTCCCTGCGCCGGGGGCTATCGGAGGAAGAGCTGAAGGCCACGTTGTTGAACCTGTTCGCGGTCGCCCCCATCCGGGGCCCGGTGCCCTGGTGGCGGAGCCGGCCCGCGTGAGATCGGAGGAGGATCGGGGGCCGGCACAGGAGGCCCTGTGAGGACCCAGCATGCGTCGGCGGGAGCGTACCCTGTACCGAGTCCTCTCCGTAGGGATCGCGGTGGTCCTGTGGTACCTGGTGGCCGCCTCCCAGAACCCGGAGACGGAGCGGGTGATCGGCACGGAGCTCGCCCTCCGCAACCTCCCTCCCGACCTCGCCGTGGTCCGCGCACCCCGCCGGGTGGACATCCGGGTGCGGGCCCCCCGGACGGTCCTGGCCGACCTCGGCCCCCGGTCCGTGACCGCCTGGGTCAACCTGGCGGACGCGGAGCCGGGGGAGTACCGCCTCCCCGTTCGGGTAGACGCTCCCCCTCGGGTGCGGGTGGTGGAGGTGGTGCCGGAACAGGCCACGGTGGTGGTGGACGCCCTCACGCAGCGCCAACTCCCCGTGGAGGTCGCCCTCCAGGGCACGACGCCGCAGGGCATGACCGTGGAGCGGCCGGAGGCCCGGCCTGCCCGGGTCACCGTGAGCGGTCCGAGGAGCTCGGTGCAGCGAGCCCGGCGGGCCCTGGCCCCCGTGGACCTCAGCGGGCTCCAGAACACCCAGACGGTCACCGTGCGGGTGCGGATCCTCGGGGAAGGGGGGGAGGAGGTACAGGGGGTGGAAGTGCGCCCCCCCCAGGTCCAGGTGCGTCTCGTGGTGCAGGAGGCCCTGCTCATGCGCCTCGTGCCCGTGATCCCAGAGGTGAGGCCAAGCCTGCCCGCGGGGACGCGGATCGCCCTGGTGGAGGTACAGCCTCCCCTTCTGCGGGTGCGGGGTCCGGAAGAGGCAGTAGCGCGCCTGACGGCCCTCTCCACGGAACCCATCGAGGTCCGAGGCCTCCAGGGGGAAGCCCGGTACACGGCGCGGGTGCTTTTCCCAAACCGCGTGCGGCCGGAAGGCCCCTCCACGGTCTCCGTGCGGGTCGTCGTCCTCCCCTCGCCCGTGACCCGAGAGATCCGGGACGTGCCCGTGGTGGTGGAGGGGTTGGGTGCGGGATTGGAGGCGACCTGGGAGCCCGATCGCGTACAGGTCCGGGTGGTTGGGTCCGAGGAAGCCGTGGTCAACCTCCCGGAGGGGGAGGTGCGGGCCGTGGTGGATGCGGCCGGATTGGGTCCCGGGACCGTGCGGAGGCCCGTTCAGGCGCGGGTACCGCAGGGCATCTGGGTGGTGGCGTCCACACCTCCGGAGGTCACCCTGCGGATCCGACGACGGCCGTAGAATGGGCGGAGGGATGGCACGGCTGTTTGGGACGGATGGGATCCGGGGTGTGGCCAACGCCACGCTCCCGCCCGAGCTGGCCTTTCAGGTGGCCCGGGCCGCGGCCCAGGTCCTCGCGCCTGGCGGCGGAGTCTTCTTCGTGGGCCGGGATACCCGGCTGAGCGGTCCCATGCTGGAGGGAGCCCTGATCGCGGGACTGTGTTCCGCTGGGGTCTCCGTGGTTCGCGGCGGGATCCTCCCCACCGCCGCGGTCGCCTACCTCACCAGGAACCTGGGCTGCGACGCGGGCGTGGTGATCTCTGCCTCCCACAACCCCATCGAGGACAACGGCATCAAGTTCTTCGACCGCACCGGCTACAAGCTCTCCGACGAGGTGGAGGCGTGGATCGAGCAGGCCCTCTCCGAGGCAGGGCCCAGGCCCACGGGCACCCTCGTGGGAGGGGTCCGGGATCTCGTAGACGGGGAAGAACGCTACCTCCGCCATCTCGTGGCGCGCGCACGGCCCGTCCGCGGGCTGCGGGTGGTGGTGGACTGCGCCTTCGGAGCCGCCTACCGCCTGGCGCCCCGGCTTTGGGAGTTGCTGGGCGCGGAGGTGGTGGCTCTCCACGAGGAGCCGGACGGAACCCGGATCAACGTGCGCTGCGGCTCCACCCATCCGGAGCCCCTACAGGCCGCGGTCCGGGCTCATGGGGCGGATCTGGGATTTGCCCACGATGGGGACGCGGATCGGGTGATCGCCGTGGACGGGCGCGGCGCAGTGGTGGACGGGGACCTCATCCTCGTGGCCTGCGCCCGACACCTGCTGCGCAGAGGGGAACTGGAGCCCCGGGTGGTGGTGGTCACCGTAATGACCAACCTGGGCGTGGAACGTGCGCTGGAGCGGGAGGGCATCCGGGTGGTTCGGGCCCCCGTGGGGGACCGGTACGTTCTTGAGCACATGCTCAAGACCGGGGCAGTGCTGGGAGGAGAGCAGAGCGGGCACATCGTCTTCTCCCACCTGGCCACCACCGGGGACGGGCTGCTCACCGCGGTGCAGTTGGTGAACGCCATGGTGGAGGCGGACAAGTCGCTCCACGAGCTCGTCTCGGACATCGAGCGCCTCCCCCAGGTTCTCCACAACGTCCGGGTGCGGGACCCGCGGGCGGCCCTGGAGGACGAGGTCGTGCAGAGAGCCGTGGCCCGCGCCGCAGATGCTCTAGGCCGCGCTGGCCGCCTCCTGGTGCGCCCCAGCGGCACGGAAAGCGTGGTCCGCGTCATGGTGGAACACGAGGACGCCGGGACTGCAGAGGCTCTGGCCCGGGAGCTCGCGGACCTCATCCGGTCCCGGGCCGGGGGATCGTAGGGTTGGGCGGACTGTGGCGCGTGGGTGCCGTGGTGTGGATGGTGCTGGTGGGAACCCTGGGCCTCCTCCCGGAAGAGGCTAATCCGGGACTTCCCCTGAGCGGTGCCCCTTCCCACCTCGGAGCGTTCCTGGTCCTCGTGCTCCTCCTGCGGCGGTGGCCCCTCTCGGCTTGCGGAGCGGCCGCGGCCGCATGGGCGTACGGATTGGGGGTCGAGGGGCTACAGGGGTTTGCCGGATGGCGAGCCGTGGAATTGGGCGACGTGGCGGCGAACACCGCGGGCATCCTCCTCGGGTTGCTGCTGGATCTCTTCCTGCCGGCCAGGCGGAGATGAGCGGATCCTCCTGGGACGTGATCGTGATCGGGGCGGGCCCTGCGGGCGGCATGGCCGCCTGGACTGCGGCCCGGACGGGCCTGCGGGTCCTCGTTCTGGAGGAGCACCCCGTGGTCGGGGACCCCGCCCACTGCGCGGGAAAGCTCTCCGTGCACGCGTTTGCGGAGTTCGGAATTCCCCACGCCCTGGCCCGCACCGCCCTCCGGGCGGCCACCGTATACTCCCCGGAAGGCCAGCCCGTCACCCTGCGCCGTCAGACTCCGGATTCCTACGTGGTGGACCGAGATGCCTTCGATCGGTGGCTCGTCCAGCAGGCCCTGGCCTCGGGCGCGGAGCTCCTCCTGAGGACCCGGGCGTGCGCGGTGACCCGGGATCGGAATGAGATGGTGGTGGAGGCGGTGCGGGGCCGGGCGTCCCTGCATTTCCGGGCCCCGGTGGTGGTGGACGCAGAGGGGGCACGGGCTCGGCTCGCGACCCTCGTGGGCGTGCACTCCCCCCGGCGGGTGCTCCAGGGGCTCCAGTACGAGGTTACGGGCATCGCCCTAGAGGCGCCGGACACCGTGGAGGTGTACCTCGGCCGGCAGTGGGCACCTGGGTTCTTCGCCTGGCTCATGCCCTTGGGAGAGCGGGACGCCCGGATCGGGGTGTGCGTGGACCCGCGCCTTGCCCCCCGTCCGCCCGCCGCCTACCTCGAGGAGCTCCTCCGCAACCACCCGGCCCTCTCGCCTCGGGCCCGCGGTCTCCGCGTGGTGCGCCGGTTGGGGGGATGGATCCCGCTCGTCCTGCACCCCCGGCCCACGTACGCGTCGGGCTTCCTGGTGGTGGGAGACGCCGCGGGGCACGTGAAGGCCACCTCTGGGGGAGGCATCTACTACTCCTTGGTGGCGGGCCAGCTCGCGGCCCAGGCTGCGGCCCAATACCTCTCGGGAGCGCACCAGGCGCTGCGGTCCTACGAGCAGGCCTGGCGCGCCCGTTTCGGGCGAGAGGTCGCCTTCACCGCGTGGATCCGTCGAGCCCTCGATCGCATCCCGGATGAGGACCTCTCCCGCTTCCTCACGGGAATCGTCCAGGCCGGAGAGCTCCAGCGGGTGATCGGGGAGTACGGCGACACCCAGTACCAGTCCCGCCTGTTCCGGCCCTTTCTCGCCGCTGCCCTGCGGGTGGGCCTGCGCCACCGCGCCCTCGCCCGCGCGGTAGCCCGCACCCTCCTGGCCCTCTTCGCGACCTGGTAGACACCCCGGGTACTCCTTCGTTTGGAGGATTTTCCCGAGTATACTGGACGAAGAGGAGAGGACGTGCGGGCCTGCCGACGAAGAAAGGCAGGCAAAGCGGGTCCGGAAAGGAGGGGAGAGGGGAGTCGTTGGGAGAAGCGCCAGGACCCACGGGAAGCCCTCCCGTGGGTTGACGAGGCGGGGGATCTCGACCGGAGCGGGAGCTCCGGATCGGCGGGTGACCCCAGGCCCACGCCGGCGGGCCTCCGGAAACCCATCCGGTGGAGGAAAAGGGAGCTGACAAAGCCACGGGGGCAACCCTGGGACAATAGGCTCCTGGCCGGCAAAGCCGATTCATTCCTTCCCGGGCGCGATGCTGCCCCCTTCGCGCCCGTCATCCGACCGGAAAACCGAGGGTGCCCAGGAGGTGCGGGAGAGTCTCCCGTGCTCCTGGAAGGGGACATCTCCGAAGGGAGGGATTTGGATGCGTGTGACCGTCAGCATCATCAAGGCGGACATCGGGAGCATCGGTGGGCACACCCTGCCCAGTGCGGAGCTCCTTCAGGCGGTCCGGGATCGGGTCTTCCCCGAGCGCGGTCAGCTCCTGCTCGACGCCTTCGTCTTCCACTGCGGAGACGACATCTCCATCGTGATGACCCACACCCACGGGGTTGGGCATGAGCGGGTCCATGCCCTGGCGTGGGAGGCCTTCCGGGCGGCCACCGCGGTGGCGAAAGCCCAAGGCCTGTACGGAGCCGGGCAGGACCTCCTGGTGGACGCTTTCAGCGGCAATGTGCGGGGCATGGGGCCTCAGGTGGCGGAGATGACCTTTGAGGAGCGGCCCAACGAGGCCCTCATGATCCTGGCCGCGGACAAAACCGAGCCGGGCGCCTTCAACCTGCCCCTGTACCTGGCCTTCGCGGACCCCATGTACTCCCCGGGGCTGCTCCTCAGCACGGAGCTCCACGACGGGTTCCGGTTCCGCATCATGGACGTGGAGTACACGGAGGGGGATCGCGTCGTCGAGTTGGATGCGCCGGAGCGCCTGTACGACATCGCGGCCCTCCTGCGGGATACGCACCGCTACGTGATCGAGTCCATCTGGTCCCGGAAGTACCCCACGGAACAGGCGGCGGTGGTCTCCACCACGCGCCTGCGGAACATCGCGGGCCGGTACGTGGGCAAAGACGATCCCGTGGCCATCGTGCGGGTGCAGAAGATCTTTCCGGCCACGGAGGAGTTCGGACCGCCGTTCGCCCTGGGGGCCTTCGTGGCGGGCGATACCCGCGGGAGCCACAACCTGCCGCTCCTGCCCGTGCCCGTGAACACCCCCGCGAGCACCTTCTTCTGCATCCCCATGGTCTGCGCCCTGGGGTTCGCCCTCCACGAGGGCAAGCTCACGGGACCCGTGGATCTCTTCAGCGACCCCGTGTGGGCGCCCGTGCGGGAGCGCATCGTGGACAAGGCCCTGGAGATGCGCAAGCAGGGGTTCTTCGAGCCCGCCATGCTCCCCTACTCCGAGCTGGAGTACGGCGGCATCGTGGCGCGGCTGGAGCGGCTCGAGAAGGAGTTCCGCGTGGTGCGGCAGGAGGCTCCCGCGGCCACCAGCTGAATCGCGGACGGTGCGGGGCGGAGACCGGGTCGGTGTCCGCCCCCCTTTCCTTTGGAGGGGTTCCATGTGCGGGATTATGGGGTACATCGGGGAGCGCAACGCGGTGGAGGTTTTGCTGGACGGCCTGCGGCGCCTGGAGTACCGCGGCTACGACTCCGCGGGGATCGCGGTGGCCCGGAACGGCGCCATCGCGATCCGGAAGACCGCGGGCAAGCTGGGACGTCTGATGGAGCTCCTGGAACGGGACCCCGTGGAGGGCAACGTGGGAATCGGACACACCCGCTGGGCCACGCACGGAGAGCCCACGGACACCAATGCGCACCCCCACGCGGACGAGTCCGGGCGGTTCGTGGTGATCCACAACGGCATCATCGAGAACTTCCTGCCCCTCCGGGAAGAGCTGACGCGTCAGGGACATGTCTTCTGCTCAGACACGGACACGGAGATCCTCGCCCACCTCATCGAGGAGGAGTACCGGGGGGATCTTGCGGAGGCCGTTCGCCGGGCCGTCCAACGGGCCCGGGGCGCGTATGCGCTCGTGGCCATGTGCGCACACGAGCCGGATCGCCTGGTGGCCGTGCGGATGATCAGCCCGCTCGTGGTGGGCTTCGGCCTGGGCGAGGCGCTCCTCGCCTCCGACATCCCCGCCCTTCTTCCCTACACCCGGGACGTGCTGGTGGTGGAGGACGGGGAGATGGTGGTGCTCACGAAGGACGGGGCCCGGCTGCTCCGTCTGGACGGCAGCCCTGTGAAACGGGATCGGGTGCACGTGACCTGGAGCCCGGAGCAGGCAGAGCGGGCGGGATACCCTCACTTCATGCTGAAGGAGATCTTCGAGCAGCCTCAGGTCCTGGCGGAAACCCTGATGGGCCGGATCACTCCCGAGGGCCGCGTCTACCTCGAGGACGTGCATTTCCCCGAGGGGTTCGTGGAGAGGCTTGAGAAGGTCTGGATCACCGCGTGCGGGACCGCCTTCCACGCGGGCCTGTACGGCCGGATGCTGCTGGAGCGCCTGGTCCGGATCCCCGTGGAGGCGGACTACGCCCACGAGCTCCGCTACCGGGATCCCCTCCTGGGACCGGGCACCCTCACCGTGACCATCAGTCAGTCCGGGGAGACCGCGGACACCCTGGCGGCCGCGCGCCTGTGCCGGGAGCGGGGCTCCCGGATCCTCGCCATCACCAACGTGGTGGGCAGCACCCTGAGCCGGGAGGCCCACGACGTCCTCTACATCCGGGCGGGCCCGGAGATCGCGGTGGCCAGCACGAAGGCCTACCTCGCCATGCTGGTCGCCCAGGTGCTCCTGGTCCTCTTCCTCCGGGAACATCGGATGGGGCACGATCCGGCCCTCCACCAGGCCTTGCTGCAGGAGCTGCAGCACCTGCCCGCCAAGGTCCAGGAGGTCCTGAACGACCAGGAGGCCGTCATCCGGCTGGCGCGTCAGATCTGTGAGGCGGAGCACCTCTACTTCATCGGACGCGGCCTGGACTACGCGGTCGCCCTCGAGGGCTCCCTCAAGCTCAAGGAGATCAGCTACCTCCACTCCGAGGCCATGCCCGCGGGCGAGCTGAAGCATGGGACCCTCGCCCTCATCACCCATGGCACCCCCGTGGTGGTGGTCCTCACCCAGCGGGCGGTGTACGAGAAGACGGTCAGCAGCCTCCAGGAGGTGAAGGCCCGGGGCGGGTACGTGATCGCCGTGGCCTACGCGGACGACGAGGAGGTCGGGAAGTACGCGGATGTGGTCCTCCGCGTTCCCCGCACCCACGACTTCCTGAGCCCCATCCTGGCCATCCTGCCCCTCCAGCTGCTGGCCTACTACGTGGCCCGGGAACGTGGCCACGACATCGACCAACCCCGCAATCTCGCCAAGAGCGTCACCGTGGAGTAAAAATTCCCGAGGAGCCTCCGGGATCCATCGCGAACTCCAATCCGGGATGGTGGACCCGGAGCTCCTCGAGTGGCTCGTTTGTCCGGTTTGCAGGGCCCCGATCCGCCCGGAAGGGGATCGCCTGGTATGCACCCGCTGCGGTCGGCGCTACCCGGTCCGGGAGGGCATCCCCGTGATGTTGGTGGAGGAGGCGGAGGGACCCGAGGGCGCGTGAGGATCCTCGGCATCGGCGTGGACTTGGTGGAGGTTCCCCGCGTTCAGCGGGCCCTGGCGCGGTGGGGAGAGCGGTTCGTGGCGCGCATCTTCACCGAGTCCGAGCGGCTCCGGGCGGGCGAGGGTCCGAACCGGGTCCTCCGGCTCGCAGCCCGATTCGCGGCCAAAGAGGCCGTGATGAAGGCCCTGGGAACCGGCCGCAAGGGGGTGAGCTGGCGGGAGATCGAGGTCACCAACGACCCCGCGGGCCGGCCGAGGGTACGCCTTTGGGGCCGGGCGGCCCGGGTCGCCCGGCGAAAAGGAATCCGGGAGGTCCACGTCTCCCTCACACACGGACACGAGTACGCCGCGGCCTTCGCGGTCGCGGAAGGGGAGGAGCCGAGGGAGGGGGAGGGATGAAGCTGGTGACCTCGGAGCAGATGCGGATGATCGAGCGCCGCGCCTCGGAGGTCGGGATTCCCACCGCGGTCCTGATGGAGCATGCAGGCCGGGCGGTGGCCCACGTGGCCTGCGAGTTCCTCAGGGAGCGGGGCGGCGGCCGGGTGCTGGTGGTGTGCGGCAAGGGCAACAACGGCGGGGATGGGCTGTGCGCGGCTCGGCACCTGCAAAACGCAGGGGTCCCCGTTCGGGGGATGCTGCTGGCCCGGGACCAGGATCTCTCCGGGGACGCGGCCGCGAACCTCCGGGCCGCCCGGGCGGCGGGGATCGAGGTGGACAACGTGGTGGGCCCGGTGGATGCCGCCCTTCGGGCTGCTCTGAGCGGTTATCAGTTGGTGGTGGACGCCATCTTCGGCACGGGTTTCCGAGGGCCCGCGGTGGGGCTGGCGGCCCGGGCCATCGAGGCCCTCAACGAGTCCGGGATCCCTGTGCTGGCCGTGGACGTCCCCTCGGGGCTGGAAGCGGACACCGGTCGGGTGGAAGGGCCCTGCGTGCGGGCGGCGGTCACGGTCACCATGGGGTTTCCGAAGGTGGGGATGGTGGTCCATCCGGGTGCGGAGTTCTGCGGCCGGGTGGTGGTCGCGGATCTCGGCATTCCCCGCACCCTGGTGGAGGAAGTGGGGATTCGGGCAGAGCTCAGCACCGCGGCACAGGTCCGCACCCTCCTCCCGCCCCGGGCCCCGGATACGCACAAGGGGACCTACGGCCGGGTGCTGCTGGTAGGGGGAAGCAGCTGGTTCAGCGGTGCCCCGCGGCTCATGGCCCTGGGAGCCCTGCGGGCAGGCGCAGGCCTCGTGCGGCTCGTGGTGCCGGAATCCATCTTTCCCGCGGTGGCGAGCTCCGTGGTGGAGGCGATGCCCCTCGGGCTTCCGGACGAGGGGGGGGTCCTCTGCAACGCCTCCCTTGAGCCCATTCTGGAGCTCGTGCACGAGGCGGATGTAGTAGGAATCGGTCCGGGGATGACGACCCGGGGCGACGTTCCACACCTGGTTCGGGAGGTGATCCGGGGAAGCCCCCGTCCCGTGGTCTTGGACGCGGACGGCCTCAACGTCCTGGCGGGACACCCGGAGGTCCTCCGAGAGGCCCGTTCTCCCGTGGTCATCACCCCGCATCCGGGAGAGCTCGCCCGTCTGCTGGGCGTCTCCTCCGCGGAGATCCAGCGGGGGCGGATCCACGCAGCCCAATCCGCTTCCCGGATCACCGGGGCCGTGACGGTGCTCAAGGGGGCCCGAACCGTGGTGACGGACCCCAACGGCCGGCTGGCGGTGATCCCCACGGGCAATCCCGGGATGGCCACGGGCGGGATGGGTGATGTGCTCACGGGCGCGATCGCGGCCCTGATCGGCCAGGGTCTGGGTCCCTTCGATGCGGCCTGGGTGGGTGCCTTTCTCCATGGGGCCGCGGGCGATCTCGTGGCAGCCTCTCTGGGCGATCGGGGACTCCTGGCCCGGGAGGTAGCGGACGCCATTCCCGTGGTCATCCGGCGCATCCACGAAGGGACGATGCCCGAACCCGTGACCTACCTCCATGCGGCCTGCCCGAGTTGAGGTGGATCTGGCTGCCATCCGGCACAACGTGGTGACGGTGCGCGGCTTCCTGGGCCGATCCACGCAGCTGATGGCCGTGGTGAAGGCGGACGCTTACGGGCACGGGATGGTTCCCGTGGCGAGAGCCGCGGTGGAGGCGGGCGCGGCGTGGTTGGGGGTGTCTTTTTCCCCGGAGGCGAAGGCCCTCCGGCAGGCCGGGATCTCCGCTCCCGTGCTGGTTTTGGGGCCCGCGACGCCGGAGGAGATGCTGGATCTTGCCCCGCAGCAGGTTTCCTTCGCGGTCTTCTCCCCCGGGAGCCTTCAGGCCGCGCAGCGGGCAGCGGCCCGATCCTCCTTCGGGATCGCGGTCCACCTCGAGGTGGACACCGGGATGCGGCGGTACGGATTCCCGCCCGAGGAGGCCGTGCCCGCGGCGGACGCCATCGCCTCCACGCCGGGCCTGCACCTCGAGGGGATCTACACGCACTTCGCCACCGCGGACGAGGATCCCGCCTTTGCCCGAACGCAGCTGCGGCGGTTCCAGGAGGTTCTCGCGGCCCTGGAGTCGAGGGGGCACCGGGTACCCTTCCGTCACGCGGCCAACAGCGCCGCCACCTTCACCCTCCCCGACGCCCACTACGATCTGGTGCGGGTGGGGATCGCCCTGTACGGCCTTTCCCCCGGCGTGCAGACCCCGGCGCTTCGCCCCGCCCTGCGCCTGGTCGCGCAGGTGGTCCAGGTGCGGAGGGTCCCGGAGGGCACCCGGGTCGGGTACGGGGGCGCCTACCGAACCCCCCGCGAAACCACCCTCGTCACGGTACCCGTGGGGTATGCGGACGGGCTTCCCCGGGCGCTTTCTGATCGCGGGCGGGCCTTCCTCCGGGAAACCCTCGTGCGGTACGCAGGCCGGGTGTGCATGGATGCCCTCATGCTGGACGCAGGCGATCTCCCCGTGGAGGAAGGGGACGAGGTGGAGCTGTTGGGGCCTCACGTGCCCGTGGAGGAAGTGGCTACTGCATGCGGCACCATTCCGCACGAGATCGTCTCCCGCCTCTCCGCGTACCTCCCCCGGGTGTATCGGTAGCCGTGCGTCTCGTTCCCTTCGGCCGGGCTGCGGTGCTGGTGGATCTGGGGGAGGAGATCTCGCCCCGGATGCTGGCTCGGGTGCTGAGCGTGGACCGGGCGCTCCGGGAGGTCCCAGGGGTGAGGGAGACGGTCCCCGCTTACGGCTCGGTCCTCGCATGCTTGGAGAAAGCATCGGACGTGGAGGCCGTCAAGAAGGCGCTCGCAGGCCAACTGGGAGAGCCGGAGCCCCTCTCGAGCGAACGGGTCCTGGAGATCCCCGTCGCCTACGGGGGCATTCACGGTCCGGACCTCGATCGGGTGGCCGCGTGGGCGGGTTTGTCCCCGGAGGAGGTGGTGGACCTCCACTCCGGCACGGAGTACCTCGTGTACATGCTGGGGTTCGCCCCCGGATTCCCGTATATGGCCACCGTGCCCGAGCGCATCGCGGCGCCCCGCCTCCCGCGGCCCCGGACCGCGGTGCCCCCAGGATCCGTGGGGGTTGCGGGCCGGCTCACGGGGATCTACCCCGCGCCCACGGCGGGGGGATGGAACCTCCTGGGCCGTACCCCCCTCTTGATCTTCGACCCCACGCGATCACCGCCCGCGCTCCTGGAGGTGGGGGATCGGGTGCGGTTTTCCCCTCTTCCTCCGGAGGAGTTCCGCGAACCCACCCCTCCTCCCGTACCCCCGCAGGAGGGACGGCCCGCCATCGCGGTCCTCCGGGGTGGCCTGTGCACCACGGTGCAGGACCTGGGGCGCTACGGGTACCGGCGTTATGGAGTTCCGCCCTCGGGGGCCATGGATCCAGAGGTCCTGAGGAGTGCCAACGGGGCCGTGGGCAACCCTCAGGAGGCCGCGGGCCTGGAGTTCACCTGGCCCGGGCCGATCCTGGAAGCGCTCGTGGACCTCGTGGTGGCGGTGGGGGGCGCGGATTTCGCTCCGGAAGTCGCGGGGAAGTCGGTTCCCCTCAATCGGCCCGTGCGGTGGCGGAGGGGGGAGGTGATCCGGTTTCGGGGCCGGAGGCAAGGCACGTGGGCCTACCTCGCGGTCGGTGGCGGGATTCAGGTCCCTCCTGTCCTCGGGAGCCGGAGCACCCACGTCCGAGCCCGGCTCGGGGGGCTGGAGGGCCGGCCTCTCCGGACCGGAGACGTGCTCTGCGTGGGGCACGGGCTCGGCATCGGGGCGTCCTCCTCGCCCGTGTCCAGGACGGGGCCCATCCGGGTCCTTCCGGGCCCGCACCTTGCAGCCTTCGGGGCGGGTGCCTTCGAGCGGTTTGTGGCCTCCACATACACGGTGAGCCCGCAGAGCGATCGGTCCGGCTACCGCCTTGAGGGCCCCCGGATCCCCCACGCAGGACCCGGTGAGATCCTGTCTCAGGGCATGATCCCGGGAGCCGTCCAGGTCCCTCCGGACGGGCAACCCATCGTCCTGATGCGGGATGGTCCCACCACGGGCGGGTATCCCGTGCTCGCGGTGATCCCGGAGGAGGAGCTGGGTCGGTTCGCGCAGTACGGACCCGGGGAAGTGGTGCGGTTCACTCCGGGCTGAGGGATGGACCATCTCCACGACCTCGTTGGCCAGCATTTCGTGGTGGACTTCGCGGGGACGGAACTGGACCCCGTGGTGGAGCGCCTCATCCGGGAGGGAAGGGTGGGTGGGGTGATCCTCTTTCCCAAGAACGTGGCTTCTCCCGACCAGGTGAGAAGGCTCATCGCGGACCTGCAGGACCTCGCCCGCGAGGCCTCCCTCCCTCCTCTGTGGATCACCGTGGACCAGGAGGGCGGATGGGTGAACACCCTGCGGGACGTTCCCATCTGTCCTGCCGCCATGGCGCTCGGCGCCTCCGGGGCGGAGGCCGACGCGTACGAGGCAGGGCGCATCACAGGGTCCGTGCTCCGGGGGCTTCGGATCAACGCCAACCACGCTCCCGTCCTGGACGTGAACACGAATCCGCGGAATCCCATCATCGGACCCCGGTCCTTCGGAGAAGATCCCCAGGTGGTGGCACGGCTTGGATGTGCGTACCTAAAGGGCCTCCGCTCCTGCGGGGTCCTCGGGATCGTGAAGCACTTCCCGGGGCACGGCGACACCGAGGTGGACTCCCACCTCGACCTCCCCGTGGTCCGCAAGGGGAGATCAGACCTCGAGCAGGTGGAGCTCGTGCCCTTCCGGGCCTCCTTCGAGGCGGGAGCGGAGGCCCTCATGACTGCCCATGTCCTCTATCCCGCCCTCGATCCAGTCCTCCCCGCCACCTTCTCCCCCTGCATCCTCCGGGACTTGCTGCGCGGGGAGATGGGGTTTGAGGGCGTCGTCTTCACGGATGCCCTGGGCATGGGGGCCGTGCGCGGACGGTGGAGCCGGGAGGAGGCGGTGGTGCTGAGCCTTAGGGCCGGCGCGGACGTGGTCCTAAACCTGGGAACCGCTGAGGAGCAGTGGGCCGGGATCGAAGCGGCCCGGGAGGCCGCCCGGCAAGGCCGACTCGCCTTGTCGGAGCTCCGGGCGAGCGTCCGGCGCCTGAACCGTCTCAAGGAGCACTACGCGGCCATCTCTCCGCCACAACCCGCACCCCTTCCTGATCTGCAGCAGGCGGCCCTCGAGCTCGCGCGGCGAGGCTTGACCCTCGTCCGGGCAGGCCGGGTTCCGCTCCCCCCTGGCCCCACCGCCGTCCTCTCCCTGGGCCTGGAGGAGGCGGCCCGGGACGTCTTCGTCGGGGAGCTGCGGGCCTTCCGACCCTGGGTGCAGGCGGTCACGTCCCCTCGGGAGGCGCTGGGTGCGTGGGAGAACCTGGTGGTCCTCACTCCGGGGTGGCGGGGGACGGCGCATACCCAGACCGTCCGGGACCTGTGGACCTACTACCGGGACCGGCTGGTGGTGGTGGGAGCGGGGGCCCCGTACGAGCTCGCCGGCTTCCCCGAGGTCGCCACCTATCTCGTGGCCTACGGGCCGGATCCTGGAAGCCTACTGGCCGCGGCTTGGGCGCTTGTGGGACGCCTGGCGTGTACCGGCCGACTCCCGGTCACCGTTCCCGGAGCTTGGGCATGATCCTGGCCGCGGGTCGCGTCATCGGTGCCACGCGGGAGTTCGCTCCCGGCCACGTCGTGGTGGAATCCGGTCTCATCACGGTGGTGGGAGAGGGGATTCCCCGGGATGCGGATTGGGTCTTCCCCCGGGGAACCCTCGTCCCCGGGTTCGTGGACCTGCAGGTGAACGGGAGCTTCGGCGTGGATTGTCTGACCGCGGACGAGGCCCAGGTGGAGAAGTTGTCCTGTGACCTTGCCACCACAGGGACCACGGGGTTCCTCGCGACCCTGGTGAGCGGCCCCATGGAGTGGCTCCGCCGCGCCGTGCGGACGCTGCGCCGCGCGCGGCCGGCAGGAGCGCGGCTCCTGGGCATCCACCTGGAAGGGCCCGTGCTCAATCCCCGCCGGTGCGGGGCCCACGATCCCCGTCACCTGCGGGCTCCGGACGACCCGGAGGTGTGGGACCTGATCGCGGACGCCCTCCCCGACCTGCAGGTGTGCACCCTGGCCCCGGAGCTCCCGGGCGCGGAAGATCTGATGCGGCGGCTGGTTCAGGAGCGGGTCGTGGTGGCCATCGGCCACACGGACGCCACCTACGAGGAGGCCAGACGAGCCCTCGAGCATGCCCGCCTGGTCACGCACCTCTTCAACGCCATGCGGGGTCTGCACCACCGGGAGCCGGGAGTGGTGGGCGCGGTGGTGGAGGATCCCCGGTGCGTGGTGGCGCTCATCCCGGATGGCGTCCACCTCCACCCCGCGGTGGTTCGGATGGTGTATCGCCTGCTGGGACCGGACCGGCTCGTCCTCACCACGGACGCCTGCGCCGCCGCGGGCATGCCTCCCGGGACCTACACCCTCGGAGGTCGGGAGGTCTCCGTGGGCTCTGATGGGATCCCGCGGCTTGCGGACGGCACCCTGGCCGGCAGCGGTCTGCGGATGGATGCGGGGATCGCGAACCTCGTGCGGTGGGGGATTCCGCTCGCGGACGCGGTGCGCAGCGGGGCCACCACCCCGGCGCGGCTGCTGGGCCTGGCGGACCGGGGCGCCATCGTGCCGGGGCTCAGGGCGGACCTGTGCGTGCTGGACGAAGATTACCGGGCGGTCCTCACCGTGGTGGCGGGGCAGATCGTCCACCCTCAGGTTTTGCCGGATCCAGCGCCTTCGTCCCGGTAACGGCCCGGAAGAAGGCGAGCCCCCTCGCGGAGGTGGAGGCTTTGTGCCCGGTCCGACAACGCGGCTTTTCGGGGGAAGCGGAGTACGGTACCGTTAGGGCAGGGGGTAACGGTGCGGCGGCTGAGCTGGCCTTTTTACCTGATCCTCGTGGTGGCGTGGGTGCCGCTTTGGGCGGCAACGCCGCGGCCCCGGGTATACGTGCTTCGGGTCGAGGGCGTCATCTCCCCGGCCACCGCCATCTACATCCAGCGGGGGATCCGGGAGGCGGAACGGGCGGGCGCGGAGGCCTTGGTGGTGGAGCTGGACACGCCCGGAGGCCTCATGACCTCCATGGATCAGATCACGAAGGCCATCCTCGCGTCCCCGGTCCCCGTCATCGTGTACGTCTCGCCTCCGGGCGCCCGGGCCGGGAGTGCCGGGGTGTTCATTCTCTATGCAGCCCACGTGGCCGCCATGGCGCCCACCACCAACGTGGGCGCCGCCACCCCCGTGTTCGCGGGCGGAGGGGACCAGCAGGAGACGGAGAACCAGCGGGCCCTTCAGCGCAAGGTCACGGAGGATGCCGTCGCCCGCATCCGCACCCTTGCCCACCGTCGGGGCCGCAACGCGGAGTGGGGGGAGCGGGCCGTGCGGGAGGCGGCCAGCATCCCCGCGGAGGAGGCGGTGCGGCTGCGGGTGGTGGATCTCCTGGCCCGGGACGTGCGGGACCTGCTGAACCGGGTGGACGGCCGGGCGGCGGAGGTCCGGGGGGAGCGGGTGACCCTTCGGACCCGGGGCGCGGAGACCGTGCACTTGGGGATGGATGTCCGGGAGCGGATGCTGGACCTCCTGGCGGATCCCAACATCGGCCTCATCCTGCTCACCATCGGGATCTACGGCATCATCTTCGAGCTCAACAACCCCGGGGCCATCCTGCCCGGCATCGTGGGCGCCATCGCCCTGGTGCTGGGGTTGACCTCCCTCGCAATCCTCCAGGTAAACTACGCGGGGCTTGCCCTCATCGGACTCGCGGTGCTGCTGTTCCTCGCGGACCTGTTCATCCCCGGCCACGGCATCCTCTCCGTGGGCGGGGTGATCTCCTTCATCCTCGGGGCCATCCTCCTCACCAGCAACCAGGAGCCGTACCTGCGCCTCAGCCTCGAGCTCGCGGTGGCCATCGCCCTGCTGAGTGCCGCTTTCTTCCTGTTCGCGGTGGGGGCAGGACTCCGGGCGCAGCGCCGCAGGCCCGCCACCGGACGGGAGGCCCTGTTGGGAGCCGTGGGGGAGGCCCGTTCGGAGCTCGCGCCCCAGGGGGTGGTGTTCGTCCAGGGGGAGCTGTGGACCGCGGAGTCCGTGGACGGCCGCATCCCGGAGGGCGCCCGGGTCCGCGTGGTGGAGGTGGAAGGGCTCCGACTGAAGGTCCGGAAGGAGGGAAGCCCATGACGGCACTCATCGCCCTCGCCATCTTCCTCCTCCTGATCGTGCCCAGCATGGTGCGGATCGTGCGGGAGTACGAGCGGGGGGTGGTCTTCCGCCTCGGGCGGCTGGTGGGAGCCAGGGGACCTGGGCTGATCCTGCTCATCCCGTTCATCGATCGCATGGTGAAGGTGGACCTGCGGGTGGTCACCATGGACGTGCCCCGGCAGGAGATGATGACCCGGGACAACGTCCCGGTGACCGTGGACGCAGTGGTGTACTTCCGGGTGGTGAATCCGGAGGACGCCATCGTGAAGGTGGAGGACTTCGTGCGGGCCACGGCCCTGTACGCCCAGACCACCCTCCGCAGCGTAGTGGGCCAGCACGAGCTCGATGACCTCCTCTCCCGGCGGGACCAGGTGAACGCGCAGCTGCAGCGGATCATCGACGATGCCACGGAGCCGTGGGGGATCAAGGTGACCGCGGTGGAGGTGCGGGATGTGGTCCTGCCGGAGGGCATGAAGCGAGCCATGGCTCGGCAGGCGGAGACGGAGCGGGAGCGGCGGGCCAAGATCATCAACGCGGAGGGAGAGTTCCAGGCCGCGGAGCGCCTGGTGGAGGCGGCCCGGAAGATGGCGGAGCAACCCATCGCCCTGCAGCTGCGCTACCTGCAGACCTTGGCGGAGATCGCCAGCGAGCAGAACAGCACCACCATCTTCCCTTTGCCCATTGATCTCGTACGGCCGTTCTTGGGCCGTGACGCGCGGGGGGGCTAGCCATGCGGTGGACGACCCGCAGCGCGGAGGAAACGCGAGATCTGGGGCGCCGGCTGGCTGCGGCTTTGCGGCCGGGAGACGTCGTGGCCCTGGTGGGAGAGCTGGGCTCCGGCAAGACCACCCTCGTCCAGGGCATCGCCGCGGCCCTGGAAGCCCGGGGCCGGGTGGCGAGTCCCTCCTTCCTCATCGTGCACGAGTACCGGGGCCGGCTCCCCATCTACCACGTGGACCTGTTCCGGCTGCGCCCGGAGGAAGTGGAGTCTCTAGGGCTTGAGGAGCTGTTCGACGAGGGCGGGGTGGTGCTCGTGGAGTGGGCCGAGCGGGCAGAACGCCTCCTCCCGCCGGATGCCCTGTGGATCCATCTGGAGATCGTGGACGATTCCACGCGGACGATCCGGATCGAACCCCGGGGCGTGCGTAGCCGCCGGCTCGCGGAAGCCCTAGCAGGGACTGCCTCCCCCGCGCAGGGCTGACCGTGCTCGTCCTCGGCATCGAGACGGCCACCGAGACCCTGAGCGTAGCCCTGGTGGACGAGGGCGGGCTGCGGGCGGAACGCACCCTGAGGGCCCGGAGGGCGCTCGGGTGGCTGGTGCCGGCCATCGCGGGCATGCTCCGGGATGCAGGGTTGAGGCCGGAGGACGTGGAGGGCGTGGCGGTCTCCACAGGGCCCGGCTCCTTTACTGGCCTGCGGGTGGGGATCGCCACCGCGGTGGGATGGGCACAGGCCCGGAGTGTCCCCGCCTGCGGGGTCTCCACCCTGCAGGCACTGGCGGCAGCGTGTGGGGGAGCGTCCCTCGTGGTGCCCGTGGTGGATGCCAAGCGCGGGGAGATCTCCGCGGGGCTCTTCAAGCGGGAGGGGGAGACCTGCCGCCCCCTCACGGAGGAGGTCACGGCTGTGCCGGAGGCCGTCATCGGCCGGCTGAGGGAACTGGGCGTCGAGGAGCCCACCTTAGTGGGAGATGGCCTCCAGCGCTACGGCCCCCTTCTGCGGCAGGCGTTTCCTCGGGCGCACGTAGCCCCCCGGGTCCTGTGGACTCCTCGGGCCGCCACGGTGGCGGCCTTGGGGCGGGAGAGGCTCCTGCGGTCCGGAGGAGAGCCCCTGCAGGCCATCCAGCCGCGGTACGGCCGGGCCACGAGGTTCCAGCCTCCCGCTTGGCTTGCGGCGCAGCACGGAGCCGGAGAATGAAGACCCTCCTTCCGGTGCAGATCGAACGCATGCGGGAGCAGGACATCCCCCGGGTCCTGCAGATCGAGCGGGCCTCCTTCCCCACCCCGTGGCCTCCGGAGACGTACCGGCGGGAGATCCGGGAAAACCGCACCGCCTACTACATCGTGGCCCGGGTGGGCGAGGTGGTAGTAGGCTATGCGGGGATGTGGGTCATCCTGGAGGAGGCCCACATCACCACCATCGCCGTGGACCCGGCCTGGCGGGGCCGGAGGATCGGGGAGCGGCTCCTTGTGGCCCTCATCGAGGAGGCCCGCAACCGGCAAGCCAAGTGGGTCACCCTGGAGGTCCGGAAATCCAACCGCGTCGCCCAGAACCTGTATCGCAAGTACGGCTTTCGGGAGGTCCACGTGCGCAAGGGCTACTACACGGACAACGGGGAGGACGCCCTCATCATGTGGACCGGCAACATCCTGGAGGAGCCCTTCCGTTCCCGGTTCGAGACCCTAAAAGCCCAGCTCCAGCAGGAGGCCGGGCCGTGACGGAAGGGCCGGTCCTCGGGATCGAGACCTCGTGCGACGAGACCGCGGCCGCGGTGGTCAGGGACCGCGTCATCCTTTCGAACGTGGTGGCCTCTCAGGCGGACCTCCACGCCCGGTACGGTGGGGTGGTGCCGGAGCTGGCTTCCCGCCGGCACATCGAGCGGCTGGTGCCCGTGGTGGAGGAAGCCCTGGCCCGGTCCGGCTTTGGGATCCGGGATCTCACGGGCATCGCGGTCACCTGCGGTCCGGGGCTCATGGGCGCCTTGGCGGTCGGAGTGGCCTATGCCAAGGCCCTGGCCTTCGCGGCCCGGCTCCCCCTGGTGGGCGTCAACCACCTGGAAGGGCACCTCTCCGCCGCCTTCCTCGCCCACGGTCCCGCTCCCCTTCCCGCCCTCGCCCTCATCGTCTCCGGAGCCCACACGGACCTCGTGTGGATCCCGCAGGAAGGACGGTATGAGGTCCTCGGCCGCACCCGGGACGACGCCGCAGGCGAGGCCTTCGATAAGGTGGCCCGGGCCTTGGGACTCGGATATCCCGGAGGCCCGGAGATTGACCGCTTGAGCCAGGAGGGGAACGCGGAGACCGTGGCGCTCCCGGTACCTCTGCAGACGGAGCCGGGCTACGACTTCAGCTTCAGCGGCCTCAAGACCGCGGTCGTGCTGGCCCTCCGCAGGACCCCGCCCCCGCACCCCGCGGACGTGGCCGCCTCCTTCCAGCGGGCCGCGGTGGAGCACCTCGTCTCTCGTACCGTGCGGGCCGCCCGAGACCACCACCCGGCCTCCCTGATCCTCACGGGCGGGGTGGCCGCCAACCGCCTCCTTCGAAAGCGCCTTGAGGAGGAGGCCGCTCGTCTTGGCATCCCACTCCTTCTCCCTCCTTTGGACCTGTGCACGGACAACGCCGCCATGATCGCCTACGCGGGCCTCCGGCGCCTCCAGCAGGGGCAGAGGTCCTCCTGGACCCTCGAGGCCTACCCCGACCTGCCGTTAAACGGCGGCCTCTTGAAACCCCGGGACCGGGCGGATACTATAGTACCGGCGTTAGCACTCGAAGATTCCGAGTGCTAACGCCTCGGTTGACCCCCAAATCGCCAGGGAAAGGAGGGATGTGCCGTGCGGCTGAAGCCGCTGGGAGACCGGGTGGTGGTGAAGCCTCTGGAGGAAGAGGAGCGCACCAAGGGCGGCATCGTGCTGCCCGACGTGGCGAAGGAGAAGCCCCAGCACGGGGAGGTGGTGGCGGTCGGTCCCGGAGCCCTCACGGAAGACGGCAAGCGCCTTCCCATGGATGTGAAGGTGGGGGATCGGGTGCTCTTCGCGAAGTACGCGGGCACGGAAGTGAAGATGGACGACCAGGAGTACCTGATCCTCCGGCAGAGCGACATCCTGGCCATCGTCGAGCGCGAGCCGGCGGCGGCCAAGGCGTAAGGAGGTGATGGGGGATGCCGGCGAAGGAGCTCCTGTACAACGAAGAGGCGCGTCGGGCCCTGGAGCGGGGGGTAAACAAGCTGGCGGACGCGGTCCGGATCACCCTCGGTCCGAAGGGCCGCAACGTGGTCCTGGAGAAGAAGTGGGGATCTCCCACCATCACCCACGACGGGGTGACGGTCGCGAAGGAGATCGAGCTCGAAGACCCCTTTGAGAACGCGGGGGCTCAGCTCGTGCGGGAGGTGGCCAGCAAGACGAACGACGTGGCCGGCGACGGCACCACCACCGCGGTGGTCCTGGCCCAGGCCATCATCCGGGAAGGGCTGAAGAACGTGGCGGCCGGAGCGAACCCCATGGCCCTCAAGCGTGGGATTGACCGGGCCGTGGAGGCCGCGGTGGAGTACATCCGCAAGATCAGCAAGCCCGTGGAGACCAAGGAGGCCATCGAGCAGGTGGCCACCATCTCCGCCAACGACGCAAGCATCGGCAAGATCATCGCGGACGCCATGGACAAGGTCGGCAAGGACGGGGTCATCACCGTGGAGGAATCGAAGGGCATCGAGACCACGGTGGAGATCGTGGAGGGGATGCAGTTCGACAAAGGCTACATCTCCCCGTACTTCATCACGGATCCCGAGAAAATGGAGGCGGTCCTGGAGGAGCCGTTCTTGCTGATCACGGACCGCAAGGTCTCCTCCGTGCGGGATCTGCTGCCCGTGCTGGAGCGGGTGGTGCAGACCGGAAAGCCCCTGCTCGTGATCGCGGAGGACGTGGAGGGCGAGGCCCTGGCCACCCTCGTGGTCAACAAGCTGCGGGGCACCCTCAGCGTGTGCGCGGTGAAGGCGCCCGCCTTCGGGGAGCGGCGGAAGGCCATCCTGCAGGACATCGCCATCCTCACGGGTGGGACCGTCATCAGCGAGGAGCTCGGGCTCAAGCTGGAGAACGCGGACCTCTCGCAGCTGGGCCGGGCCAAGCAGGTGCGGGTCCGCAAGGAGGAGACGATCATCGTCGGCGGGATGGGCGATCCCAAGGAGATCGAGAAGCGGATCCAGCAGATCCGCAAGCAGATCGAGGAGACCGACTCCGACTACGACCGGGAGAAGCTGCAGGAGCGGCTCGGGAAGCTCGTGGGCGGTGTGGCCGTAATCCGCATCGGCGCTGCCAGCGAGACGGAGATGAAGTACCGGAAGACCCGGGTGGAGGACGCCCTGTCGGCCACCCGCTCCGCGGTGGAAGAGGGGATCGTGCCCGGCGGTGGGGTGGCCCTGCTCCGCGCCCAGAAGGCCATCGACGAGCTGAAGCTGGAGGGCGACGAGGCCGTGGGCGCCCAGATCGTCCGCAAGGCCCTCGAGGAACCCGTCCGGCAGCTCGCGGTGAACGCGGGGCAGGAGGGCTCCATCATCGTGGAGAAGGTGCGCCAGCAGCCGGACCCCAACGTGGGCTACAACGTCATCACCGGCCGGTTCGAGGACATGTTCCAGGCCGGGGTGGTGGACCCTGCGAAGGTGGTCCGCAGCGCCCTGCAGAACGCCGCTTCCATCGCGGGCCTGCTGCTCACCACCGAGGCCGTGGTGGTGGAGAAGAAGGAGGAGGAGGAGAAGACCCCCGCCGCCACCTGACCCCGTCTGGGGTCGGCAGGCGAGGGGACGGGCTTTGGCCCGTCCCCTCTTTTCATGTCCTCCAATCGTGCCCTCACCCTACACTAAAGACGGAGCATGGCCCTCCAAGAGGGAGTCGAAGATGGCGGAGCGTAGCCGCGACTGGATGGACCAAGCCCGGCGGGATCTCGAAAGCGCGCGGTGGCAGGCTCAGGGCGGCTACTACGAATGGGCGTGTTTTGTTGCCCAGCAGGCCGCGGAGAAGGCGATCAAGGCAGTTTACCAGCGTCGGGGCGGGGACGCATGGGGACATGCGCTCGCGGACCTGCTGAGCGGCCTGGCCGAGCGGGTGGCCGTGCCGGCAGAGATCGTCGAGTGCGCGCGACTCCTCGACCGGTTCTACATCCCCACCCGGTATCCGAACGCCTGGGTGCAGGGAGCACCGGGCAGGTACTACACGGAGGAGGACGCCCGCCGTGCCATCGGTTGTGGAGAGGCGATCCTACGGTTCTGTCAGGGTCTACTGGCTGAACCATGAGGAGGCGGTGCGCCGCCTCGAGGAAGCCGCCCGACGGCTGATCTCGGAACGGCCGGAGGTCCAGGCCGTGGTGCTGTTCGGATCCCTGGCCGAGGGCCGGGCAGTTCCGGGCAGCGACGCGGACCTCCTCTTGGTCCTCCGATCCTCCGACCGCCCCTGGATGGACCGTCCTCCGGAGTACCTTCCGTACTTCCGAGGGATCGGGCTTTCCCTCGACCTCTTCTGCTACACGGAGGAGGAGGTGGAGCAACTCCCTCTCGCCCGCCGGGCCCTGAGCCGAGGGAGGCGGCTTGCGGCCCGGTAGGATCCCTGCGGCCGGATGGCGGGATGTGCCTGATGCGGCTCGGGGAAAGGACTCCGGTCGCGGAGAACGGCCAAGACGGCCTCGCACGGGTTCTAGGGATGGCACGGGAATTGCTCGGATGCACAGGCGGGATGGTGCGGAGAACGCTGCGTTCCCGGGCCGGGTTCACCCTGGTCGAGCTCGTCATGGTCCTCGTGATCCTGGCGATCCTCTTGAGCCTGGCCCTCCCGAGCTACCTGGGCGCGAAGCGGAAGGCCTACTTCTCGGAGGCCGGGGAGAAGCTCCAGGAGATGCGGGAGGCCGCCTGGGCCCACTACCTCGCCCACGGGACCTTCACGGGCTTCCCGAACCAGCCGAGCCCGTCCACCCGGTACTGGACCTTCGCCTACGAGACCTGCGCGGCGACCAAGTGCACCCTGACCGCCAAAGGAAACGACAACACCCCCGTGGAGGGCGCCAAGGTGGTGGTGGTCCTGAGCGCGGACGGGACGAGCCGGTTCATCTGGGAGGGGTTCTGAAAAATCCTCCGGCCAGAGGGGTCTAAAAAGGGCCCGGGGTGGGTAGGAAAGTAACGGGGAGGTCCGGAGAGGAAGGAGGTGGTGGCACGGGAGTTGCTCTGAGTTGATGCGGAAAACGGGAACGACCAAAACCCGAACCGGAGGAGGGACGTATGCTCGGAAGGATCCGCAGGAAACTGAGGGAGGAGCGGGGGTTCACCCTCATCGAGCTCATCATGGTGATCGTGATCCTGGCCATCCTGCTGGCGCTGGCGCTGCCGAGCTATCTCCAGACGCGGAAGAAGGCCTACATCGCGGAGGCGAACGAGACGCTTCAGGAGATGCGGACGGCGGCGTGGCTCGTGTACGTCGAGAAGGGCTCGTTCAGTGCTCCTGCGCCACCTTCGCCCACCAAGTACTGGAGCTATGCGTATGGAGACTGTGCAGGTACTGGTCCGTGCACGATGACGGCCACCGGAAAGGCTAACACGCCGGTTGACGGTGCAAAGGTCACCCTCCAGCTCTCCAGTGATGGGAGTGCGAGTGTAACCAGTAGCGGCTTCTAGCCCCCCGCCTGCCCCCGGGCGGCCGGGCGACCGGCCCGGCCGCCCGCCTTCGCCCTCTCGGTTCGTCCGGCCTCCTGTCGGATGACCGGCCCCCCTCCCCGCGACCTCCTGCAGGCTCTCCGCAGGCGGGCCGGGAATCTCAGCGCCTACCTGGCGGAAGCTGCGCGGGAGAAGCTGTGGCGAGAGCGATACGAGGACGTCCTCAGGCCCGGGATGGGCGGCTGCGTAGAAGTCCGGTCGGGGCTCCAGCAACGCGACATCGGGCTGGGGCGAGATCATCCGGCTCCTCCCTGCAGGATCCAGGGTCCAGCCGCCCAGCCGCGTTGCCATCCTCCCTTCACCCCGTCTATCGTAGCGCCAACACCGTTGCGGCTGCCCCGTGGTGGCAGGGGAGTTGCTCTGGAACTCATGCCGGTGCAGGCTTCTTCCTCCCGCTGGATCGTCCGGATTCCGGAGGCCGAGAGCTCCGTGACCCGGGATGCCCTGCGCCTGGCCGCAGGTGCCGTCTTCCTCGCGGGCGCCCTCCTCCTCGTGGGAGACCGGAGCCTCTCCTTCGACGAGCTCTTCGCGGCCCACGCGGCTTCACTTCCGGTCCGGGACCTCCTGCGGTTCGTCTCCGAGCACGACGCCCACCCGCCCCTCTACTACCTCCTCCTCAAGGCATGGATGGCCCTGTTCGGGCCGGCTGAGGTGAACTTGCGCGCGCTCTCCGCCCTGAGCGGCCTCGGCCTCCTCTGGGCCACTCAACGCCTGGCCGCGTGGGTCCGGCCTGCGGCCGGGCCGTGGGCCGGAGCGGCCCTCCTCGCCGCCCCCCTCTTCCTGTACGCCTCCGTCGAGGCGACCCGCTACACGCTCCTCACGTTCCTCTACGCGTGGGCCGCCCTGGAGACCCTGCACATCGTCCGCGACCCGGGTCGCCCGCCGTGGCTCCTGGCAGGGCTCTTCGCCGCTCTCACCTACACCCACTACCTCGGACTCGTGTTCTGCGCGGCGCTGGGCTTTTTCACCCTGGGGCAGGGGAGAGGCGTCCTCCGTCGGGTCCTCCCAAGCGCGGGGGTGGCCGCGCTCCTGTTCCTGCCCTGGGTTTTGGTGTTGTGGCACCACCTCGTGGACGGCCGGATAAACCCGCCCTGGCGCGGCCCCCTTCCCGCCACGTGGCCGCTCCACGTCCTGCACCTGGTGGGGTTCGGCGGGAGGGCGTTCGGGGCCGCCTCCATGTACCTCCACCCCTCGGCCCCCGTCGGCGTCCAGTTCCTGTTGGGCCTCCCCGTGCTCGCCGTGGGCCTGCTGAGCGCAGAGTCGGTCTACCGGGCGGACCGCCGGCTTGCCTCCCTCCTCGCGGGGTGTGCGGGGGTTCCCACGGCCGTCCTCTTCGGCGTCTCGGCGTGGACCGGCTCCCTCGTCGCCTACCCCCGCTACTTCATCTTCCTCCTCCCCTTCTGGGCGGTGGCCGTGGGGATCGCGGCGAGCGAAGCGCGGACGTGGCCCAGAAGGAGGCAGGTGCTGGGCGCCCTGAGCATCGCAGCCCTCCTGCTCCTCTCCCCCGCCTCCCTTACGGACTTCGCCACCCACCCCACGGCCGGGAGCGGGGATCGGAAGGGGATGGTGGCGTACCTGCGCGACCGTGTCCTTTCGGGGGATGCGGTGTGGATCTACCCGGACTGGGAGCGGCTCGCCCTTTCCTACTACGCGCCGGGCCTCCCCGGCCGGATCTTCTTGCTGGGCGGGTGGGGGAAGGCCCTGGACCCCGTCGCGGCGGCCCGGGAGGCCGACCGCATCGGCGCCGCCCACCGTCGGGTGTGGATCGTGGAGAGACCGCCCATGCCGCCCGGGATCTTCGACGCCACCTACCGGAGGCTTGCGCGGACGCACCGGGTGCGCGACTTCCGGGAGTTCGACGGGATACGGGTGACGCTCTTGGTGAAGAGGAGCCGACGATGACGGGACAGCCGGTGACGAGATCGGACCCCAAGCAGGAGATCGAGGCCCGCGCCGCGCCGCGGTTCCAGGCCTGGGAGGTGGCAGCCCTTGCGGCGGTGCTGCTCCTGGCGGTGAGCCTCCGGCTGGAGCTCCTCGGGATACGCACCCTGTGGCACGACGAGGCCTTCAGCCTCGTGGTGGCCCGGAGGCCCGTAGGCTACATCTGGGCGAACCTCCCGCGGGTGGATCCGCACCCGCCCGGCTACTACGTGATGTTGCGGGGATGGACCCGGGTCTTCGGCGAGGATGTGGTGAGCGCCCGGACCCTATCGGTGGTGTGGGGGATGGTGGCGGTGGGGCTCGCGTGGGGATTCGCACGGCAGCTCGGCGGACCCGCGGTCGGCGGAGTTGCGGCAGCCCTCGTCGCCCTCAACCCCTTCCAGATCTACAGCGCGAACGAGATCCGCATGTATGCCCCCCTCACCGCGGCCGCCCTCCTCTCTACCTGGATGCTGCACCGGGCGGACCGGAGGGACGGATTCCTGGACTGGGTCCTGTACGGCGGGTGCGCCGCGTTCCTGCTCTACCTCAGCTATTACGCGGGGCCCCTGTTGGTGGCCCACGGGGCATGGATGGCGTTTCGGCGCCGGTGGCGAGGACTGCTCATCGGCGGGAGTGCGGGCCTCGTGCTGTACCTGCCCTGGCTTCCGGCCCTGAGCCGGTCGCTTGTTGCGAACCCCATCCCGTACCGGGATCCCATGCGGCCCACGTACGTGCTGGAACTGTTCGCGGTGCACGCGTTTGGAGGGCATCTCCTGGGCATGCCGGGGTACCTGCGGTGGCCGGGTCTTGAGGGGAAGTACCAACCGCTGTTGGTGTTTCCCTTCGCGGTGCTGGCCGCGGCCGGGGTGGGGGAGCTGGGGCGGCGGGATCGGGCGGGGACTTTGCTCGTGGGCGTGTGCTGGGCGCTTCCCGTGGCGGTGTTCGTGTCGGCTTCTCTTTTGCTGCGCCGGGAAGCGGCCTATTTCTACCACCTCACGCACCTCCAGCCCTTCATGGCGGTGGCGGTGGGAGCGGGGATCATCGGTCTGCGGGAGGCGGTGCGGCGGGCGTCTCCGTTTCTGGTGAGTGCGGTGGCCGCCACGGGGGTGCTCTTGTTCCTCTGGCCCGCGGTAGACAACCTCCAGGGAAACCCCACGTACCAGGGATACCGGTACGATCTCGCGGCCCGCCACCTGCGGGCGCATTACCGGCCCACGGACGTGGTGGTGTACTACATGGGCGGCGCGCAGGCCGCCCTGCACTTCTACTTCGATCCACCCGGACCGGAGATCACCATTGACCCGGACGTGCGGCGGTGGAACCGGGAGGCGATGCGCCAGCGCTTCCGGGAAGCCGTGCAGTTGCTGCGGCCCGAGCACCGGCGGGTTTGGCTGGTTTTGGTCTTCCCGGTTCCTCCAGGTTCTGTAGAGGACTTGGTGCACGAGTTGGAATCCCGGGGCTACCGCCGCGGTCCCCTCCACGACTTCAACGGCGTCCGCCTAGGCCTCCTGGCTCGGTAGGTGGTCTGACACCCTGCGTCTGACACTAAGGTGTCAGACCAAAAATGGGATTTCGGTGCGTTGGTAGAGGTGGAGGAGGCTTAGGGGATGGCACGGAAGGACCGAGTACACTGCCCGGGAGGGGTGTACCACGTGATTGCCCGGGGAGTTCGCCGGGAGCGAATCTTCTACCGACCCGAAGAGTTCCGAGCTTACCTGGACTGGGTGCACCGGGCCTGCCAACGATACGGGGTGCGCGTCGTGGCGTACGTGCTTATGCCGAACCACGTCCACCTGCTGGTCCGCATCTCGGAGGTCCCTCTGGGTCGGGCCATGCAGTTCCTGCAGAGTCGGTTCGCCCGGTGGTACAACCGCCGTTACGGATACACCGGGCACCTCTTTCAGGGCCGCTATCTAGCCCGGCTGTGCACGGATGAACGATATCTGTGGGCGTTGGCGAGATACATCCACGAGAACCCGGTGCGGGCGGGCTTGGTGGATTCCGCGCGGGAGTACCCGTGGAGCAGCCTGAAGGAGTATGCGGAGCGGAGATGGGAGGTGGTGCACGAGGAGGAAGCGATGGCGCTGCTGGGCCCTGCGGACCTTGCCGCCCTCGCGGGCTTCTGATCCGGGTCGCCCGATGGTCCATGTGCTTCGCCGCCCGCACGGACGGGCTTCACGGACCCCGACAAGGGGACGGTGCCCCTCCATCTGGGGGCCCTCGGCCTGATGCCCGGGGATTGAACCTGTCCGTTCCCTGCGAGGTCTCGGCACGCTTTCTGCCGAGGGTTCGCCAGTTCGCACAGCCCGCTGCCCCCTCTCTGCTGGATCCCTAGCCGTCCTCGTCCGGCGATCCCCGCGTCCTCGCGACGGGCTGCTCACGACCTGCGTACCCCGGCTTCAGGGCTTCCCGACCGGTTTTTGGGAGCACGGGTCCGGGATGGTGAGGTGAGGAGATTTGCGGCCCGCCGCAGGACTTCAGCGAATTCGTTTAAGGCATCCGAGAAGACCACCAATCGGCTCCGCTCGTGCCCCTGGTGGGTGCGACGGGACTCGCTGATCACCAGGTACCGGCTGCCGTCCTGGGTCTCCCGCACGTCGAAGAAGTAGACCCGGCCTCGAGCCCGAACGCGCTCGCTGAACAGCTCCTTCCGACCATTCCCCACCATGGCGTGACACTGCCTCCTTCCTCGGTTTGATCGTTCCGGGGAACTGAACGCACGAGGAACCGGTTTTCGCACGGTTGGTCTGACACCTAGGTGTCAGAGCATAATCGGCTGCGGCCGGCGACCCCGCGATCCGGGTTCCGGTCCGGTCGCCCCCCTAGACAAATGCCCGATTTTGCCAGATAATGAGAGCGACTCTCATTCTTATGAGGATGACGCGGCAACGGAAAGCCATCCTGGAGGCCCTCCGGGCGACCCGCTCCCACCCCACCGCGGAGGAGATCCTCCAGCGGGTGCGCGTGGATCTGCCGAGCACGAGCCTCGCCTCCGTGTACCGGAACCTCCGGGTGTTGAAGGCGGAGGGGCTGGTCCGGGAGATCGTGACGGGAGGGCACCGGCGGTACGACGGGGTCCTGACGGACCACGCCCACTTCATCTGCGAGCGCTGCCACCGGGTCTACGACCTGGGGGAGCAGGCGTGGATTCCCCGGATTCGGAGATGGCTCCCGGGAGGGTTTTCCGTTTCCGGAGTGCACCTGGAGCTGCGGGGACGGTGTCCGGAATGCGGGTAACGAGCAGACGGATCGAGGAGTACCTGCGGGCCATCCTGCACCTGCGGGCCGGGGGAGGGAAGGTCTCCCTGACCGCCCTGGCCCGCCAGATGGGGGTTTCGCCCCCAACAGCGCACGAGATGGTGCGTCGGCTGGAGCGAATGGGGCTCGTGACGTACTCCCGGAGGGATGGGGTCCGGCTCACCCCGGAGGGAAGCCACCGGGCCTTCGGCAAGGAGCGGCGGTACCGCCTCTCCCAGCGGTTCCTGTGCGATGTGCTGGGAATGGAGGCGGAAGTAGCGGCCCGGGAGGCCCTTCGGTTCGAGCAGGGGCTTTCGCCCACCGTGGAGCAGCAGATCATCCGGCTGTTCGCCCACAGCCGTGCTCCGGAGCTGGACGGGTGAGGCGGTTTCTTTCGTTCGCGCGAAAGCCGCTGCCCCGCTTCCCGGACGTCTCAGCTCCGGGCTTCCTCTCCCTCCAGGCCCAAAAGCCCGTATACTACTGCTGGAGGGACGGAGAGCCGGTGGCCCAGCCGCTGCCTCCACCAACGCCACTGCGAAGGGGGTGTTGACGGTGAGACAGGCGGTGAGTTCCCACAACCCCCTGGTCCTGATCCTCGCCATGGTCACCGCGGCGGGCATTGCCGGTGCTGTGTACCTGTACTCCGTCGCCACGGGGAGGGAAACCGCGGAGCTGCGGAAGTCCTTCGGCGCGCTGTTCTTCGCCCTAGGTCTGTTCTCCCTGGGAGGGTTCGTCCAGCTCATCTGGTCGGACTGGGCCGGGTTCCCCGCGGGCCACTACTCGGAGCTGTTCGGGACCAGCACCGGGCTGTTCTCGCTGATGCTGATCATGGCCGGCTTCTACCTGTACACGGGGCTCGACCTCCGCATGCTGGCGTGGC
>Ga0079995_1066832_pt1 | contig 58656 bp, 56 predicted proteins | sample FaiFalFF_MnMetaG_2_FD_69198 | JGI IMG/M metagenome (GOLD analysis project Ga0079995, IMG submission 69198) | Freshwater microbial communities from Yellowstone National Park, Wyoming, USA - Fairy Falls C (FF_Mn_C) (SPADES assembly) (version 4) | ecosystem: Environmental > Aquatic > Freshwater >... | reverse complement strand
CGCGGGACTATGATTTGGGGGAGAAGCGGCGGCTGTATCGGGAGGTGGGAGTGGGGGAGCTGTGGCTGGTGGATGTGGAGGGGCAGGTGGTGGTCGTGGAGCGGCGGGGGAGGGGATATGAGCCGGAGGAGATCCATGAGGGCTGGGTGATTTCGGAGGCGGTGCCGGGGTTCCGGATCCGGGCGGAGTGGCTGTGGCAGGAACCCCTCCCCTCCGTCCTCGAATGCTGGCAGGCGATTTCATCCGCAGGCTGAACAGGAGGATGCGGTCGTGCCTACCCTTCGGGAATTGCGGCGTCGCATTCGAACCGTGCGGAGCATCTCCCAGATCACCCGGGCGATGGAGGCGGTATCGGCCTCCAAGATGCGGCGGGCCCAGGAGATGACGCTGGCCTCTCGCCCCTATTCCCAGAAGGCCTGGGAGGTCCTGGTCCATCTCGCCCATCAGGCGGAGGCCAGCGCCCTTCTGCATCCCCTGCTGGAGGTCCGGCCGGTCCATCGGGTGCTGCTGGTTCTGATCACCGCGGATCGCGGGCTGTGCGGCGCTTACAACGACAACATCATCCGTCTGGCTTTCCGGTTCGCCGCAGTGAGCCGCGCCCCCGTGGCCTTCCTGACGGTGGGCCGCAAGGGGCGGGACGCCGTGGCGCGGGTGCGGGGAGCCTTGATTGCGGATTTCTCCCCTATGCCCCGTTGGCCGCGTTTTGCGGACGTGCGGCCCATCGCCCGCCTGGCGATGGAAGAGTTCCGAAAGGGGAGCGTCGATGAGGTCTATGTCGCCTATACGGATTTCATCAACACCATGGTCCAGCGCCCCCGTGTCCGCCGGCTGCTTCCCCTCCGCCTCACCGGTGCCTACGAACCGGCGGTCCCGGAGGCCGTGGAGCGGCTGGACACCCGGGCGGTGGCCAACAAGACGTTTATCTACGAACCGGACCCGGCTCAGTTGTTAGAGGTGATCCTGCCTCGTTTTGTGGAGCTCCAGCTCTATCAAGCGGTTCTGGAAAGCTTGGCCAGCGAGCATTCCGCGCGCATGGTAGCCATGCGCAACGCGACTGAGAACGCGGAGAACCTGATTTACACCCTGACCTTAAGCTACAACAAAGCTCGCCAGCAGTCCATCACCAGCGAGATGCTGGACATCGCGGGAGGCGCGGAGGCGATGCGCCAGGCCGCCCGCGCCCAGATCCAGGCGCGGGTCCGCACCCCCGCAGGCCGCTGAAGCGGCCTGTTCCGCAGATTCGGCGCGTGGAAAACGTCTCGGAAAGGACGTTTCAACATCCTGCTCTGAGCCTCAGAATCTGAATTCAGGAGGTGGACACGGATGGCCAAGGGCTCTGTGGGTCGGATCGTGCAGATCATGGGGAACGTGGTGGATGTGGAGTTCCCGCCCGAGGAGCTCCCCGATATCTATAACGCGATCGAGATCCCCCGGGACGGGCACCGGCTGGTGCTGGAGGTGCAGCAGCACCTGAGCGGCGGTGTGGTGCGCTGTATCGCCATGGACACCACGGATGGTCTGCGCCGGGGCATGGTGGCCTATGATACCGGAGCCCCCATCACGGTCCCGGTCGGGGAGGCCACCCTGGGCCGGGTGTTCAACGTGCTCGGGGAGCCCATCGACGACAAGGGCCCTGTCCACGCCACGGAATACCGGCCCATCCACCAGCCCCCGCCTTCCCTGGAGGAGCAATCCACACAGATCGAGGTCTTCGAGACCGGCCTCAAGGTCATCGATCTGATCGCCCCCTTCATGCGGGGCGGGAAGGTGGCGGTGTTCGGGGGCGCTGGGGTGGGCAAGACGGTGATCATCATGGAACTCATCCGCAACATCGCCACCGTCCACAAGGGCATCTCGGTCTTCGCCGGCATCGGGGAGCGCACCCGCGAGGGCACCCAGCTCTACCGGGAGATGATCGAGGCCGGGGTGATTGACAAGACTGTGATGGTCTTCGGCCAGATGAACGAGCCCCCGGGGGTGCGCCTGCGGGTGGGCCTGACCGCCCTCACCATGGCCGAGTATTTCCGGGATCAGGGGCGGGACGTCCTGATCTTCATCGACAACATCTTCCGCTTCGTGATGTCCGGCTCTGAGGTCTCGGCGCTGCTCGGCCGCATGCCCTCGGCGGTCGGGTATCAGCCCACCCTGGCTTTCGAGATGGGTCAGCTCCAGGAGCGCATCACCTCTACCCGCCGCGGGGCCATCACCTCTATGCAGGCGGTCTACGTGCCTGCCGACGACTATTCCGATCCGGCGCCGGTAGCCACCTTCGCTCATCTGGATGCCACCATCGCTCTGGAGCGGAGCATCGCCGAGAAAGGCATCTACCCGGCAGTGGATCCCCTGGCGTCCACCAGCCGGATCCTGGATCCGCGGATCGTAGGGGAGGAGCACTACACGGTGGCCCGGGAGGTGCAGCGGGTGCTGCAGCGCTATAAGGATCTCCAGGATATCATCGCCATCCTGGGGATCGACGAGCTCTCTGAGGAAGACAAGCTGATCGTGGCCCGGGCCCGCAAGATCGAGCGCTTCTTCAGCCAGCCGATGTTCGTGGCCGAGCAGTTCACCGGCTTGCCTGGCCGTTACGTCCCGTTGAAGGAGACGGTGCGTGGGTTCAGGGAGATCCTGGAAGGCAAGCACGATGATCTTCCCGAGGCCGCCTTCTACATGGTCGGCACCATCGATGAGGCGGTCGAGAAAGCCGAGCGCCTGCGCCGGGGCGAGCTGCGATGAGCCTCGAGGGGCAGGAACTACGGGGACGCTGGCAGCGCATGGTCGCAGACTACCGGGCCCTCCGCGAGGCGGAACGGCGGGATCTGGCGGGCGCCACCTTGCCGGAACGCATCGAGATCGTGGAGGCCCTCCAGGACTTCATGGAAGAGGTGGAGCGGATGGCGGGCTCCTCCGCGGCGTCGCCCTTTCGGGAGATGATCCGGCGTCTTCATCACATCCTGGAGGCAAACCGCATCCCCTACGTGATCATCGGAGGGCTGGCCGCCGCCTTGTGGGGGATCGCCCGGACCACTGTGGATGTGGACGTGGTGCTGGTCCTATCGTCGGATCAGACATCTTTCCTTTTAGACCGTTTGCGGGAGGCGGGCTTCCGGGCAAGCGCGGAGGCCTTCTTGCGCCTCCGGGAAGGGCGACCGGTCAAGATCTTCTTCACCCGCCGTTTCTCGGTAGACTTGCGTCAAGCCTCCTTTCGGTTGGATCGAGAGGCGATCCGGCGCGCCCGGGAGGTGGAGTTGTTCGGGTTGACGTTGCGCTTGGCCACCCCGGAGGATCTGATCGTCTACAAACTGGCTCGTTGGGAGCCTATCGACGAGCGAGATGTGCGGGCGGTTCTGGAAAGCCAGCGAGGTTCTTTGGATTGGACCTACATCGAGGCGGCGGTGCACGACCTGGCCCAGGAGGCTGAGCTTCCGGAGCTGCCGGTCCGCTGGAGCCGTCTGAAGGAGGAGATCGACGGATGAGCCCTCTGCGCCTGGAGATCGTCACCCAGGAACGCGCTCTGTTCAGCGGGGATGTGGATATGGTCGTGGCCCCCGGCGTGGAAGGGGAGCTGGGAATCCTCCCCGGACATGCACCGTTGCTCACCGCCCTGGGGATCGGGCCGCTGCTGGCCCGCCGGGGGAGCGAGGAGCTCTGGTTTGCCATCCACGGGGGCTTTATGGAGGTCACCCCGGAGAAGGTGATCGTGCTGGCGGACGTCGCCGAGCGGGCGGAGGAGATCGACATCGCCCGGGCCGAGGAGGCCCGTCAGCGCGCGGAGCAGCTCCTCAAAGAGCGGCCGGCCGGCGTGGATCTCAACGCCGCCCTGGCCGCCCTGCGCCGCTCGCGGGTCCGCCTGGAGGTCGCCCGCCGTCGCCGGATCCGTCGGGAGAGCTCGTCCGGACCATAAAACCTCTTTCAGCCGCCAGGATCCCAAAGAAGCGCCGGATCCGGACGGGATGAGCCATGATGGGCCCGACCACGGAATATGCAATGGAGGAGCGCATCGGGGATGCTCACCAAACGTTTGGGCATTGATCTGGGGACCGCCAACGTGCTGGTTTACGAGGTGGGGCGCGGCATCGTCCTTCAAGAGCCCTCCGTGGTGGCCATGCCTGTGGATGGGGATGAGATCCTGGCGGTGGGAGAGGAAGCGCGAGCGATGTATGGCCGCACCCCGGAGATCATCGAGGTCATCCGACCCCTCCGGGACGGCGTGATCGCCGATTACTACGTCACCGAGCGGATGCTCCGGTATTTCATCAACAAGGTCTGTGGCCCCCTTCGCCTCTTTCGGCCTCACGTGATGATCTCGGTCCCCTATGGGGTGACCAGCGTGGAGAGCCGGGCGGTGCATGAGGCCGCGGTGGCGGCCGGCGCTCACCCCGGACACGTCTATCTGATCCCTGAGCCGCTGGCCGCGGCCCTGGGGGCAGGCCTGCCGGTGGACACCCCCACCGGGAACATGGTCGTGGACCTGGGGGGTGGCACCACCGAAGCGGCGGTGATCTCCATGCTGGGGATCGTGACCGCCCACTCTGTGCGGGTGGGCGGCATCCGGATGGATGAGGCCATCATCGGCTATGTGCGTCGGAAATACAACCTGGCCATCGGGGAGCCGACGGCAGAACAGGTGAAGATCCAGATCGGGACGGCCCTGCCCCTGGATCCGCCCCTGACCATGGAGGTGCAGGGCCGCGATCTGGTCACCGGGTTGCCGCGCACGATCACCCTGAGCTCCGATGAGGTGCTGGAAGCCATCCAGGAGCCCCTTCAGGCGGTAGTGGGAGTGGTCCGGGCGGTTCTGGAGCGCACGCCCCCCGAGCTGGCTGCGGACATCATCGATCGCGGGATGGCCCTGGTGGGGGGCGGGGCGCTGCTGCGGCGGATCGACGAGTTCCTGACCCAGCAAACCGGCGTCCCGGCTTACGTCGCGGACGCCCCCATGGCCTGCGTCGCCATCGGGGCCGGCAAGGCTCTGGAGAACATCCATCTCTTCCAGCGCACGCTCACGACAATCTGGTCCTCTTTTTAAATCCGTCCTGAGAGCGCGGGGCGGACTGTCAGGCTTTTCTGTTCTACCCAAGGGATCAGCCCCGCGCCGCCTTATGGATTCGGCGACTTCCTGAGATCAGCGAACGACCAGGTTCCAGGCCCGACGCTGGTAGAGGCGTTCGACTTCGCGGAGGATCTCCTCCGCCTGGGAAAGATAGGCGCGAGCCATTTCCTCGTTGGTCACAGCTCGATCACCTCCCCCGGCCGGAAGTCCGGCTTCAGGTCCCAGTAGCGGACAGCGCCCTGACGCTTCCGTTGGGCTCCCAGGGCCTTCAGCCGCTCCCGCAAGCGCTCCAGGATCGATGAAAGGAACGGCTCCCGCTCATAAAGGATGTAAGCGTCCTCCGTCAGATCCAGATACAGCGGGGTGATCCGCATCGCTTCTTCCGGCGTCTTCAGGATCACGGAGACCTCCGCCGTGATCCCGCGCCCCCACAGGGCCTTCAGCTGGGGCTCCACCGCCCGATCTGCCTCTTCCAGCCAACCGTAGCGCTCCAGCCGGCGGGCCGGCAGGCCCTCGGCGATCACCAGGAGGTCCACATCCGAGGAGGGGCCCGCTTCTCCCCGCGCCACCGACCCGAACAGGGCGACGGCAACCAGCCGCTCCCCCAGGCTTTGCCGCAGCGCCTCCGCATAGGCCCGGGCGAGAGCCCACAGCGCTCGCTGGATCTCTTCCTGGGAAACGTGCGGAGGATGCGCCATTCGCAGTCCTGCCTTATCCCTCGTTCCCCAGGTAATACGTCATCTGCTGAAGGTGGATCGCCGGGTCGATATACTGCACCAGGATCCCCTTGGGGACCTTGAGATGAATGGGAGCGTAGTTCAGGATGGCGCGGATGCCGGCTTCGACGCAGAGGTCCGCCACCTGCTGGGCGGCGGAGGCCGGCACGGCGATCATGGCGATCTGGACCCGGTGGGCCCGGACGAACTCCGGGACCTCCTGGACGTCCCGGATCACATGAGGCCCGATGGGCCGGCCGATTTTCTCCGGGTCGTTATCGAAGATCGCGACCAGCCGGAAGCCCCGCGGGGTGAAGCCCTGATACTGAGCCAGGGCGTGTCCCAGGTTGCCGGCCCCGATCAGAATCATGTCCCACGTCCGATCCACCTTCAGGATGCGCTTCAAATGCTCGATCAGATCCGGGATGCGATACCCGGTCCCCTGCTTGCCGAAGGTTCCGAAGTAAGAGAGATCCTTCCGGATCTGGGCGGAGCTGATCCCCAGGCGCTCCCCCAGCTCTTGAGAGGAAGTGATCTCCCGACCTTCGGCGGCCATCACCTGGAGCGCCCGCAGATACACCGGCAACCGCCCCACCACAATGTCCGGCACTTTTTGCACGGCCGCCATGCTCACCCTCCGTCTCCGAAATGCGTTGAAATCGCCGATTCCTATATATCACAAATTTGTGAAAAGGGGAATTTAGAGCATCTCCGGAGAGGGGGAGCGGACCGTCGGGGGGGTCTCCACCCGGATCGGAGCGCCGGGAAGGATCCATCCGCTTTCCAGCACCCGGGCGAGCATGCCGCGGCGGCCCCGCAGCGCTTCCTGAAGTCCGGGGCGGATCTCATCCATGCGCCCGCAAGGGGTGCAGGGCTTGGTGATCTCCAGCAGGGCCTCGCCGATCCGCAGGCGGTCACCGGGCTGAAGGGCGTGAAGGGAGAGCCCTCGCACGGTGATGTTCTCCCGCACAGCCCCTGGCCGGAGATCCAGGGCTTCCAGGGTCTCGAGATCCATGAGCAGGACCTGACGGGAGGATCCTGCCCGAGCGTGGGAGTCGCCCACAATGCCGTAGCCGGCCTCCACCCGGAGGGCCGGGACCGCCTCCATGGGCATTCGATGGCCCGGGCATCGGAACAGCGCCACCACCACGGGTTGGTCCATGGAGCTTGCTCCTTGGCGCAGATCTCCAGGCGCGCGGCTCGAAGGTTCCCCGAGATGAGGGCTGGAGGACCCGGCGGCCCTCCAGCCCCCTGCGGACGAGGGATCAGAGGTTGGCCACGATGGCCTCAGCGAACTCGCTGGTGCGGACCTCCCGGGCGCCTTCCATCAGGCGCGCCAGGTCGTAGGTCACGATCTTCTGCTGGATGGTGCGGGTGAAGGCGGCCTCGATGGCGTCGGCAACCTCATTCCACCCGATGTAGCGGAACATCATCACCCCGGAGAGCAGCAGCGAGCCCGGGTTTACCTTGTCCAGCCCGGCGTATTTGGGGGCTGAGCCGTGGGTGGCCTCGAAGACGGCCAGCGTGTCCCCGATGTTGGCGCCGGGGGCGATGCCCACCCCGCCCACCATAGCCGCCAGGGCCTCGGAGAGGTAATCGCCGTTGAGGTTGGGGGTGGCGATCACGTCGTATTCCTCGGGGCGGAGCAGGACCTGCTGGAACATCGCGTCGGCGATGCGATCCTTGATGATGATCTTTCCATCCGCAGGTTTGCCCTCGGCCACCTCCGCTTCGGTGATGGTCACATCGCCGAACTCTTCCCTGGCTACCTCATAGCCCCAGCGGATGAAGGCGCCCTCCGTGTATTTCATGATGTTGCCCTTGCCGACCAGGGTGACGCTGCGCCGGCCGTTCTCCAGGGCGTAGCGGATGGCCTTGCGCACCAGCCGCTTGGTGGCCCCCTCGCTGATGGGTTTAACCCCGATGCCGGTGTTGGGCGGCAGGGTGATCTTGAAGGTCCGCTTCAGATAGGCCGCCACCCGCTTGGCCTCCGGCGAGCCTGCTTCCCACTCGATCCCGGCGTAGACATCCTCCGTGTTCTCCCGGAACACCACCATGTTGACCTTATGGGGTTCTTTGAGGGGGGATGGGACCCCCGGATACCATTTGACCGGCCGGATGCAGGCGTAGAGGTCCAGTTTCTGCCGGAGCTGCACGTTGATGCTGCGCCAGCCGTAGCCCACCGGGGTGGTGAGGGGGCCTTTGATGGCCACCACGAACTCACGGATGGCGCGCAGCGTTTCCTCCGGGAGGCGCTCGCCGTAGAGTTCCTCCGCGTCCTCGCCGGCGTAAAGGCGGACCCATGCGATCTTCCGCTGGCCGCCGTAAACCTTCTGCACGGCCGCGTTCCACACCTTCATCGCCGCCGGCATGATGTCCCGTCCCGTTCCATCGCCCACGATATAGCCGATGATCGGATGGTCCGGGACCACCAGCCGCCCGTTCCGCACCTCGATCTTCTTGCCGTCCTCCGGTACGCGCACGTGGGTGAACATGGCGAAACCCTCGTGTGAATCTTTTCACGGGTGATTATACCGGAGGGGCAGGAAGAGGGGAATCCGCCGGAAGGCGTGAGGGACGGTTGACATGGGATCCCGGCCGGGCCTATAATCCCCACGCAACCCTGTGCACGGGGGGCTCCCCATGCAGGTCCGGAATTACATCAACGGCAAATGGGTGGAGGCGCGCTCCGGGGAGTGGTATGTGGACCTCAACCCGGCCACGGAGGAGCCCGTGGCCGAGGTGGTGAAATCCGATGAGCGGGACGTGGCCGCTGCGGTGGAGGCCGCCGAGGCGGCTTTCGAGAAGTGGCGGAAGGTCCCGGCGCCCAAACGGGCGGAGATCCTGTATCGGGCCGGGCAGCTGCTGGTGGAGCGCAAGGAGCAGCTGGCCCGCCTGCTCACCCAGGAGATGGGGAAGATCCTCCCCGAGGCCCGCGGAGATGTGCAGGAGGCCATCGACATGGCCTTCTACATCGGCGGGGAGGGCCGCCGGCTCCTGGGCTACACCGCCCCAGTGGAGCTGCCCAACAAGTTCGGGATGGCCATCCGCGACCCCATCGGGGTCGTCGCCTGCATCACCCCCTGGAACTTCCCCATCGCCATCCCCTCCTGGAAGATCTTCCCCGCCCTGGTCGCCGGCAACACCGTGATCTTCAAGCCCGCCACCGACACCCCGGCCACCGCCGCCGAGTTCGTGCGGATCTTCGAGGAGGCAGGGCTTCCGCCGGGCGTCCTCAACCTCGTCATCGGCCCTGGCCCCACGGTCGGCAACGCCCTGGTCGAGCATCCCACCGTGAAGGCCATCTCCTTCACCGGCTCCACGGAGGTCGGGCGCGATCTCTACGCCCGGGCCGCCCGGCACCTCAAGCGGGTCTCCCTGGAGATGGGCGGCAAGAACGCCATCATTGTGATGGAGGACGCCAACCTGGAGCTGGCCCTGGAGGCCACCCTGTGGGCGGCCTTCGGGACCACCGGGCAGCGCTGCACGGCGTGCTCCCGGCTGATCCTCCACAAGCCCATCCAGGAGAGGTTCACGGAGATGCTGGTGGAGCGGGCGAAGCAGCTGCGACTGGGGAACGGCCTGGAGCCGACCACCGATGTGGGGCCGCTGATCAACGAGGCGGCGGTGCGGAAGGTCCACTCCTATGTGGAGATCGGGAAGGCGGAGGGGGCCCGGCTGCTGTGCGGCGGCAACCCGGTCAAGGTCAACGGCAAGGGTTTCTTCTACGAGCCCACGATCTTCGATCAGGTGCGGCCGGACATGCGGATCGCCCAGGAGGAGATCTTCGGCCCCGTGCTCTCCATCATCGAGGCGGAAAACCTGGAAGAGGCCATCCGTATCAACAACTCGGTCAACTACGGCCTCTCCAGCAGCCTCTTCACTCAGGATGTCAACAAGGCTTTCCAGGCCATCCGGGACATCACCACAGGCATCGTTTACATCAACCACGGAACCACAGGGGCGGAGATCCAGTTCCCCTTCGGCGGCACCCGCGGGACGGGCAACGGGCATCGGGAGGCCGGGCTGACGGCCATCGAGTTCTTCACGGAGTGGAAGGCGGTTTACGTCGACTACAGCGGCCGGCTCCAGCGGGCCCAGATCGACACCACCGCCTTCGGGCAGGTGCCCATCCAGTGACAGCCATCCGGGCTCCCGTCTGGGCGCGGGAGCTCCCCGGTCTTGCTGGGGGTGTGTCCCGATTTTCTCGGGCCTGGCCGCCTTGTAGGACAACTGCTCGCAGTTGTCCTACGATTTTGGGACACACCCCTTGCTGGTAAAGTTCGCACGGTTTAGCAAAATTGTGCTAAGATTCACATGATGCGTTTCTATTGGGATGATGCGTATCCGATTGCGCAGGCGTTGCGGGCGGCCCATCCGGGCGTGGATCCCCTTTCGGTGGACTGGGACACGCTGCATCGGTGGGTGGTCGCCCTGCCGGGTTTCGCGGATGATCCGCGCCTGAAGGATCCGGTGCGGCTGGAGGAGATCCAGCGGGAATGGCTGGAGGAGGTGCTCGCCCATGGATGAGCTGCGTGATCTGAACACCATGCCGGTCCCCTCCGAGCTCCGCAACAATGTGTTCGTCACCACCATTGACCGATTCGTGAGCTACATCTACAACTGGGGGCGCAAGCGATCGGTCTGGCCGATGATGTTCGGCCTCGCCTGCTGCGCCATCGAGATGATCTGCGCTGCGGCCAGTCGCTTCGACATCGCCCGCTTCGGCTCCGAGCTGATGCGCCCCAGCCCCCGGCAGGCGGACCTCATGATCGTTTCCGGCACCGTGACCAAGAAGATGGTTCCCCAGATCGTTCGCCTCTACAACCAGATGCCGGAGCCCAAATACGTGATCTCCATGGGCGCCTGCGCCACGGGCGGCGGCCCCTTCAAAGAGGGCTACAACGTGGTCTCCGGCATTGACAAGTTCATCCCGGTGGACGTGTATGTGCCGGGTTGTCCGCCGCGGCCGGAGGCCCTGTTGCACGGGCTCCTCAAACTCTACGCCAAGATCGAGCGCCAGTCCGTGCGGGAGGTTCCCTGGTATCAGAAAGGGGAATCCGAAGCCATCCCGGTGCCGATCCTGGGGCCGGATCTCATCGACCCCCGACGTCTGCCGGAGATCCGCGCCCGGCTGGCCGAGCTGCGCGCGCAGCAGGGAGGATCCCCGGAGGCTTCCGCGGGATCCGAGAAGGGCGCGTGATGAGCCTCGGGAAACGTTGCGCGTGCGCAATGTCCATGGGATCCCTTTCGCCTGATCATGCCCTCCAGGGGAGGTGGGGATGAGTGCGCCGACGAAGACGAAGGCGGCTCCGCTGGCGGAGCTGAAAGGCGATCTGGCAACCCTGAAGGAGCGCTTCGGCGACGCCGTCCAGCCCGCGGAATACGAGGGCGTGGTGATCGCCAACGACGTTCTGGTGGAGGCAGCCCGCTTCATCCGGGATGAGCTGGGCTACAGGTATCTCTCCAGCGTGACCGCGGTCGACTATATCGAGCAGGGCTATTTCGAGGTGGTCTACCACGCCTACCGCCTCGAGGGCGGCGGCCCCCTGGTGTTCAAAGCCCGGACCCCCCGGGATGTGGCCGCCGTGCCCTCCCTGGTCTCAGTGTGGCCAGGAGCGGATTTCCAGGAGCGGGAGGCCTGGGATCTGATGGGAATCCGTTTCGTCGGCCACCCGAACCTGAAGCGGATCCTGCTGTGGGAGGGATTCCACGGACATCCCCTGCGCAAGGACTGGAAGGAGCCTTACTACGAGGAGGAGCACAAGCCCTTCAGCAGCCGATGGCCTTCCGGCCATCACGTGCGGGCGGAGGATCGGGTCCTCTGGCGCGACAACGTCCAGTATCCGCTGGACTGGGATCCCGACCAGGTCGAGGACACCTCCGACGAGCTGCTCTACATCGGCATGGGGCAGTTCGCCCGGGCGGACACGGGGGAGGTGGTGGAGCCGAAGACCCTGCGCACGGAGCGGCTGGTGGTCAACATGGGTCCCCAGCATCCCAGCACCCACGGGGTCTTCCGCATGGTGGTCACCCTGGACGGGGAGACCATCGTGCGCCTGGAGCCGGTCATGGGCTACCTCCACCGCAACCATGAGAAGATCGGCGAGCGCAATATGTATCTCCAGAACATGCCCTACACGGACCGGCTCGACTACATCTGTTCGATGAGCAACAACCTGGGATACGCCATCGCCGTGGAGAAGCTGCTGGGGATCAAGCCCCCGGAGCGGGCGGAGTATCTGCGGGTGATCATGGCGGAGTTCACCCGGATCGTCAACCACCTCTGGGCCATCGGCTTCCTTCTGAACGACCTGGGGGCTTTCTTCACCCCCGCCCTCTACGCCATTGAAGAGCGGGAGCTGATCCTGGACCTCTTCGAGGAGGCCTCGGGCTCCCGGATGATGTGCAACTATATGCGCTTCGGCGGCGTGGCCCATGATGTCTCCGACGACTGGATCGCCCGGGCCAGGGAGCTGGTCTATAACCGTCTCCCCCGGGCCATCGAGGAGCTGGACCGCTACCTCACGCATAACGAGCTGATCAAAGCCCGCTGCCAGGGGGTAGGGGTGCTCCCGCCGGACCTGGCGGTGGCCTACAGCACGGCGGGGCCGGTGCTGCGCGCCTCGGGGATCCCTTACGACGTGCGCCGGGCGGAGCCTTACAGCATCTACGATCGCTTCGACTTCGATGTGGCGGTCCGCTATAACGGGGACGTTTACGATCGCTACCTGATCCGCATCGACGAGATGTGGCAGTCCCTGCGCATCCTCCGCCAGGCCCTGGATCAGATCCCCAAGGGGGAGATCCAGGCGGGCAAGAAGCAGTATATGATCCGCGTGCCCGCCGGGCAGGCCTACGGGCGGGTGGAGAACCCGAAGGGGGAGCTGGGCTTCTACCTCGTCAGCGACGGCAGCCCCAACCCCTACCGCTATCACATCCGGGCGCCGTCCTTCATCAACCTCACCGCTCTGAACGAGATGTGCAAGGGCCACAAAGTGGCCGACGTGGTGGTCATCCTGGGCAGCATCGACATCGTGCTGGGAGAGGTCGACCGTTAGCCTGCAAGCGGGAGGCGACGCGCGATGATCTACGGTCTCGGCATCCTCAAGGGCCTCGGCGTCACGCTGAAGCATTTTATCTACTCCTATCTCGAGGACGTCCGCTATCTCTTCGAGGGCGGGCGTTATCAGCCGCGCCATCTCCCGGCCCGCCAGGGCCCGCGGGCCCGTGGCGTGTTCACCGTTCAGTATCCGAAGGAAAAGCTGCCGCTGCCCGAGAACTTCCGCTACATCCCCTTCCTGGTCTACGACACCCAGGAGAACAAGATCAAGTGCACCTCCTGCGGGATCTGCGCCAAGGTTTGCCCGCCCCAGTGCATCTGGATCGTGCGGGGCACGGACCCCCAGACCGGTCGCCCGAAGCCGGAGCCGGAGGCCTTCTACATCGACGCCACCATCTGCATGTCCTGCGGCTTCTGCGCCGAGTTTTGCCCCTTCGATGCGATCAAGATGGACCACGATTATGAGCTCTCCGCTTACGAGCGCTACGAATCGTTGCTCTTCGATCTGCCGCGCCTGCTGAAGCCCGACACCTATCATGCCCGGATCCATCCCTCGGACTGGGCGCGGGAGATGGCGGAGAAGGAGGCGGAGAAAGCGAAGAAGGGGGAGAAGGCGGCAGCCCATGCCTCCTCCTGAGCGCGATAACGGAAAGGATCCGCGGTGCGCACGCGAACGGAAGCCATCGAAACGGCGGCGGTGCTGGAAGAGGCGGTGGCCCGGCTGCGGCGGGCAGACCCGGGGCTGCGGGCGGTGATCCTGTTCGGGTCGGCGGCCTGGGCCGAGGAGATGGCCCGCGATCTGGATCTGTTGATCCTCACAGAGGGGCAGCCGGAGGAATCCATCCTTCACGATCTCCTAACCGATCTCCCGCTCCCGGTGGATCTGGTGATCCGACGGGTTGGGGAGCCCCTGGGCGGGCTGGCTCCGGCCATCCGCGCGGGCCGTCTGATCTGGGGGGACCCGCGGATCCTCGAGGAGGCGTTATCCGGCATGCCGGTCCCATCCCCGGAGGAGGTCTGGCAGACTCTGGCAGCCGCAGAGGATTATGCCCGCCTGGCCCAGGAGGCAACCTCTCCTCTGCGACGAGATCGCCACTATCGAACGGCTTTCAACACCCTCTTCGAGGCCGCCCGCCTGGCCGTGATGATCTACTTAGGCACCGACGAGGAGCGCTGGGGGCGTCTTTCGCGTGCGCTTCCCCCGGAGCTGGCGGAGCTGTTTCGCCGCCTGATCCATCACCTTCATATCCGATTCTGGTATGAAGGGGAATATCCGAAGGAGCAGGCCGCGGAGGCTTTCCGCTTGTGGAAGGAAGAAGTCCAGCGCTTCATCGAGCGTTTGCTCCCCCGGTGAGAGGCCGGGGATCTCCACCGTCTACCGGTGGGAAACAGGAGGCATGGATGGCGACGACGGAACAGGTGATGCAGGCGTTGCGCCGGGTGATCGACCCGGAGCTGGGGCGGGATATCGTCTCCCTGGGGATGGTGCGGGACGTTCGGGTGGAGGGCGATCGGGTCTCGCTCACGGTGGTGCTCACCACCCCGGCCTGTCCCCTGACGGAGCGCATCGAGGCGGAGGTGCGCGCCGCCCTCCAGGCCCTTCCCGGGGTGCGGGAGGTGGACCTGCGGATGTCGGCCCAGGTGCCGGCCCACGCCCGGCTGCAGGGGATCGAAGGCCTGGCCTTCAAGAACATCCTGGCGGTGGGCAGCGGCAAGGGCGGGGTGGGCAAGAGCACGGTGGCGGTCAACCTGGCGGTGGCCCTGGCCGGGATGGGGGCGGTGGTCGGGCTGATGGACGCCGATGTGTATGGCCCCAACATCCCGGAGATGATGGGCGTGCGGCGCATCCCCGCCCCGCGGGACAACAAGATCATCCCCGCCGTAGCCTATGGGGTGCGGGTGATGTCCATGGGCTTCTTGCTCCCTCCGGATCAGCCGGTGATCTGGCGCGGCCCGATGCTCCACAGCGCGGTGCGGCAGTTTTTGACCGACGTGGACTGGGGGATGCTGGATTACCTGGTGGTGGATCTGCCGCCGGGGACCGGGGATGTGGCCATCTCTCTGGCCCAGCTGGTGCCCCTGACCGGAGCGGTGGTGGTGACCACGCCCCAGGCCGTCTCGCTGAGCGATGTGGGACGGGCGGTGGAGATGTTCCGGCGGCTGGAGGTGCCCGTGCTGGGGGTGGTGGAGAACATGAGCGGATTCGTCTGCCCCCACTGCGGCCGGGAGACCGCCATCTTCGGGGAGGACGGCGGCCGTCAACTGGCGGAGCGGATGGGGGTGCCTTTCCTGGGGCGCATCCCGCTGGACCCGCGGGTGCGGGAGGGCGGGGATGCGGGGCGGCCCCTCGTGATCGCCCACCCCGACAGCCCGGCGGCCCAGGCCATGCGGGACATCGCCCGCCAGATCGCCGCCCGCATCAGCGTCCTCAACCTCAGCGAGCCGGCGCCCTCGGGCCCCTCCCCCGCGCGTTGAGCGGATCCCGCTGGGGATGGCCCAACGGGGAGGCCTGCGCGGCCTCCCCGTTGTTTTTTCCGCGACCGCGCGTCGGGTTCTCTACCCCTGCAGCCAGGGCCCTTTGTTCTGGAGCACGGCGTAGGTGTTCAGGAGAGCAACGCCGGCCCAGAGCAGGAACGCCAGACACGAAGCGGCCAGGCCCCCCAGGGTGGAGAGGGATCGAAGCGCGTCGCTTCCGGAGGCCCCGGAGATGATCATGAACAGCAAGGGACAGCATCCGAACAGGATACTGAGGGCCAGGTTGTAGCCCATCCCCCAGAGGGCATGCCGTTTGGCCAGGGGATGGAGGTCCTGGACGAAGAAGGCCGCCAGCCCCACGAACCAGATCCACCAGGGCAGGATGGCCAGCAGCTGATCCCGCTGGGAGAGGGGAGCCGGGGAGGGCGCGCCGGACATCGGTTCGGTGGACATGGGGAATCCTCCTTCAGAGTGGAATCGACCGGCCCGAGGCGATGCGCCCCATTTCCATCGGGGGGTGTGTCCCAAAATCGTAGGACAACTGCTTGCAGTTGTCCTACAAAGCGGCCAGCCCGACAAAATTGGGACACACCCCGAGACAGGGCCATCGGGGCGCATCACCCCGCTCGTTTTCCGAGATGATATCATGACGAAGGCGCCCCCTGCAACGGAGAGGCGGGCCGTTGGGGGCGTTTCGGTTTTTCCGCATGCAGGGCAACTGCGAGCAGTTGCCCTGCATTATGAGGTTGCCCTTCGGATCCGTCTCCCCGCGCGTCCAAGGAGGCGGGAATGGGAGATCGGTCCCCGGATCGCATGAAAGCGCTCGGCCGAGCGGCCCTCGCCCTCCTCATCGAAGCCGTGAAGGAGCTCGTTCCCGCGTTCGGCCCCATCCAGGCCGCCTGGGAGGCATACCGCGACGCCCTCCGCCCGGAGGACCTCCCCGACCGGGTCCGGGAGATGCTCCAGCAGATGAGCCGGGATTACCGGCGGCTCCTGGAGCCCGAGCTCCGGGCGCAGGCCGGGGACACGGTCGCCATCGCCCTCCGGGAGGCCATCGGCATCCTGGACGAGAGCGGCCTTTCGCCGGAGGAGCTGGCCGCCGAAGCCGGGCTGGACCCCCAGGAGGCCGCCCGCCGGACGCGGGAGCGGGCCGCCCATCGGCTGGAGCGCCTGGACGAGCCCGCGCGGTCCCTGGCGGAGCGGATGATCGAGGACTACTACCGCGTCCTCCTGGGCCACCGGGACGCGCTGGCCTACGTAGGCGTGGAGGCCCTGAGGGAACTGCTCCGCCGCACGAAGCGGCTGGAGGAGCGGGTCCTTGCCGCGCTGGACCTCCGCGACTGGCGGAAGGCGTGGGAGGCGCTCCAGCCCGTCACCCGTTCCCTCCCCGGCCCGCTGACCCCCGAGAACCTCCTGGAGGCCCTGCGGGCCCCTTACCGCCTGGTGGAATTCACCGGGAAGGCCCACCGCGCGCTGCAGGAGGAAATCGCGGGCGCCCTGAAGGGCCCGGGTTCCCATCCAAGCCGGGCCTGGATCCTCTGGGGCCCCGGCGGCGCGGGCAAGACCCGGACGGCGGTGGAGATCGGCCGGGCCCTGGAGGCGGAAGGCTGGCGGGCCGGCTTCGTGCCTTCGTTCCCCCTGGCGGTCTGGGCCCCGCATCTTCCCTTCTGGAGCCGGCCCGACCGGCCCACCCTGCTGATCGTGGACTACGCCGAGCAGCGGCCGGCGGACGACCTGCGGGCGCTGGCCCGGGCGGTCGGGGAGGCCGCCTCAAAGCGGTCCGCCCCCCTGGCCCTCCTCTTCCTGATGCGGGCCGATCCCCGGGAGGCCGTGGCCGGGCACGTAGCCGACGCGCTGGCCGAGGCGAGGATCCGGTGGGAAGCCCGGCGGGTCCCGCCGGTGGAGGATCCCGAGGACCGGCAGGCGCTTTTCCGGAAGGCCCGGGCGCGCTTTCGGGAAGCGCTGGCCCCGCCGGATGCGCCGCCTGAGGTGGACTACGAGCCGGAGGATCTGCCGCGGACCCCGCTGGCCCTCCTGGCCCTGGCGGTCCTGGCCGCCCACGGCCACCGGGTGGTTCAAAGCCAGGATGAGGCGGCCATCCTGACCGACCTGTGGAAGCGATGGGAGCAGCCGCGCTGGAAGCGGACCCTGGAGGCCCAGGGGGGGAGGGAGCTGCTGCAGACCCCCGAGGTGTGGGATGAGGCGCGGGCGCGGATCGAGCAGGCCCTGGCGGCGGCCAGCCTGGGCCGTCCCTTCACGGCGCCGGAGGAGGTGGCCGCCTGGTGGGAGGCCCATTTCCCCTTCCGAAAGCGGACGGCCCGGAGGGAGCGGCTGGACCCCTTCTGGCTGGCGGAGCGCCTGAAGGTTCTCTTCCCTGGCGTCGGGGAGGCGTGGCGTCTTCCGCCCATCTCGCCGGATCCTCTGGCGGACGTGGCGCTGGCCCGCTTCAGCGCGGATCTGGGCCGTCTGGTGGATTCCATCCTGCCGGCCCCGGAGGCGGTGAAGGCCGAGGAGATCGTCGCTATCGATTGGCCGGCGCGGATGGTGGTGGAGGTGCTGCCCCGACTCAGCGCTGCGGCCGTCCCCGGCGCTTCGGAGGCGGCGCGGGCCGCGCTGAAGGCCGTGGCTCGCTGGCTGGGGAGGATCGTTCGGGTTCTCCCGAACGAGGTGGCCACGGCCTGGTTTCGGATGTGGGAGGAGAAGCTTCCACGTCCCGACCACACCCTGGCCTTGCGGCCCTTCCTGGCCGATTTCTACCAGGCCCGGCTGGCGCGGACGCTGCGGGAAGAGCCAGAAGAGCGGGCGCGGGTGTTGAATATGCTGGGCTTTGCTCTTTCCGAAATGGGCCGGCGGGCGGAGGCCCTGCAAGCCACGCAGGAGGCGGTGGACCTCTACCGCCGCCTGGCCGCCCAGCACCCCGACGCCTTCCTCCCCGACCTGGCCGCCAGCCTCCACAACCTGGGCGTGGATCTTTCCGCCTTGGGCCGGCGGGCGGAGGCCCTGCAAGCCACGCAGGAGGCGGTGGACCTCTACCGCCGGCTGGCCGCCCAGCACCCCGACGCCTTCCTCCCCGACCTGGCCATGAGCCTCCACAACCTGGGCGCCATGCTTTCCGAAATGGGCCGGCGGGCGGAGGCCCTGCAAGCCACGCAGGAGGCGGTGGACCTCTACCGCCGGCTGGCCGCCCAGCACCCCGACGCCTTCCTCCCATACCTGGCCATGAGCCTCACCACCCTGGGCAAGGTGCTTTCCGCCTTGGGCCGGTGGAAGGAGGCCCTGCAGGCCGCCCAGGAAGCGGTGGAGATCCGCCGTCGGCTGGCCCGGCAAAACCCCGACGCCTTCCTCCCATACCTGGCCAATAGTCTCAACAACCTAAGCAACGTGCTTTTCGCGTTAGACCGGCAGGAGGAGGCCCTGCAGGTCGCTCAGGAATCTGTGGAGATCCGCCGCCGGCTGGTCAAGCAGTATCCTGAGGCTTCTAAGGCCTTCCTCCCCGATCTGGCTGAAAGCCTGGGCGTCTATGGAAAGGCGCTGCTGGGCCTGGGGCGGGCGCCGGAGGCGCGGGAGGCTTTCGCGGAGGGCCTGCGGATCCTCCTGCCTTTTGTTCAGGAGATCCCGGCCGCCTTCCGCGAGCGGGCTGAAGAGCTGCTGCAGGGCTATCTTCGCGCCTGCGCGGAGGCGGGGGAGGCGCCCGACCAAGCGCTGGTGGCGCAGGTGCGCCGGGCAATCGAGTAGGGACGGGGCTTTTCCCTTTTGGGGTTGGTAGGGTCGGAGATGGGTCGGAAGGTGGGGGAGGCCCTGGCGGAGGCTGACGCGTGGCGCGGGGGGTGTCGAATGAATTGGACCTGGGGGGCCTGTGGCCGGCGGTCGGCCTGTGGGCCGAATGAATTCGGCCTCCAGGGGCCTTCGGCCGACGGTCGGCCTGCGCCGACCGGGGAGGCGTCTCTTGCGTCGGCGGAGGCCGACGCCTGGCGCGGAGCGCCTTGGGAGGCCGATTTCAATCGGCGTGAAGGCCTTCGGCCGACGGTCGGCCTGCGCCGACCGGGGAGGCGTCTCTTGCGTCGGCGGAGGCCGACGCCTGGCGCGTAAGCGCCTCAGAAGGCCGATTTCCAATCGGCGTGAAAGCCTGCGCCGACCGGGAGGGTGTCTTTTGCGTCGGCGAAGGCCGACGCTTGGCGCGGAGCGCCTTGGAAGGCCGATTTCCAATCGGCGTGAAGGCCTGCGCCGACCGGGAAGGTGTCTCTTGCGTCGGCGGAGGCCGACGCCTGGCGCGCAGCGCCCTTGAAGGCCGATTTCAATCGGCGTGAAGGCTTCGGCCGGTGGGTCGGCCTGTGTGCCGAATGAATTCGGCCTCCAGAGGCCTTTGGCCGACGGTCGGCCTGCGCCGACCGGGAAGGCGTCTCTTGCGTCGGCCTCCGCCGACGCCTGGCGCGGAGCGCCCTTGAAGGCCGATTTCAATCGGCATGAGAAGGCCGTTCAGCTCTCCCCTAACGCCTCCCTTGGAGCAGTCCGCGTGTTCGCCAGGGCCTCCAGGCCCGGGCTGAGGCGCACCGGATAGCGAGGGGCCTCCCGCAAGGCCTTGTAGGGCTCCGGCAGCCGCCCGAACGCCTCCCGAAACCGTTCCCGCAGCTCGGCCAGGGCCGGATGGGGGCGGAGCAGACGCCCGCCCTCCATGACCTTCTCCAGCAACGGCATCCCCCCTTCGATCCGCTCCTCCCGCAGCGCCAGGATGTCCTCCTTCATCTTCCCTTCCCCATCGTAAAACCGGAAAACCTGCTTCGGGCCGGGGAGGGACGCCTTGCCCGGGCTCAGCTTGCGGGCCGGACGGCCCTCATAGGCCACCAGCTTGTAGGCCATGTCCAGCCACGGCCAGTCCTCCGAAACCCCCATCCGGGTCCCCACCCCAAAGGCGTCGATGGGCGCGCCGGCCTGCACCAGCTCCTCGATGCGGTATTCATCCAGCCCCCCGCTGGCCAGGATCCGCACCTCGGGAAGGCCCGCTTCGTCCAGGATGCGGCGCACCTCCCGGCTGAGGGCGAGCAGATCTCCGCTGTCCAGGCGCACCCCGAGCAGGCGACGCCCTCGCTCCCGCAGCTCCAGGCCCACCCGGGCGGCCCGACGGGCCCCCTCCAGCGTGTCATACGTATCGATGAGGAAGATCGCCCGCTCCGGGAAGGTCTCCGCGAAGGCCCGGAAGGCTTCCTCCTCCTCCGCAAAGGCCATGATGAACGAGTGGGCCATGGTCCCCGTGATGGGGATCCCATAGACCTTGCCCGCCAGGACGTTGCTGGTGGCCTGGAAGCCCACCAGATACGAACAGCGGGCGACCTTCAGCCCGGCGTCCACCCCATGGGTCCGTCGCAGGGCGAAATCCACCACCCCTCGCCCCCGGGCGGCCGCGACGCAGCGAGCGGCCTTGGTGGCGATCATCGTCTGCAGGTGCACCTGGTTGATCACATAGGTCTCCGCGATCTGGGCCTGGATGATGGGCGCCGTGATCTCCAGGATCGGCTCCTGGGCGAACACCAGCGTCCCCTCCGGGACCGCCCACACGTCCCCGGTGAAGCGCAGCTCGGCGAGGTAATCCAGGAAGGGGCGGGCGAAGATCCCGGTGGACTCCAGATACTCCAGGGCTTCCGGGGGGAAGCGGAAATCTTCCAGGAAGCGGAGCACATCCTCCAGGCCGGCCGCCACCAGAAAGCCCCGCTCCGGCGGGAGATCCCGCACGAACAGGCTGAAGGTGGCCAAGCCGGTGACCCCATGGGCCCAGTAGGCCTGGGCCATGGTCAGCTCATACAGATCCGTGACCAGGATCCGATCTTCCGGGCGCAGCATCTGGGCTCCCTCGCGCAAAGGATCGCCTGGGATCATCCCCGGATTACATGCTCTCCGGCAGGAAGGCCTGGCGCACGTCTTCGATCTCCGGCATCCGGCGCAGGGCCTCGAGGACGGCCTCCGGGGCCGGGCTGTCCAGATTAATGAACGACAGGGCCGTCCCACCCGGGCGGTCTCGCCCCAGGCGCCACTCGGCGATGTTGATCCCATACTGGCCCAGGAGCGTCCCCACCCGGCCGATCACCCCGGGCACGTCGCGGCTGCGCATGACCAGCATGGCCCCGCGGGGCAGCGCCTCCATCGGGAAGGCGTCCACCTGGACGATGCGGGGCTCCCCGGCGAACAGGGCGCCGACGATCAGCCGCGCCTCTTTGGTGGAGAGAACCCGGCAGGCGATGGCCTGGGCGTAGGCCCCCAGGATCGGCTGGGGGGCCTCCACGATGCGGATGCCGTGCTCCTGGGCCCGCACGGGGGCGTTCACGAAGGTCACCGTGTCCCCCAGGATAGGGGCGAGCAGCCCTTTCAGCAACGCCACCCCCAGCGGCCGGATCACCGGGCGCAGCTCCTCCCCCCGCACATCGATCTCCACCTGATAGATGCGCCCCCGCACGATCTGCATCTGCAGGCTCCCCAGCACCTCCGCCAGGCGCATATAGGGAGCCAGGGCGCGATAATCAGCCCCCTCCGGGAAGGGGAGGTTCACCACGTTGCGGAAATCCCGGCCCCGCAGGGCGTCCAGCACCTGCTGGGCGATCTGCCGGCTGATCAGACGCTGGGCCTCGCGGGTGCTGCCCCCCAGGTGGGGCACCGCCAGCACCCGTTCGTGGGCGATCAGGGCCTGCAGGATCGGCGAGCGCGGCGGCTCCTCGCTGAAGGTATCCAGGGCCGCCCCGGCGACACGACCGGCGTTCAAGGCCTCCAAGAGCGCCTCCTCATCGATCACCGCCCCCCGGGCTGTGTTCACCAGATAGATCCCGGGCTTCATCTTCTCAAAGGCCGCCCGGTTGAGCATGCGATAGGTCTCCCGGGTGAGGGGGACGTGCAGGCTCAGGATGTCGGACCGAGCGTAGAGCTCATCGGGATCGGGCACCAGCTCGATCTGCAAGGCCGCGGCCCGCTCCTCAGGGATGTAGGGATCGAAGGCGATCACGTGCATCTCGAAGGCGCGGGCCCGGCGGGCCACCTCCGTCCCGATCCGCCCCAACCCCAGCAACCCCATCGTCTTGCCCGCCAGCTGGACCCCGAGGAAGCGCTCCCGCTCCCAGCGGCCCTCCCGCAGGGAGAGCCAGGCCGGGGGGATCTTGCGAAGGAGGGCCAGCAGCAGCGCGAAGGTGTGTTCCGCCACGGCCACCGTGCTGGCCGCGGGCGTGTTCATCACCAGGATCCCCCTTTGCGTGGCCGCCTCCAGGTCGATGTTGTCCACGCCGATGCCTGCCCGGGCGATCACCCGGAGCCGCTCCGCCGCCTCCAGCACCTTCGCGTCCAGCCGGACCCCGCTGCGCACGATCAGCGCGTCGCAGTTCCGGACCAGCTCCCGCAGCGTCTCCGGCGAGGGCCGTCGGGCCTCCACCACCTCTACCTCAGGGTCCGCGCGCAACAGGGCCAGCCCTTCCTCGTCCAGCGGGTCCGTCAACGCGATGCGCCACATCTGCGTGTCCCTCCTCACTTCGCAGCGAGCCATTCGTCGATATCCATCAGCAGCGCCTCGATGTGATGGGGCTGGATCTCCCCCATATGGGCGATGCGGAAGGTTTTCCCCTTCAACGGGCCGTAGCCGGAGGAGATCACCTTGCCCCGCCGACGCAGGAATTCGTTCAGGGCGCTGATGTCGATCCCCCGGGTGTTGGACACGCAGGTCAGCGTCCAGGAGCGGTGGCCGTCCTCGGCGAACAGGGCGAACCGCTCCGAGGCCCAGGCCTGCACCCGTTCCGCCATGCGGCGGTGGCGTTCCCAGCGGGCCTCCAGCCCTTCCTCCAGGATGCGGTCGAACTGCCGATCGGCGGCGAAGAGCAGGGAGATGGCGGGCGTGGCCGGCGTCTCCCCCCGGTCCGCGTAACGCGCCATGGTGAGCAGGTCGAAATAGTAGCCCCGATGGGGAACCTCTTTCGCCTTCTCCATCGCCCGCTCCGACACGGCGCAGAAGGCCAGCCCCGGGGGCAGGGCCAGGCATTTCTGGGAGGAGGTGAGGACGAAATCCAGGCCCCAGGCATCGGTCTCCAGGGGCGCCCCGCCCAGGGAGGAGACCGCGTCCACCAGGATCAGCACGTCCGGGAAGGCCTGGCGCACCGCCGCGGCGATCTCCGCCAGGGGGTTCATCACTCCCGTGGAGGTCTCGTTGTGCACGACGGTGATGGCCTCGGCGTCGGGGTGGGCGGAGAGGGCCTCCACAACCTGCTCAGGCCGGATGGCCTGCCCCCAGGCCACGGAGAGGGCGGCCGCCTCTTTCCCGTTGGCCAGCGCCACCTGATGCCATCGCTCCCCGAAGGCGCCGTTGATCAGGCAGAGGACCTTCCGGCGCACCAGGTTGCGGATCGCGGCCTCCCACAGGCCGGTGCCGGAGGCGGCGACGAAGAACACCCGCCCGCGCGTGCGGAAGATCGCCTGCAGGCGCGGGATCAGCCGCTCGAACAAAGCGGTGAACTCCCGGCTGCGGTGGCCGATCATCGGTCGGGCCTGCGCCTGCGCGATCTCCTCCGGGACATACGTCGGGCCGGGGATGAAGAGCATCGGCGCCTCTTCCATACGGGATCCACCTCCTTACCTCTGGTAGGAGGGGCTTTAGCCCCGAACTTCGGTTTTCGATGACGCAAGGTTCTCTGTAAGTCGAAATTTATTTCGACTCAGCCGGTGCAGAGAACACCTGACCGTCTGCAGGCGTCCAGATCCAGCTTGAAACCCCAATCCCTGCCTTCGATCCCTCGATGGTCGTGGCGGAAGCTCTTAGAGCCAGGATGCCGAAATGAATTTCGGCTTACGCAGGAGGGGCTTTCATCCCGAACCTCCCGTCTTCGATGCTTGTATTCGTGGACGGCCCCTCGCCCATCATCACAACCGAGCGCGGCGAAAGCCGCTCCTGCAACAGGGATGCCGAAATGAATTTCGGCTTACGAAAGAAGGGTCTTTCGCCCCGAACCTCCGTCTTTGACGACGAAAAGTCGCGGCTAAAGCCGCTCCTACTCCTACAAAAGGATGCCGAAACGAATTTCGGCTTATAGCGCGTGCCACACCTGAAGGAACCGTTCATGGCGGACAGGATCCCGAAAGCGGGCCTCGCCGTTCCGGAAGGCCTGCAGACCCTCCCGCAGGATCCCCTCCGCCGGGGTTCCCTGCAGGGCCCGGGCGCGTTCTGGGGAGAGCGCCAGAGGAAGGATAGGCGCCAGGCGCGGGCAGCGGATGTAGACCTCAGCGTTCTCCGCGACAGCGGGTCGGTGGAACACGCCCCCAAATCCGGCGAAAAGGTGAACCGCGCCCTGGGCGATGAGATCGGTGATCCCATCCCCCACCAGCATCAAGCGCCGCCCCGGTGCCCGGAAGCCCTCCAGCAGGCGGGCCTTCCCGTCCTGGGCGATCAGAGGAGAAGGCTCCACGCCGACAGCGGGTCCTTCCTCGCCTCGCCACCATGCCCCTGCGAAGGGATCATAGCGCGGGCGGACGGCGTGGATGCGCTGGGCGGGGATGCCCAGGAAACGCCCCAGCCCCCGCACCGCCTCCTCCAATCCGCCGCTGATCAGATGCACGGAGATCCCACAGGCGTGGAGGGCGTGGATCACCTCCGCTGCGTCCGGGAGGAGATGTTCCCGGTAGATGCGGATCAGCTCCTGGATCTCCGCGCGGGTTGGGCGGATCAGCGCGAGGCGCTGCTTGTAGACGGCTTCCAGAGGGAGATGGCCGGACATCGCGGCTTCCGTGAGGGCGGCCACCGCCGTCGCTTGGCCCCGTCGCCGGGCCAGCTCCACGATCCCCTCCACCCCCACCAGCGTCCCATCGCAGTCGAAAAACACGTGGGTGAACGAGACCCAGCGGACCGGTCCGGCCTCCATTCCGCCCACTCCGTGAAGGATTTCGCAAGATTATACCACGGATCGCAAGAGGGGCCGTCCCCGAATCTGAAAGGGGTGTGTCCCGAAATCGTAGGACAACTGCTTGCAGTTGTCCTACAAGGCGGCCGGGCCCGACAAAATTGGGACACACCCTCTGAAAGATGAAGGCACGACTCTGACCTCCGGAGTCTCAGGCATACTCCCATTCGTGGGTTCGTGCCTCTCCTTCGTGGACGACCCCCACCCAGCCTTCGAAGTCCCCGCGCGCTTTCATTTGTGTATTCGCGTCCCTATTCGTGGACGGCTTCTCCGGGGCGTGTCCCAAAATCGTAGGACAACTGCGAGCAGTTGTCCTACAACGTGGCGAGGCCCGACAAAATTGGGACACACCCCTTCTCCGTCTCCGGGGCGCCTTGACGGAGATCCGGCCCCTGGTTAAGATATTCCCTCAAATCGCTCCATAGATCACAAAACCGGACACGGCGTCGGAGAGCGGAAGAGGAGATCCGGATGCAGGGGGTTCTGGCGCTGGAGGATGGGACGGTCTTTATCGGGCGGGCCTTCGGGGCGCGGGCCACCGTGGTGGGGGAGGTGGTTTTCAACACCGCGATGACCGGCTACCAGGAGATCCTCACGGATCCCTCTTATCGGGGCCAGATGGTCGTGATGACGTGTCCCCACATCGGCAACGTGGGGGTGAACGATGAAGACGTGGAAAGCGATCGCCCTCAGGTCGCTGCCTTCATCGTCCGCGCCTTAAGCCCGGTGGTCTCCAACTGGCGGGCGAAGGAGAGCCTGGAGGATTATCTCGCCCGCCACGGCGTGCCCGGCCTGTGCGAGGTCGACACCCGCGCCCTGACCCGGCGGATCCGGGAGAAAGGGGCGATGAAGGCGGCCCTCTCCACGGAGGGAGTGGATCCGGAGTCCCTGGTGGAGATGGCACGAGCGTGGGAAGGGCTGGAGGGCCGGGACACGGTGCGCGAGGTAACCTGCGCCGTTCCCTATGAGTGGATGGAGGGATCCGGCCGCTGGCAGCCCCATGGATTCCGGCCGGATCCCGAGCGGCGGCGCCACGTGGTGGTGTATGACTTCGGCGTCAAGCGCTCTATCCTCCGGCGGCTGGTCGATCGAGGATGCCGGGTTACGGTCGTGCCCGCCTACACGCCCGCGGCGGAGGCCCTCCGCCTGCGGCCCGATGGGATTGTCCTCTCCAACGGGCCGGGGGACCCCGCCGGGTTGCCGGAGATCGTGGAGATCGTGCGAGGGCTCCTCGAAACGGGGATTCCGCTCTTCGGCATCTGCCTGGGCCATCAGCTGATCGCCCGGGCCATAGGCGCCCGCACCTACAAGCTCCCCTTCGGCCACCACGGGAGCAACCACCCGGTCCTGGACCGGACCACCGGTCGGGTCCAGATCACCGCCCAGAACCACAATTACGCCGTGGACCTCGATACCCTGGACCCGGATCAGGTGGTGATCACCCATCTCAATCTGAACGATGGGACGGTGGAGGGGCTGGCGCTGCGGGATCGGCCGGTGTTCTCCGTGCAATACCATCCGGAGGCCAATCCCGGCCCCCACGACGCGGACCCCATCTTCGATCAATGGGTAGAAACGCTGGGACGTTGAGGGGGGTTTCCCGATCGATTGACAATCTGTCCCCAAAGAAATACACAGGATAGATGGCAGGATCAGGAGACCGGCAGGCTGGGAGGTGGAGGATGGCGGTGATCAGCGTGCAGGAGTTGCAGAAACAGACATGGGAGATTCTGAAGCGGGTGCGCAAGGAGAGGATCGTTTATCTCATCACCGAAGAAGGGCGGCCAATCGCAGTTTTGTCGCCGGTGGAGGGCGAGCCGATCGAAGAGGCTGCCATCGAGACGGGTCAGCGGCCGTTTTCCAGCGGGTGGGCTGCTTACGCCAGTCTGGCAGAGGAGATCCGTCGGAGCTGGCCTCCCAATCGCTCCGCTCAGGCCGCGCTGGATGAGGTGCGGCGATGATGTTTGTGCTGGATGCCAGCGTTCATCTGAACGCATTGAATCCGAACGAGGCAGGATCGGCGCTCAGCCAGAGGCTACTGGAACGCCTTTTCCAAGGGCCATGGCCGATCATCTCGCCGACCCTGTTGTTGGTGGAAGTTGCCGCTGCCATCGCCAGGATTTTCGACGATGCGGATCGAGGATGGGCAGTGGCGCAAGCCATTCGAGGCCTGCCCAGGCAGATATGGGTCCCTCTGGATGAGACCTTGGCGGAGGAAGCCGCTCACCTGGCAGCTACTCATCGGTTACGAGGAGCGGATAGCGTGTATGCTGCAGTCGCTCGTCGGTATGGAGCGATCTTGATCACCCTGGATCGGCAGCAACTGGAGCGGGGATCATCCAGCCTGAGCGTTCTCACCCCGGCAGATGCGCTCAATCTCTTAGAACAGCCAGGCTGAGAAATGTAAAGCGTCAGCGCGAAAACGCGGTGGAATGGGGCGGGCGTTGGAAAACGCCCGCCCATTTGTGCGGCGAGGTGGAAATCCGGATGCCGCGGCGCACCGACATCCGCTCCATCCTGGTCATCGGCTCCGGGCCGATTGTGATCGGCCAGGCGGCCGAGTTCGACTATTCGGGGACCCAGGCCCTCAAGGTCCTGCGGCGGGAAGGCTATCGGGTGATCCTGGTCAACTCCAACCCGGCCACCATCATGACCGATCCCGAGATGGCCGATGCCACCTACATCGAGCCCCTGGTCCCGGAGATCCTCGAGCGGATCATCGCCCGAGAGCGGCCGGACGCCTTGCTCCCCACCCTGGGCGGCCAGACCGCCCTGAACCTGGCCATGGCGTTGCACGAACAGGGGGTCCTGGAGCGCTACGGGGTGGAGCTCATCGGCGCCTCGCCTCAGGCGATCCGCATCGCGGAGGACCGCCTCGCTTTCAAAGAGGCGATGGAGAAAGCCGGCCTGGAGGTCCCCCGCAGCCTCCTGGCCCGCTCCGTGGAGGAGGCGCTGGCCTTCGCCGAGCAGGTGGGCTACCCGGTGCTCATCCGCCCTTCCTTCACCCTGGGCGGCACCGGGGCCGGCGTCGCCCGTTCCCGGGAGGAGCTGATGGATCGCGTGGATCTGGCGCTGCGCCTCAGCCCCGTCGGCTCGGCCCTCATCGAGGAGTCCCTTCTGGGCTGGAAGGAGTTTGAGCTGGAGGTGATGCGGGATCGCCACGACAACTTCGTGGTGGTGTGCGCCATCGAGAACCTGGACCCCATGGGCATACACACCGGGGATTCCATCACCCTGGCCCCGGCCCAGACCCTCACGGACAAAGAGTATCAGCGCATGCGGGACTGGGCCCGGGCGGTGATGCACGCGGTGGGAGTGGAGACCGGCGGCTCCAACGTCCAGTTCGCCGTGAACCCCCGCGATGGCCGGATGCGGGTCATCGAAATGAACCCGCGGGTTTCCCGCTCCTCCGCCCTGGCCTCCAAGGCCACGGGCTTTCCCATCGCCAAGATCGCCGCGCTCCTCGCAGTGGGCTACACCCTGGACGAGCTTCGCAACGAGATCACGCGGCGCACGGTGGCGGCCTTCGAGCCGGCCATCGATTACGTGGTGGTGAAGATCCCCCGGTGGGCCTTCGAGAAGTTCCCCGGCGCCGATCCGACCCTCGGCCCCCAGATGAAATCCGTGGGGGAGGTGATGGCCATCGGGCGGACCTTCAAGGAGGCGCTCCAGAAGGCGATGCGGGGGTTGGAGATCGGGGCGAAGGGCTTTGAGGGATTCCCGCCCGAGCGGCGGCCCTCCGATCTGCGGGCTGCCCTGGCCTGCCCGAACCCGGATCGTCTGCGGGCCGTCCACGACGCTCTGATGGCCGGGATGCCGGTCCAGGAGGTCGCCGCCCTCACCGGATACGACCCCTGGTTCGTCGTTCAGATGGCGGAGCTGGTCGAGCGGGAACGGGAGCTGCGCCGCTACACCCTGGCCACGGTCCCGGCAAGCCTGTTGCGCCAGGCCAAGCGGGAGGGGTTCTCGGACGCCCAGCTGGCGGCCTTCTTCGGCTGCACGGAGGAGGCGGTCCGCCGCCGCCGAGAAGCTCTGGGCATCCGCCCACGCTACGCCCAGGTGGACACCTGCGCGGCGGAGTTCGAGGCTTACACGCCCTATCTTTACAGCACCTACGAGGAGAGCGACGAGGCCCCGCCGACGGATCGCCCCAAGGTGGTGATCGTCGGCAGCGGCCCCAACCGCATCGGGCAGGGGATCGAGTTCGATTACAGCTGTTGCCAGGCCGCCTTCGCCCTGCGGGAGCTGGGAATCGAATCGATCATGGTGAACTCCAACCCGGAGACGGTGAGCACGGACTACGACACCTCGGATCGCCTGTATTTTGAGCCGTTGACCCTGGAGGATGTGCTGAACATCGTCGAGCGGGAGCGGCCCCTCGGCGTCATCGTGCAGTTCGGGGGGCAGACGGCCCTCAACCTCACCATGCCCCTGCACCGCGCGGGGGTGCCCATCCTGGGCACCTCCCCCGACGCCATCGACCTGGCGGAGGATCGAGGGCGGTTCAGCGCCCTGTTGCGGGACCTGGACATTCCTCAGCCGGAGCATGGGACGGCGACGTCCGTCGAGGAGGCCCTTGAGGTCGCCCGGCGCATCGGCTACCCGGTTCTGGTCCGGCCCAGCTACGTCCTGGGCGGGCGGGCCATGGCCATCTGTTACGATGAGGAGACCTTGAAGGCCTATATGGCCGAAGCGGTGTGGGTCTCCCCGGAGCGACCGGTGCTGATCGATCGCTTCCTGGAAGATGCCTACGAGGCGGAGGTGGATGCGGTGGCGGATGGGAAGCGCGTGGTCATCGGGGGCATCCTCCAGCATATCGAGGAAGCAGGGGTGCACTCCGGAGATTCCGCCTGCGTGCTGCCGCCCTACAAGATCTCCCGCTATCACCTCCAGATCATCGAGGAATACACCGAGCGGATCGCCCTGGCCCTGGGGGTGCGGGGGCTGATCAACATCCAGTTCGCGATCAAGGACGACATCGTCTACGTCCTGGAGGCCAACCCGCGGGCCTCCCGCACCGTACCCTTCATCAGCAAAGCCACCGGGGTTCCCCTGGCCCGCATCGCCACCCGGGTGATGCTGGGGCAGTCCTTAGAGGAGATCGGCTTCACCCGTTCGCCGGAGGTCCGGGCGTTCTTCGTGAAGGAGGCGGTCCTTCCGTTCCGCAAGCTGCCGGGCGCGGATGCCATCCTGGGCCCCGAGATGAAATCCACCGGCGAGGTGATGGGCTGGGCGGAGACCTTCGGCCACGCTTTCGCCAAGGCGGAGATGGCCGCTGGGGACGCCCTGCCTCTCCACGGGACGGTGTTGCTCTCTGTGAACGACTTCGATAAGGGGAGCGTGTTGAAGATCGCCCGGGACTTCCACCGTCTGGGCTTCCGGTTGATGGCCACCCGGGGCACGGCGGAAGCCCTGCGGCGCGTGGGGTTGCCAGTGGAGGTGGTAAACAAGGTAAGCGAGGGCTCTCCCCACGTGGTGGACGCCATCCGGGAAGGGCGGGTGCAGCTGATCCTGAACACCCCCCTGGGCCCGCGGGCCTACACCGACGGCATGCGGATCCGCCAGGCGGCCGTGCGTTACGGGGTGCCGCTGCTCACCACCCTCTCCGCCGCCGCCGCAGCCGTCCAGGCCATCCGGGCCATGCGGGAGCGGGATTTCACGGTGATGAGCCTGCAGGAGCACTACGCCCGAAAGCGCAGCGCATGAGGAGTTCCACCCTGGAGGAGACGGGTCGAAGATGAAGAAAAGGGGGATCTCCATGGATCTCGGGACCGCTGTCGTGCTGATCCTCGCGGCGGTGATGGTGGGCGTTGCCTATGCGCGGGGCGGGGAGGTGGCGGCGGCCGGATGGCGGGGGGTGGGGCGGGCCGTGCGCGACTTCCTCCCGCTCTTCCTCGGGATCTTCATCCTCATCGGCTTCTCGGAAGTCCTGATCCCCCGTGAGGTCATCGCGCGGTGGCTGGGGCCCAGCTCGGGCTGGCGAGGGATCCTGATCGCCAGCGGGGTGGGGATGCTGATCCCCGGCGGGCCCTTCGTCTCCTTCCCCCTGGTCGCGATGCTCTATCGGGCCGGAGCCGGCATAGGCGCGGTGGTCGCCTTCGTCACCGCCTGGTCCCTCTGGTCCCTCACCCGGCTGCCCCTGGAGTTCGCCCTCCTGGGCCCGCGCCTGATGATGGCGCGTCTGATCTCCACCCTGTTCATGCCCCCGCTGGCCGGATGGATCGCCCACCTGCTCTTCGATTGACCCTTGTCGACCTTGGGATGAGATCCGGGGAGGGGGAAGCGGCGCCGCTTGACTACAGATCGGCAAAGGCTAAAATCTTAATTGATCGATCAATTAATTTTGAGGCTTTTGAGGCGCGGCATCGGAGGACACGCAGGCTCCTCCGGCCTGAACTTTTTCACACATCCGGCGGGGGGAGGAGATGGGCAAGGGGGCTGGCCGGCATCGGGACCGGGATCGTGAGGCCATGCGTCAGCGCATCATCGAAGCCGCCTTCCGGGTTTTCCTTCGCAAAGGCTTTCGGGGGACCTCCAACCGGGAGATCGCCCGGGAGGCGGGGATCTCGCCGGGCCTGATCTACTGGTATTTCCGGAACAAGGAAGACCTCTTCCGGGCCGTGGTGGAAGCCAAATCCTTCGCCCTCCCCTTGAGGCGCCTGGCCCGCACGATGGGGACGGCTCCGCCCCCGCAGTTCCTCGCCGGGGTGATGGAGATCGTCCTCTCCCTGTATGAGGACCCGGCCATGATCGCGGCATTGCAGTTGCTGCTGCCCGAGGCGATCCGCAACGGCCGGGTCCGGCGGGTCCTCGTCAGCCGGGCGATCCGCCCGGGTATGGAGGCCATCGCCGCTTACCTGGCCGCGCAGCAGGCCAAAGGGACCGTGCGCCCGTTGGATCCCCGGGTCGGCGCCCGCCTCTTCATGGGCCTCATGTTCTCGCAGGTCATCCTGGGCCATCTGCTGCGCCTTCGGTTCCCGGTGCCGGCCCGTCAGCTGTTCGCGGAGGCCCTGGAGGTGTATCTACATGGGATCCTGAACCCGGAAGCCGGGGGAGGTTCGGCGTGAGGAGAGGCGAAAGGTTTTTCGCCCCTGCCTTGACCGAGTGCAGGGGCGCCGCGCCGCAATGCCTTTGCATGGCGCGATCCTCCTCTGGGAGATGAAGGCCGCGATGTTCCAGCGTATCGGGGCGGTGATCTACAAAGAAGTGTTGCACATCGTGCGGGATCCCCGCACCCTGGCGGTGATGTTCATGATCCCCGTGGTCCAGCTCTTCCTGCTGGGCTACGCGGCGACCACCGATGTGAAGCACGTGCCCATGGTGGTCCTGGACTGGGATCACACTCCCCAGAGCCAGGAGCTGGTGGACGCCTATCGGGCGGTGGATGTCTTTCGCATCATCGGCTATGTGGAGCGACAGGAGGATCTGGCGCGGCTGTTGGATGCGGGGATCGCCCAGGCGGCCCTTCTGATCCCGAAGGGATACGGGGCGGATGTCCTGGCCGGCCGCCTGGCCACAGTGGGGCTGATCATCGACGGCAGCGACCCTGCGGTGGCCAGCAACGCCTACGCGGCGGCTCTCTCCATCGCCCAGAACCACTCCACGCAGATCCTCCGGCGGACGCTGAACCTGGACCCGCGGCGGATGCCCGGCCTGGATCCGCGCCCCCGGGTCTGGTATAACCCGGAGATGCGCAGCGCCAACTATATGATCCCGGGCCTGATCGGCGCCATCCTTCAGTTCCTCACCATGCTCCTCACGGCCCAGGCCATCGTCCGGGAACGGGAGCAGGGGACGATGGAGCAGCTCATTGTCACGCCCATCCGGCCGGTCGAGCTGGTGGTGGGGAAGGTGGCCCCTTACGTCCTGATCGCCTACATCGATTTCGCCATCATCCTGACCCTGGGGGCCCTCTGGTTCCGGGTGCCCTTCCGGGGAAACCTGGGTCTGCTCCTGGCTCTCTCCGGGTTGTTCCTGCTTTCCTCCCTGGGGCTGGGGCTGCTGATCTCCACGGTGGCCTCCACGCAGCGGGAGGCGATGTTGCTGACCTATTTCCTCCTCCTGCCTTCCATTTTCCTGGCCGGCCTTCTCTTTCCCATTCAAGCGATGCCTCAGGTCCTCCAGTGGATCAGTTATCTGATCCCTCTCCGCTACATGCTGGTGATCCTGCGCAGCATCATCGTGAAAGGGGTAGGCATCGAGCCGTTGTGGGATGAGACCGTTGCTCTCCTCCTGTTCGGGATAGCGGCCATGGGCCTGGCGGCCCGCCGCTTCCGGAAGCGGCTGGAGTGAATCTGTTCTTGTAGGAGCGGCTTTAGCCGCGACCTCCTGCGTCATCAAAGACGGAGGTTCGGGACGAAAGCCCCTCCTACGTAAGCCGAAATTCATTTCGGCATCCTGGCTCTAAGAGCGACTTCCGCCACGACCATCGAAGGCAGGGATTGGGGTTTAAAACTCGATCTCGACGTCTGCAGACGGTCAGGTGTTCTCTGCACCGGCTGAGTCGAAATAAATTTCGACTTACAGAGAACCTTGCGTCATCGAAAACCGAAGTTCGGGGCTAAAGCCCCTCCTACAGAAGCGGCTTCAGCCGCGACCCTTGCGTCATTGAAGACCGAAATTCGGGCTGGAGCCCTTCCCGCAAGAAGATCAATATCTCATCTTCAGCGAATTATGGCTGGCGAAGCGGTGTGGGTCGAACATCTGGAGAAACGATTCGGGGCAGTGCATGCCCTCCGGGATCTCTCGTTCGTGGTGGAGGACGGAGAGATCTTCGGGATCATCGGGCCGGACGGGGCGGGGAAGACCACGCTGCTGCGTCTCCTCGCCGGGGTCCTGCGGCCGGATGCAGGGACGATCCGGGTGCTGGGGCGGGATCTGCTGCGTGAGCCCGAGCGGATCCGTCGATCCCTGGGTTACATGCCCCAGAGCTTCAGCCTCTATGGAGATCTCACAGTCCGCGAGAACCTATCTTTCTTCGCGACGATGTATGGATCGCAGGACCCCGAATGGATCCGGCGGATGCTGGGCTTCGCCCGCCTGGAGCCGTTCCTGGATCGCCGGGCGGCGCAGCTCTCCGGGGGCATGCAGAAGAAGCTGGCCCTGATCGGGGCGATGGTCCACCGGCCCCGCTTGCTGCTCCTGGACGAGCCCACCACGGGGGTGGACCCGCTGTCGCGGCGGGAGCTCTGGGATCTGCTCAGCGAGTTCCACGTGCAGGGAGTGACCATCGTCGTCACCACCCCGTATCTCGATGAGGCGGAGCGCTGCACCCGGATCGCCCTGATGCACCAGGGACGGATGCTGGCCGTGGATGCACCGGGGAGGCTCCGGTCTGCGTTCCGTCATCCGGTGCTCGAGATCCTCGCTCAGCCGGTCCTGCGGGCCCAGGCGGCCCTGGCCGCCCATCCGGCGGTTCTGGAGGCTGTGGTCCTGGGAGATCGGGTGCGGGCGGTGGTCCGGGAGGACGGGGTGGCCCTTTCCGAGCTCGTCGCAGCGCTGCGGGCGCTTCCGGGGATCGAGGTCCAGGAGGCCCGCTGGGCCCCTCCGCGTCTGGAGGAGGTGTTCGCCTACCTGATGCGTCGGGAGGGAGGCCGTGGCTGAGGTGGTGGTCCGAGCGGAGCGCCTGACCCGACGGTTCGGCGCGTTCACCGCCGTGGACCATATCTCCTTCGAGGTCAGGCGGGGGGAGATCTTCGGCTTCCTGGGGCCGAACGGGGCGGGGAAAACCACCACCATTCGCATGCTGCTGGGGTTGCTGGAGCCCACGGAGGGCCGGGCATGGGTGCTCGGGTATGACGCCGCCCGGGAGACCGCGCGCATCCGCCCGCGCGTCGGTTACATGAGCCAGCGGTTCAGCCTGTATCCCGATCTCTCCGTGGAGGAGACGCTGCGGTTTTATGGGGCCGCTTATGGATTGCCCGTCCAACGGCTCCGGGAGCGGATCCCGACGTTGCTGGAGCGGCTGGATCTGGCCGGGCAGTCCCGGCGTCTGGTCCGTCACCTGGCGGGAGGCTGGCGGCAACGGATGGCCCTGGCGGTGGCCCTGCTCCACGAGCCGGAGATCATGTTCCTCGACGAGCCCACCGCGGGGATGGACCCCCTGGCCCGCCGGGAGATCTGGGCGTTGCTTTACCAGCTGGCCGAGCGGGGGGTGACGATCTTCGTCACCACGCATTATATGGATGAGGCCGAGCAGTGCTCCCGCCTGGCGCTCATCCACAACGGGCGCCTGCTGGCCCAGGGAACCCCTTTCGAGCTCAAGGAGCGGGCGGGGCCGAGGGGGATCGTCGCGGTCTCCGCCACGCCGCTGGAGCGGGCTTTCCTTCTCTTGCGGGACTGGCCCTTCTTCCAGCACGTCGCCTTCCACGGCGCCCGGATCCACGCCTATCCCCGGGATCCGGGGCTCTCCATCGAGGAGATCCGCCGCCGTCTGGAGGAGGCGGGCCTGGAGGAGATCTCCGTGGAGTGGATCCGTCCTTCTCTGGAGGATGTGTTCCTCTGGCTGGTGGATCAGGCAGCGCAGGAGGCGGAACTCCCCTCGCGGTCAGGAGGTGCGCTTCGATGAACGGACGCAAACACCTCGGATGGTGGTTGGGGTTGCTCGTCCTGCTCAGCGCCTGCCGGCCGGGGGCCGCTCGGCCGCTGGTGGTCTCCGGTTATCTGGAGGCGCGGATGGTCGACGTGATCGCGGTGGAGGGCGGTCGGGTGCTTCAAGTTCGGGTGGAGGAAGGGGATGTCGTCCGGCCCGGGCAGCCTCTTGTGGATCTGGACCCGGCTTTTCTGGAGGCCCAGATCCGAATGGCCGAGGCCCAGGTGGCGCAGGCCCGGGCCGCGCTGGAAGCGCTGGAGGCGGGGCCCCGGGAGGAAGATCTGCGGGAGGCGGCCGCGCGGGTGGATCAGGCCCAGGCCCTGCGGGATGGCGCCTATCAGGCCTGGCAGGACGCGCAGGCGATGCTCCGGGAGCCTCAGGATCTCCTGCTCCAGCGGGAGGTGGCCGCCGCGCAGGTCCGGGCAGCCCAGGCGCGGCTGGAGCAGGCGGTGGCGCTGAAAGACATCGCGGAGCGGTTGAAGAGCCGGGCCGAGGCGGCGATGCGGGAGTGGGAGCGGCTTCCCCCCGCTCTCCGTCCGCCGTTGCCTGCGGAGGTGCGGGACGCGGCCTATGCTTACTGGTCGGCCTGGGCGGAGGTGAACCGGGCCGGCGCCGCCTACGATGGAAGCCGTGCCCTTCTGGAATACCTGGATGCGGTGATCCGGGATCCGATCGCGTTGCGGACGCAGGTGGTGGAGGCGGAGGGGCGGTATCGGGCCGCGGAGGCTGCGCTGGAGGCCGCCCGGGCGCAGCAGGCGGCCCTCCGGGCGGGCGCCTCGCCGGAGCAGCGGGAAGCCGCGCGGGCACGCCTGCGGCAAGCGGAGGCGGCCCTGGAGGCCCTGAAAGCCCGCCGCTCCCGCTTCCAGCTTCTCGCTCCTCGGGGAGGGATCGTGGCGTTGCGGGCGGTGGAGCCCGGCGAGCGGGTGGCCCCCGGGACCCGGGTGCTGCAGCTGATGGATCTCCAGACTCTGGAGCTGGTCGTCTACATCCCGGAGGCCGCGCTGGGTCGGGTGCGACCCGGGATGAAAGTCCCGGTGACCGTGGAGGGGTTCCCGGGCGAGCGGTTTGAGGGGGTGATCGTTCATATCGCCGAGGAGGCTTCCTTCATCCCGCGCAACGTCCAGAGCCCGGAGGAGCGGGCGCGCCTGACCTTCGCGGTGCGCATCCGCCTGGAGAACCCGGACGGTCGTCTGAAGCCGGGAGTGCCCGCGGACGTTGAGATCCCTTGAAGGAGGATCCCGAATGCGTCGCTTCGCTCTGGTGCGGATGCTCCTGATGATCGGGATCATCGGCGGGATCGGGGGGTGGGCTCTTCTGCAGTCCCCTCGAAGCGCAGGGGGGGCGGAGGTGCGGTTCTCCGGCACCCTCACGGGTCGGAGCGTTCGCCTTTCGACAGAGGCAGGAGGAACGGTGCGCTGGCTGGCCGATGAGGGGACGACAGTGAAGGCGGGAGAGATCGTCGCCGAGCTGGAGGATCCGGTCCTCCAGCAGCAATTCCAGGAAGCGGAGGCGGCGGTGGAGGCGGCCCGGGCGGAGCTCGCCGCGCTGGAGGCGGGGGCCTCACCGGAGCAGCTCGCTGCCCTCGCCGCGCAGGTCCGCCAGGCGGAGGCGGAACGCGCCATGGCCGAAGGGCTCTGGCGGATGGCCCTGCGCCAGCTGCGGACGCCTCAAGACCTGGAGCGCCAGATCCTGGAGGCCCGGACGGCGCTGGCGGCGGCGGAGCAGGGGGTGGAACGGGCCCGGGCCGACCTGGAGAAGACGCGGGCGGAGCGGGATCGCCTGCCCTTCGATCAGCGGGAGATCGCCGACCAGCAGGTGGCTGCGGCGGAAGCGGCGTTGCGGGCGGCGGAGGCAGAGCGGGATGCAGCCCGGGCCCGGCTGGAGAGCCTCCTTCGGATCCGCCAGCGGCCTCTCGCGTTGCAGGCCCAGGTCCATGCGGCGGAGGCTCAGGTCCGGGCGGCAGAGGCCGCCGTCCGGGCAGCCCAGGCTCGGCTGGACCGCGCCCGGAACGGGCCTGCGCCGTGGGAGCGGGATGCGGCCCGGGCGGCCGTGGCCCTGGCCGAGGCGCGACGGGATCTGTTGCGCTTACAAATCGAACGGTTGCGCCTCACCGCACCGTTCACCGCGACGGTTTCCGAGCATCTGGCCCGTGTCGGAGAAACCCTGGGGGCTGGACAACCTGTCCTCAGCCTCAGCTCCGTGGATCCCCTGGAGATCACGATCTATGTGTCGGTGGGGCAGGTGGGGCGGCTGCGCGTGGGCCAGCCTGTGAAGGTTCAGGTGGATGCCTTCCCCGGCGAAATGTTCCCCGGTGTGATCGCCCGCATCGCACCGGAGGCGACCTTCACCCCCCGTAACGTCCAGACCCGGGAGGAGCGTCAGGCCCTGGTCTTCCCGGTGACCGTGCGGGTGCCCAACCCGGAGGGACGGCTGAAGGCCGGGATGCCTGCCGATGTCCTGCTTCCCCTTGGGCCCTGAACGATCCCGAGGGCAGGGAAGCCGCGCGTTCCGCCTTCAGGCGCGGAAGAAAGAGGGAACGAAGGGAACCAGCGCGTCCCAGCCTTCGGTGATCACGCGCTCCCGGGTGGCCGGATCCAGCGTCAAGGTCACGGTCTCCCCTTCCGTGCGGATCACGAAGGTGACCGTCTCCCCGTTGTTGGGAATGATCTGGGTGATGCAGGGACGATCCACGCCCATCGGGTGTTCCGCCAGGAAGGCGAAACACCGGACGCAGAAGGGGAGACTGCCCGTGCAGATGTCCCGATCGATGTAAATCTTCATGGCGTCCTCCCCATCCTCATGCCGAACGAGCATGCGAAGCCTGTAGAACCCAGCGATGCGATTTCATGGATTCCCGTTTTCAGTATCCCGCTTGAGGAGGTCTCCGGATAGTGAGTTCCAACAGGGGGAAGGGGTGAAGATCGGCAGGGGGATCGGGAGGGGGACGACAGGAAGCCGCCCCCCTCCCGGAGGTGGGATGTTCAGCGGGTCCATTCGGCCTGGGCGGCGGCGACGCCGGCCCCGGGGGTGACGGGGTGCCCCAGGCGGCGCAGGGCGATCTCGATGGCGCTGAGGGTCTGGAGGAGGGCTGGCAGGCCGATCTCCCCCATATGGCCGACCCGGAAGGAGCGGCCCCGCAGGGCGGGGTGGATGGCCCCGGCCACCGTCACCCCAGCCGCTTCGATCTCCCGGATCAGGCGATCGTCGATCCCATCGGGGTAATAGATCACGCTCAGGGTGACGGCGGCCCAGGCGGGATCCCGGGGCACCATCTCCAGCTCCATCGCTCGCAATCCGGCCCGGAAGGCGCGGGCGATCCGCTCGTGGCGGGCCCATCGCGCCTCCATCCCCTCGGCGCGGATACGGCGGAGGGAGACGGCCATGGCGGCCACCAGGTTGACGGCGGGCGTGGCGAAATAAGCGGGACGGCCGGCCTGGAAGGCCTCCATCACCGGGAGCCACTTCCCCCAATCGGCGTAATAAGACCGCGTCCGGGTTCGCCGGCGTCGATAGGCCTCCAGGGCGGAGGGGCGGGCGACGACGATGGCCAGACCGGGCGGCACAGCGAGCGCCTTCTGGGATCCGGTGAGGGCGACATCGACCTCCCAGGCGGTTTGGTGAAAGCGTTGCCCGCCCACCGCGCACACGCCGTCGACGACCACCAGGGCGCCGTAGTGGTGGGCCAGGGGAGCCCAGCGCTCCACCGGCACCACGACCCCGGTGGAGGTGTCGACGTGGGTGAGGGTGAGGACCTTCGCCCCCTGCCGCAGCGCCGCTTCGATCTGGGTCTCATCGGGCAGGGCGCCGGGCTCCGCCGTCACCCGGATGACCTGCGCGTCCAGCCATTCGGCCAGCTCGGCCATCCGGGCGGCGAAGTAGCCGGTGTCCACGACCACCACCCGATCCCCCGGTTCCACCAGGTTGGCCAGGGCCATCTCCATCGCCAGGGTTCCGGACCCGGGGATCAGGAAGGGCTGGCCATCGGGGGCGTCAAAGACTTCCCGAAGGCCGTCCAGGGACTCCTGCATCAGGACGGCGAAGGCGGAGGACATGTGGCTGAGAGGTGGGCGGGCCATCGCGGCCAGGACCTCGGGGTCCACCTCGACGGGACCGGGGATCATGAGCAGGGTGCGTGGCGTCATGGATGGCGCTCCTCAGGAAAAGATAGAACCCGGAGGGCGAGACCAGCCATATCCGCGCACCGCCCTCCGGGGGACGGTCTGCGTCAGGGAGGGCGAGGCTGGACCTTTACCGCGCTCCCTTTCGGGAAGCCGTCTTTTTTCGCCTGGAGACGGGGGGACCGCCTTTCCCCCAGATGACCCGTCCGTAGGAGAAAACCAGGTGGAAACCCAGATCATAGATCCGTTCCCGCACCTCGGGACGGGCCCGATAGCAGAAGCATACAGGGACGATGAGACGCTCTTTCTTCTCCTCACCCTGGCGGGTCAGATACTCCGAGATCAGGGGCAGCTTTTTAGCGAACCGCTCCACCTCCCCGACGGTGATGTTGTATTTGGCCTCCCCCACGATCCAGATTTCGTATTTGGGGCGGGCGGGGTCGTAGGCCCGGCCCATGATATCGACTTCCAGCTCGTGGTTGTCCCAGCGCAGGAAGGTGCGTTCCAGGACGTCCACCTTCCATCCCAGCTCCCGGGTGAAGGTGTCGTGGATGACGATGTAGGCGGCGTCCTCGAGATCGCCCCCGATCACATCGCTCAGGGCGCCGACCTGGCGGGTCACCTGTTCCATCAGCCGCTCCAGTCGGGCGATGCGTTCTTCCGCCTGGGCCTGGGCTTCGGCCAGGCGGGCGAGGGCCTCTTCCAGGCGGCGCTGACCCTCCTCCACGCGGGTGAGGCGTTCTTCGGTGCGGGCTTGGGCTTCTTCGAGGCGGGCCACGCGTTCTTCGGTGCGGGCCTGGGCCTCGGCCAGGCGGGCGAGGGCCTCTTCCACGCGGGCGAGGCGTTCTTCGGTGCGGATTTGGGCTTCTTCGAGGCGGGCCACGCGTTCTTCGGTGCGGGCCTGGGCCTCGGCCAGGCGGGCGAGGGCTTCTTCCAGGCGGCGCTGGCTCTCCTCCACGCGAGCGAGGCGCTCTTCGGTGCGGATTTGGGCTTCTTCGAGGCGGGCCACGCGTTCTTCGGTGCGGGCCTGGGCCTCGGCCAGGCGGACGACGGCTTCTTCCAGACGGGCGTGGGCCTCGATCAGACGGGTGAGGGCCTCTTCCATTCGCGCATGGGCCACCGTCAGGCGCGCCAGGCCCTCTTCCACAGATCCGTAGCCCTTGGTCAGCTGGTTGACCTCCGTCTGCAGCCCACCCAGGCTTCCTTCCAGCCACCGGCGCAAGTCCGCGATCCCCTGGTCCCCGCGGGCCGCCAGGTGATCCAGGGCCTTGAGGAGGGTGTCCACGGCCGCTTCGTCAAACACCCTGCGGAGGATGGCGCGCAGCGTGTCCTGCTCTTCCCGGGAGAGCGCTTGCATAGGGATTCCCTCAGTGAAGGGACCTCTTTATCAGTTTAACACATCTTGAGCCGGATGGTGCGATGCGGCGAGGGCTTCGGCCGCGCGGATCCGCTTCCCCAGCGCCGGGTGGGTGTAGAAGATCCATTCCACCCAGGGCTCCGGATCCAGCTCCGCCAGGTTCTGCTCGCCCAGCTTCCGCAAGGCCGTTGCCAGCGCCATCGGTCGTCCGCACAGGCGGATGGCCTCTCGATCCGCCTCCCATTCCCGCCAGCGCGACCACGCGTTCACCGGGATCATCCCGATCAACCGGAACAGGAGAGCGCCGATGGCCAGCGCGGGCAGGCTGGATGGGTGATCCAGGCCGGGGAGGCCCAGGGCCCGGACCCCCAGGGGCAGCCCTTGCGCTCCGATGAAGAACCCGGCCAGGCTGATGAGGCTCTCCAGGGCCAGGCCCAGGGGGATATCCCGATGCAGATGATGGGCCAGCTCGTGGGCCAGGATCGCCTCGATTTCGTCGGGGGTGTAGCGCGAAAGCAGCGTGTCCCCGATCACGATCCGTCGGGTGGGCCCCAGCCCCATCAGCCCGGCGTTGGCCGCCCGGGTCCGCCGGCTCATGTCGATCACATAGGCGCCCCGCACCCGGATGCCGGCCCGCTGGGCCAGACGGGCCAGCCGCCCGGCGAGCTCGGGATCCTGGAGGGGCTGGAACCGGTAGAACAGGGGGGCGAGGAGCACGGGGGCGAGCTGGGCCAGCACAACGGTGAAGCCGATCCAGGCGGCTCCTACGGGAAGCCACCAGGTGTGGGGCCAGCGTCGGAAGGCGAGGTAGAGCCCGCCGATCAGAGGCAGGCCGATGGCGGCGCTGATCCCTCCGGCCTTGAGGTAATCGAGGAGCCACGCGGCGCGCGTCTGGGTGGAGAGGCCGAAACGGTGGGGGAGGAGGAACCCGCCGTAGAAATCGATGGGGAAGGAGAGCAAGGCCCATCCCCCTCCGAACAGGAAGGCCATCCCCATCGCGTCCAACGGGGGCGGGAGGCGGCGGGCCAGGGCCTCGCCGAGGCCGAGGGCCAGGCCGCTTCCCAGCCAGGCCATGGCGTAGGCGGCGAACAGGGCGATCTCCGCCGCCCACAGGCGACGGCGCAGCCGGGCGTAACGCCGGGCCTGCTCCTCCCGGTCCATCGCGTGCTCCCCGGATCAGCGCTCCGGCTTCAGGATGACCACGGTGCCCGGATAGAGGGAGCGGAAGCGCTCGGCGTCGGCCTCGGAGCCGGCCACTCCGGCTCCGTAATGCATGGGGATGGCGACCTTCGGCTGGATGGCTGCGGCGGCCTGGGCGGCCTCCTCCGCCGTCATCACGTAAGTCCCGCTGACGGGGAGCAGGGCGATATCGCAGCGGATCTCCTTCATCTCGGGGATGAAGTCTGTGTCCCCGGCGAAGTAGAGGCGCTCCCCTTCGATAGTGAGGATGAAGCCCAGCCCGCCGGCCTCCCGGGGGTGGAATCGTTTGTTGATGTTGTAGGCCGGCACCGCTTCGATCTCCACGCCCTTCACGGAGAGGCGCTCGCCGGGGCGCATGGCCTGGGCGCCTTTGATTTTGGCGGCCGCTGCCGGGCTGCCGATGATCACGGTGTCCGGCTGGCGGAGCCGGTTGATATCCTCCGGAGAGCAATGATCGAAGTGCTCGTGGCTGATCAGGATGAGATCCGCTTTCGGCGCGTCCGCAGGGACCTGCCAGGGATCCAAATAGATCACCGGCGGTCCATCGATGCGGAAGGCGTCATGACCCAGCCAGTGGATCCGGCTCAACAGGCGAGGGCGCGTTTCCATGAGGAACCTCCCTCTGATGCTTGGGGACCGTCCATCGAGCCGCCGAATGGTTCATGGCAAACTATAGAGCCAGTCAGGCAGGAAAAGCAAACCGGGGCCGCTTATCGTCTCGCGCGATACAGGGTGCAGAGGCCCAGGTTCTCACCCGGTTCCATCTCCTGCTCCACGAATGCCTCGATCCGCGCTGGGCGCAGGTTCCATTCCCAGCGCCAATAGCACACCCAGCGGATGCGCCCCTCCCGGATGGCCTGCATGGTCTCCTCCTGGCCGGCCCGGCCGAAGGAGGTGGCCGTGGGGATGTCAAAGGGCGTTGGGTTGCGCAATCCGGTCTGCAGATAATAGAACCCGGCGGTGGGGAAAAGCAGGAACACAGAGGGCTCGGGAGCCCGTTCGCGCAATCGTGCGCTCTCTTCCATGATCTGCGCTTGCAGGGCAGGGGCGATCAGGACGCCCCCGAAATGGGGAAGGGAAGAGATCGTCAGACGGCCCTGGAGGAGGCGCAACGGCGGGATCATCAACGCCACGATCAGGCCCAGGATGAGCAGCGCGCCGATCCCGCGTTCGAGGACGATTTTCCACGGGCGGATCGACCATGCGCTCCATCCGCTGATCATTACTGTCAGCAAAGCCGGGACGGCATAAATGAGGTGCGCATAATCGGCCCGGGGAAAGATGCCCAGGAAAGCGGCCGCTGCAAAGAGGCCCGATGCGATCCATGGGGCGCGCCCGGATGAGGGCGGAACCAGGAAGCCGCCGATCCAGAAGAAACCGGCCAGGAAAGGCAGGAGGAATGAAAAGGATCTCAGGGCCCACAGCCCCTGTTCCAGGGTGGAATGGGGGGAAAGGGCTTGCAGACTGCGAAGGATTCCTGCAAGCCCTTCCGTATAAGGGATCCCGGAGAGGCGCAGGTAAGTGGTCTTGTTGAGCGCGCCGTAATCCATGAACTTCGGCCCCCCGCCGCTCAGCCAGACCGGCAGGAACGTCAGCGCGAGCGTCCCCAGAAAGGCGAGCCCGAGGGAGCTGCTCTCGATCCACAGCCGGCGGAGGGGAGGGCGTTCTTCCCCGCGCCGGATCAGGAAGCTCCCCAGGATCGCCAGAAACGCGTAGCCGCCGATGTTCTGTTTGGCGGCGAAACTCAGCCCGGCGGCTGCTCCCGCCCAGGCGAGGAGGCGCCGGCGGGCCTGCGCGTCACTGGCTCCCAGCGCGGCGGTGGTGGCATCGAAAGCGGCCATCAGGAAAGCGTTGGCCAGAGATTGATAGGGCGCGTGGGGCGCAGGGGGTGCCAGCAGCAGGTTCGCCCCGAGGAACAGCATACAAGCTCCTGGGCCCGCCCCCATCCGCTCCAGGATACGCATCCCGAAGAGCAGCGCGGCCGTGTAGCCGGCGGCCACCATCGCCTTCACCGCGAGGATCTCCACACCGATCAGGGAGATCAAGGGCGCGGTGAAAGCCACAGCGAGAGGGCCGGCCCCGTAGAATACGTCCCGGTAAAGCACCTCCCCCTCATGGACCCGCCGCATCACCTGCAGGAACCACGCCTCATCCCCCCGGTTGATCCCCGCCGCCATGTTCAGATACAGGCTGATCAGGAAGAGCCCGACCGTTAGAGCCGCTCTTTTCATCTCTGGTCCCCGCGGAACAGCTGAAAGGGCAGAAGCGATCGCCAGAGGGGCGCCTGTTCCAGGAGTCGCTCCAGGCGACCTCCCCAGGGGTGGTTCGACAGGAATGGGGGGAAGAAGCCGTAGCGGGCGATGGCGGTCAGCCGTAGCCCGGCCGGCTCCATCGCCTTCGAAATCACGGAAGGGCGCATGTTTAGGATCCCCCGCTCTGCCGCCCACGACATCCCCGGTGTGATCAGGATCTGAAGATAGTAAAGGGGGTTGAGGGGGTTGGGCTCCAGGAAAACCACCCGCCCTCCCGGTCGCAGAAGCCGAGCCATAGACGCAAAGGCCTGGCGCAGGTCCGCCAGATGATGCAGGACGAAGAATCCTACCAGCGCGTCATAGCGTCCGTGCAGCTCGGGAGGACAGCGGTGGATGTCTGCGCAGTAGACCGGGATGCGGTATCGTCCGCCGTCGAATTCCTGCATCCGTTCGATCAGGAAGGGGGAGAGCTCCAGCCCCTCCACCCGGAGGCCGCGCTCGGCCAGCAGGAAGGCATGACGGCCCATCCCGCATCCCACATCCAGGATTCGCTCCCCCGGCCGGAGATCGCCGAAGCGGATGACCTCATCCACCTGACGGATCACGTAGGGTGTCCGCTCCGGCCACATCGTGCGCTTGATGCGACGTCCGAAATATTCCCGCTGGAGCTGGTTATGGATCTCGATGCGCTCCGACATCGGCGCGCTTCGCTCCTCCAGAGAGATGGGTGCGCGGTTCTGGAAAGGCGAACGCGTCGGAGAGGCCAAGGAAGCGGGCTGGGTTACGTTTCAGCGCCCAGGCGGTGCGGAGGATGCGCCAGGCGAGCTGACAGCGCATGCCAGTCGTGTAGGCGGAGCGGCCGATTGGGCGCGGGGAGCGGTGGATCGGAACGACCAGCGCGGGGAAGCCCGCACAGGCGATCAGCGTGGGCAAATGCGGCTCGGGCGCATCCCAGCGTCGCAGGGCCTCCGCCACCTGGCCTTCCATGAGGCAGAAGGTCCCCGCATCCACCGGAGCCCCGCAGATCCAGTGGAGGGCCCGCTTGAAGAGCCACGAGGTCAGCATCCGATCCAGCCGCTCGTATCGCCCGCGTCGTCCGGCGAAGACCACAAGGGCCCGGCCCTGCGCTTCCTCCATCGCCTTTCGGAGAAGCGGGATGGCTTCCGGCGGGTCCTGCAGGTCCGCATCCATCACGACCACATAACGCCCCCGGGTTTCGTGCAGGCCAAGCCAGATGGCCCGGTGCTGCCCGACGTTCCGAGGGAGATCCAGGATCCGGATCCGGGGATCCCGGGCAGCGAGCTCCCGCAGCACCCTTAGGGAGCCCTCGGGACAGGCATCGTGGACGGCGATCAGTTCCCAGGACCAGCCCACCCCGTCCAGGACGGATTGCAGGCGTGCATACAGGGGGTAGAGGGTTTCCCGGTTTCGGAAGACCGGAATGACCAAGCTGATCTCAGGTCGGATCTCCATGGCGCTGCATCCATTCCAGGGTCCTTCGCAGGCCGGCGGGCAGATCCCACCGGGGTGACCATTGCAGACGGCGTTGGGCCTTCCGGATATCCGCAACCCAGCAGGAGGTGTCTGGCGGGCTGGGAGGATGGGCGCCGATCCGCAGGCGAAGGGATCGGCCGGTGATAAATTCCACCCATGCGGCCACCTCCTCGTTGGTCCACTGGATGCCGGTGCCGATGTTGAAGGCTTCCCCCGGCCGGACCGATCGCGTGGCGGCGCGCAGGCATGCCTCCGCCACGTCCTCGACGAAGACGAAATCATGCCGGTAACCGGACGCGGTCAGGCGGACCTCCTCCCCGGTGAGGGCTGCGCGGAGCAGCGTGGGGATGAGCTGCTCCGGAGGCTCGCCGGGCCCATAGACGTAAAATGGGCGAAGGATAACCGCGGGCAGTCCGAAGGCCCGGGCGTAAAAAGCCACCAGCAGGCTGGCTGTGGCCTTCGCAACCCCCCGGTCAGTTGTCGGGCGCAAGGGATCCCGCTCACGGATCGCCCGGGGATACGGGCCGTATTCCAGGGAGCTTCCGATGTGGATCAAGCGGGCGATCCCCACATCCCGCGCCGCCTCCAGCACGTGCGCGGTGCCCATGAGACTGGACCGCAGGAGCTCCAGGCGTTCCTCCGGCGTGCGTGGGTGCCCGCGCCGGACGGCGAGATGGAAAATCCAGCGGGGGCGCACGTTCGTTACCACCTCCCGCACCTCTCCCGCATCCAGGAGGTCCCCGCGGTGGATCGAAACCTGATCCATCATCCCGGCCAGGCGCCTGAGATCGGTGCCCGGTCGGACGATGAGGTGGACCCGCGCGCCGGCCTCCAGCAGGCGGCGCGTCAGGTGGGAGCCGATGAAGCCAGCCCCACCGGTGATCAGGATAGGCGCGCCCTGGAGATCGGCCATAAACTCACCATCCGATTGCGGTTTGAAAAGAAAGCGTCCGCTTCCTCGATGGCGCGCAGAAGCTCCTGATGCATAGCCTCCCGTGCCGGAAGCGGTTGCCGGAAAGCCTCCCGCAGCGCCTCCAGGATCCGTGGGATCTCCATCCGTGGATCCCGGCCCACGATATCCCGCAAGAAGGAACGCCGCAGGAACGAGAATGAACACCCCAGTCGGGCCATCTCCGCGATCAACAGGCGACAGGGGATGGGAAAACCGCGATCCGGAAGAGTGAGCCCCGCGAAGCCGAAGGGGATGGGGAAGGCGGACCGGACCCGCCCCACAATTCCATCTGGGATCGCCCGGAACGGGTTGGGGGTTCTTCGCTCGATGGCCAGATCGTGCAGCCCCAGGTAAGCCCGGGTGAGGGGGAGTTGAGCCAGGCGCTCGCAAATGGCCACTGCCTCTCGCGTTTCGATCAGGATCCCGACCCCACATCGCCCCTTCGCCCACTCCAGGACACGCTCCACTTCCTCCACAGAGCGAACCATGGGGAGCAGGATCTCATCAGCACCGGCCTGCACAGCAGCCTCGATTTCCTTTTGGGTCCAAGGGCCGAAGGCGTTGATCCGGCACAGGACACGGGCAGCCGTGCAGGCACGAACCCGTCGCAGGTCCTCCAGGGTGTCGTGGTTGATCTGGGTGTCGAATCCAGCTTGACGCTCCGCTTTGCCGATATATTCCCAGTCCACCACCGCTCCTGCTGCTCCACCCTCTACAGCGGCGCGGATTAGATCAACATCGGTAGAGAACAGGAAAAGAGCGAAGTCCGTCATTCTGGATCAGGGTGTCGAAGGTCCTATATCGAACATCGGGCAGCGTAGCATCTTAGCACGCCTTGCGTGCCAAGGCCAACAGGGTGGATCCCCAGGGCCAAGGGATGTGGCGGCCAATTCCGATCTCGAGACGGAGGAGATGGGAAAGCATGCTGTTGAGGAGCGAAGGGGGGCGTTCCTCGATTTCCTGCAGCGAAGGGCGGAAGCGCCCCAGCCATCGGGTAAGGGCGATTAGAGGAAAGAGAAGGAACATATAAAAGCGCAGATCCACGATGCAGAATCCCGCTTCTTGGAGACGCTGGCGGAGCAACGCTCGGGTGTAACGGCGGCGGTGGCCGGCAGCCTCGTCCCGAGCGCTCCAGAGGCCAGGCACGGCAGGCACGGCGAGGATCAGCCATCCCCCCGGGGTTAGAACCCGCCACGCCTCCTGCAAAGCCTGCCGATCGTCCAGATGCTCCAATACGTCCAGACATAAGATGAGAGACACGCTCGCTGCCCGGAACGGAAGGCGCTCCGCGTCTCCCTGCACGCCGGAGAGGGTGGGATGGTAGGCGCGAAGCCGGGCCAGGGCTGGAGCCAGCGAATCGAGGCCAATTGAGCGGACTCCCTTTGAGGCCAACCAACGGACCATCCATCCGGTTCCGCAACCAATATCCAAAGCCCTCTCGCTGTGGGAAAGAGCAATGCGAGTCAGCCAGCTTTCAATATAAGCCTGGCGCCCGCGAAACCAGAAGTGCCACTCCTCCATACGCGCGATGCGTTCCAGGCGCTCGGGGCTGAACGAGTGGGTAGCACCTTCCACTGGTTAGCGTCTCTCCTGCGAGATCAACAGGATGTTTGGGTGAGGCGAGCGATCAGGCGCTCCAGCCGGCGGAGGAGGCGGCGGGCGCCGGCCTCCACGGCGGGGGACAGCCCCTCTCCGAACCCGAAGTCCGCCCCGATGATCCCATAGAGGATCACCCGTCGGGGGGACGGCCCCAGCGTCCGGGCCAGGGCGATGGCTTCCACCAGATCCAACCCGTGGGTGGAGAACCCGCGTGGACGGAGATCCGTCCGGAGGCGCTCCTCTCGGATCCGAAGGAGTGTTCCGGGCGGCGCATCGGCCTCCACCGCGTCCACAATCCAGGCGATCTCCGCCCCCTCCCATGCCTCGGCCAGCCTCATCGGGTCCGGGAGCTCCATCCGGATGGCCCGGAGATCCGGCCAGCTCCTTCCTCGAAGCTGAGCGGCCACCCACGGGCCGACCCCATCATCCCTTCGCATCGGATTCCCGAGGCCGATGAGCACCCAACGGGGACCCGCGTTCATTCCTCCACAAGCTCCAGCCGCAGGAAGTGCGTGGCGCAGGAGATGCAGGGATCGTAGTTCCGGATGGCCTGCTCGCAGCGCCATGTGAGCGCATCCCGGGGCAGGGAGAGCAGCTGCGGCACCAGTTTGCGCAGATCGTCCTCGATGCGGCGCTGGTTCTGGGAGGTGGGCGGGATGATCCGCGCTTCCTCGATGAGGCCCTCCGCGTTGACCCGATAGCGGTGATACAGAAGCCCCCGTGGAGCCTCGCTGGCCCCAAAGCCGGTCCCCGCCCGGACCTCGAAGGGCTCAAAGGGGCGATCCGGCGGCTCATAACGGTCGATGAGGCGCAGGGCCTCCTCGCAGGCGTGGATGACCTCGATGCCGCGGACGAGAAGGCTGCGGAAGGGGTTGCGCACCGGTGGCGTCAGACCGATGGATACCGCCACCTCCCGGGCCAGGGGGGAGAGCTGGGAGAAGTTCAGGTTGAACCGGGCCAGGGGGCCGACCATATAGCTGCCGCGCCCCCGGATCACCGCGTGCAGGGCGTTGCTGTAGGGCACGTGGATCTCCTCGATGATCTCCTCAAAGGCGGAGACCGGGGCCAGCAACCCGTGGCTGAAACGAACCTGACCCTCCAGGATGGCGTATTCCTCGGGATGATAAAGGGCCACGAACTCGTAATCCTCCTCGAACTCCGGGAACTCCAGACCGGCCATCCAGCGGAGGGCTTCGATCATGAGATCGCGAGCGCGGGCAAGCTCCTCTTTGTGTTCCAGGAGGGCGCGGCGCGATGGGACGGAATAGAATCCCCCGACGCGGACGTTGATGGGGTGAACCTCGCGGCCGCCGATGCGGGCCATCAGGGCGTTCCCCGCCTTCTTGATCTGAAGCCCCTTCTGCACCCAATCCGGATGATCCCGGGCCATGTGGAGGGCGCTCTCATAACCCAGGAAGTCCGGCAGGTGCAGCAGAAACATGTGGAGGGCATGGCTTTCGATCCATTCCCCGTAGTAAAGCAGCAACCGCAAGTCCCGGAGGGGGCCTCCCACGGACAGGCCGAGGAGGCTTTCCAGGGCGTTGCACGCGCTCATCTGGTAGGCCACGGGGCAGATCCCACAGATCCGCGCCGTGATGTCCGGCGCCTCCTCCAGGCGGCGGCCTCGCAGGAAGGCCTCGAAGAACCGCGGGGGCTCATAGATCTCCAGGCGGAGCTCACGCACCTGTCCGTTATGAACCCGCAGGTGCAGGGCGCCTTCCCCTTCCACCCGCGCCAGGGCCTCAACCCGAACGGTCAGCTTCCGCGATCCCGGCATAGCGCTCTCCTGCCTCCTTGAAGGCGGGTGCATAGGCGTTGAACGTGCGGAGCAGCCGCACCAGGTCCGGCGCGGCCAGCCCGCGCGCGAGCAACCAGTCCCCCAGGCTGTGCGGGTTGGGGGTCTCCATCGGACCGAAGCATCCATAGCAGCCGCGGCGATACGCTGGGCACAGGGCCCCGCAGCCGGCCTGGGTGATCGGGCCCAGGCAAGGGGTGCCCTGGGCGACCATCACGCAAACCGTCCCGCGGCGCTTGCATTCGACGCACACGCTGTAGTTCGGGATTTGGGGCCGTCGTCCGTTCAGGAAAGCGCTGATCAGCTCCAGCAGGGGGCCTTTCCCGATCGGGCAGCCCCGCAGCTCGAAATCCACCGGCACGTAGGCGGAGGCGGGCAGGGATTTCTCCAGGGTGCGGATGTATTCCGGTCGGGCGTAGACCTGCTCCATGAACTCTCGCACATCGGCGAAATTGCGCAGGGCCTGGATCCCACCGGCGGTGGCGCAGGCCCCGATGGTCACCAGGAAGCGGCTCTGGCGCCGGATCTCCCGGATCTGTTCCACCTGCTCCGGGGTGGAGATGCTTCCCTCCACCAGGGAGAGGTCGTAGGGCCCGCGCACGACCGCCCGGGAGGCTTCCAGGAAGTATGCGATCTCCAGCTCATCCGCCAGGGTGAGCAGCTCATCCTCGCAGTCCAGGAGGGTCAGCTGGCAGCCATCGCAGGAGGCGAACTTCCAGACCGCCAGCTTGGGCTTGCGACGACGCGCCATCGCGTCCTCCTTCCCGGTTTTGGATCGAAACGAACGCGAGCCCTTACAGCTCCCGCACCTCCAGGAGCGGGCGGACGCGGCCCAGGGGGAACACCGGGCCGTCCCGACAGATGAAGACGGGGCCGAACTGGCAGTGGCCGCAGAACCCCACGGCGCACTTCATGTTCCGCTCCAGGGACAGGAAGATGCGCTCCGGGGGCACCTTGCGATCCTCCAGCTCGCGGGCCGCCACACGCATCATGACCTCGGGGCCGCACATCAGAATGAACGCCTTCCGGAAATCCAGCAACCGCTCGGCCAGAGGGAGCAGCGTGGTGACCACCCCGATGTGCCCCCGCCAGGCTTCGTCCCCGCGGTCCACCGTCACGAAGACCTGCAGATCCAGCCGCCCCCGCCAGCGTTCCAGCTCCGCCGGATACAGCAGGTCAGCGGGCGTGCGGGCTCCATAGAGGAGCACCACCTGCTCGTATTCGGAGCGATGAGCCAGGATGTGCTGGAGGGCGGGACGCAGGGGTGCCAGCCCGATGCCCCCGGCGAGGATCAGGATGTCGTGTCCCCTGGCCTCCTCAAGGGGCCAGCCCTTCCCGAAGGGACCCCGCACGCCCACCACGTCGCCTTTCCGGAGCCGAGCCAGGGCCCGCGTGACGGATCCGACCGCCCGCACCGTGTGCTCCAGGTCTCCGCTGCGGGGATGGACCCCGCTGATGGAGATCGGGACCTCGCCGATGCCGAACAGGTAGAGCATGTTGAACTGGCCGGGCTGGAAAGCCGGTGGGCGGCCCTCCGGAGGGCGCAGGCGCAGCGTCACCGTATCCCCGGTCTCCCGGCGGATCCCGGTGACCGGATAGGGGGCGGGGAGGAAGCGTTCCAGCGTCGGCGCCGATGGGTGGGTGGTAGAAGAGATCATGGCGTCCTCCGCTCCGGCGGGGCATAGAGATCCAGCAGCTGCAGGCGGGTCGCTTTCAAGCGGCCGGCGACCACGGCGAGCAGGCGGCTCAGGATCCAGGCGGCGAGGGCGCAGTCCTGGCTCATCCGGGCCCGGAGGGCGGCGGCGTCCAGGACCACGGCGGTGGTTTCGGCGAGGGCGCGGGCGTCGAACTCCCAGCGGTAAGGCGGGAGCGCCCACGACCAGCCGACCACTTCCCCCGCGCTCACGGTTTGCAGGCGCAGGGTTCCCCGCTCGGGCACGAACATCTCGATGGCCACCAGGCCATCCACGATGAGGAAGAAGGCATCGGCGGCACGTCCCTCCCGCAGCAGCAGCGCGTCCGGCGGGTAGGTCTGCAGCCGCGCCATCTCCGCCAGGACCTCTTTCCAGGCCTCCTCCATGTCGTGGGTGAAGGGATGCTGGCGCAGGGCTTCCAGGATCGCCGCTTTGGACATCGGATCACCTCCTCTCCGCCTCGAGGGTGGCGCCGTCGGTCCTGCGGATGGCGGCCACCTCTTCGGTCAGATCGATCCCTACCGGGCACCAGGTGATGCAGCGCCCACAGCCGACACATCCCGAGGTCCCGAACTGCTCCCACCAGGAGGCCAGCTTGTGGGTCAGCCACTGGCGGTAACGGGCCTTCGCGCTCTGGCGGATGGGGCGGCCGGCGGTGTAGGTGAACTCTGTGGTGAAGCACGAATCCCAGCGGCGCACCCGCTCGGCCCGGGTGCCGGTGAGATCGCTGATGTCCTCCACAGTGAAGCAGAAGCAGGTGGGACAGACCATGGTGCAGTTCCCACAGGTGAGGCAGCGCTGGGCCACCTCCTCCCAGCGGGGATGCTCCAGGTTGCGGTAGAGCAAGGCGGGCAGGTCGGTGGTGTCCATCTGCCGGCCCATGGCGCGGGCGGTGGCGGCGAGTTGCGCCTCCACCGCGGCCCGGTCGGCCTCGGTGGCGGGGGCGCAGGGGATGCCGGCCATCAACGCCGCGCCCCGCTCCGTCCCGATCTCGACGATGAAGGCCTCCGCCAGCTCCGTGAGGATGAGGTCCGCGCCCGGTGGGGCCTTGGGCCCGGTGCCCATGGAGGCGCAGAAGCACGTGCCGCCGGCGACGGCGCACTGCACTGCGATCAGGAAAACTCCCTCCCGGCGGGCCTGATACGCCGGGTCCACATACGGCCCGCTCATGAACACCCGATCCAGGATCGCGATGGCGTGAAGCTCGCAAGCCCGGACCCCCAGGAACGCATAGCGGGGCGCAGGATCCGAGGGGGCGATCCACTCGAACCCCGCGCCGTTGCGGCGAGCCCGGCCCAGGGAGAGGACCGGGGGATGCAGGAAGCGCTTCCAGGAATAGGGCCCCACCGCATAGCCGAAGAAGGAAGAATCCTCCCGACGCTTCAGACGATAGCGTCCGCCGTCCTGCTCATCCGTCCATCCGATGGGGAGATCCGAGATCTGGTGGATCTCATCGTAAACGATGGCCCCTTCCCGGATGCAAGGGCCGATGACGGTGTAGCCCTGCTGGCGGAGCGCATCGATCAGGTCCTGCAATCGGGCTTTCTCCATCCGCCACATCGAGCTCGGAGTGGGGATCGGGGCTTCAGGGTCTGCCATGGCGCTCTCCTCCCTGGAAACCAAAGGCTGGGCGGAAGTCCGGGCGCTCCCTTACTATGATGCGCTTTCCCGCCCGGGGAAGCCAGTGAGAAAGCACAGGACAAATTGTGATTTTGTTCACAATCCGTAGGCTTCTGCTTAACAGATCCGGGGGAGGGGTTCGCCGGCGGGCATGCTGACCACCCGGAAGCCGCCCACCCGGGTCCGCAGCAGGACCAGGTGGCGGGGGTCCTCCACGACCTCTCCGATCACGGTGGCTTCCTGGCCCAGGGGGTGGGAGCGCATGGCCTCCAGCACCCGCTCCGCGTCCTCCCGGGCGACGATGGCCACCAGCTTCCCTTCGTTGGCCACGTGGAGGGGATCCAGGCCCAGCAACTCGCAGGCGCCCTTTACTTCATCCTGGATCGGGATGCGCGCTTCGTCCAGCTGGATGCCCACGCGGGAGCTCATGGCGATCTCGTTGAGGGCGCTGGCCAGGCCGCCGCGGGTGGCGTCGCGCATGCAGCGGATGCGGGGGCTGGCGCGGAGCATGGCGGCCACCAGGGTGTGAAGCGGTGCGGTGTCGGATCGGATGGGCTGTTCGAACTCGATTTGCTCCCGGGCCAGCATCACCGCGATGCCGTGGGCGGCGATGGGGCCGTTCAGGAGCACCACGTCCCCGGGCCGGGCCTGGTCTGCGGAGAGCGTCCCCTCGTATTCCACGACGCCGAGGCCGGTGGTGGTGATGAAGATCTTGTCCGCCTTCCCCCGGTTGACCACCTTGGTGTCGCCGGTGACGATGGGGACGCCGGCCTCCGCGGCGGCCTGGCGCATGGAGTCCACGATCTGACACAGGGTCTCGATGGGCAGGCCCTCCTCCAGGATGAAGGCGGCGCTGAGGAACAGGGGGCGCGCCCCGCTCACCGCCAGATCGTTGATGGTCCCGTTGACCGCCAGCCGGCCGATGTCGCCCCCGGGGAACACGATGGGGTCCACGACGAAGGCGTCGGTGGTGAAGGCCAGCCGCAGCCCGTCGACCGTCATGACGGCGGCGTCGTTGAGCACGCGCATATCCGGCGGCAGGAGGAGGGGGCGGAACACCTTCTCGATCAACTCGTGCATCAACCGGCCTCCGCTCCCATGGCCCAGCAACACCGTGCGGTAAGACAGGGGTGGGATGGGGCAGGCGCCCAGGCTTTCCGCGCGCATGGTCTCACGCTCCATGAAACCGGGGTTCTCGCTTCTCGAAGAACGCCGAGAGGCCCTCGGCGAAGTCCGGCGTCTCCGCGATCTCCACCAGGTGTCGCAGCTCCTTGGCCATATGGCTGTCCAGCCGGTCGATGCCCAGGGCTTCGTTGATGAGGGCCTTGGTGATGGCCCAGGCCCGGGTGGGCCCGCGGGCCAGCCGCTGGGCGATGGCCTCCACCTCCTGATCGAACGTCTCGAAGGGGAAGATGCCGTTGATCAGGCCCCAGGCCAGGGCCTCCTGGGCGGTGAGGCGCGGGTTGAGGAAGACCATCTCCATCGTCCGCCGCAGGCCGATGAGGCGGGGGAGGAGGAAGGTGGTGCTCTCCGCCCCCGTGAGGCTGGTTTTGGAGTAGGCCCATTCGAAGGCGGCGCGATCGGAGGCGAAGACCAGATCACAGGCCATGGCCAGGCCCAGGCCGCCCGCTGCCGCCACCCCTTTGACGGCGGCGATGAAGGGCTTGGGCGCGCGGCGGATCTCGGAGATGGTGCTGTGCAGATACTCCAGGATCTCCTTGAAGCTCCGTCCGTATCCACCCTCCACCGGCCGGGCCTCGGGTTGCAGGTAGGAGAAATCCTCCGGATGCTCCCGCTCCCGGACGTATTTCAGGTCCGCCCCGCTGCAAAAGGCCCGATCCGTCCCGGCCAGGATGACGCAGCGGATCGCGGGGTCGCGGGCGAGCTGCAGGGCCGCCTTCCGCAGGTCCCGCGCCATCGCCACGTCCAGGGCGTTGAACCGCTCCGGACGGTCCATCTGGATGATCCCGATCGCATCTTTCCGTTGTATCCGAATGTGATAGAGTTCGACGACAACGGGTTCCATCGGGCGCTCCCCGGGTTCTCGGAGATACATGCAGGGCCTTCCCCAAGCCCAGATCTCTTCCTTGCCCATCGTCCACAGGGAGATCAAAATCCGTGCGGATCCGATTCAGGATGATACTACAGGAAAACCAGGCCGAGCAGTGAGGAAGCCGGTGGATCAGGACGCCCGCAGGGCGACGCGATGCGGCCAGGCAATTCCCCTGGGAAGGGAGGGTAACGGGCGCGCTGCGATCCTCGTGAAGCGGTTTGCCGCGTGGGAGGCACCTTCATTGGAGATGGCGGTGCGTCAGCCAATGCAACGTGTGCTCCGGGAGGCCGGGATGTGGATGAGGAAGCGGAGCGCAGCGGAACAACCCGGCTTCTGGAGGTTACATCCAGCGCTTCATGCTTTCACAGAAGTCCTTTGAGTCAGGATCAAATGAACAACGGGAAGAGCCCTCAACTCCAATTTGGATAGATCGATGATCTTGCTGGCCTCCTCAATCTCAATCCCTATAACACGATTGTGCTCGTCAAAGTCCAGCACAATCCCTGGGGCGATCTCCTCTGATTCAGTACTTACTCCTTCAATCAATTTGATATACAACATGTCGGTCTCAGGGTGATATTCGAAAATCATTGTCTTCTCCCCATTAAGGCCTGAAGCGGCGGTCGAAAAAAGCGTTATGCACGGTCTCCCCATCCGGTTCTGTCACGACTCGAAGGTACTTGTCTACCTCGGCCACATACCCCCAATAACGGATACGCCCGTTGGGCTGCACTTCGGTACGAATAGGATTCTTTAGAACGTGCTCAATCCATTCCATCTTAAGGTAAGGCCGACGAACCATGACACTTGTTCTGAAGTAAGCCGTCGTTTTCATCTATCACGATCTGGATGTAGTATAGCTGCCTAACGATGGATGGTCGGAAATCCGGGATTCCCAGCCAGCTGGAATCTTATAAGGCCTATCCTTGATGCCATACTCAGCAGCCAGATAGGCGTAATGTTGCCGAAGCAATGCGATGATCTCCTCGCGGTTCAAGATTTCACCCCGTGGGGAACACACAGGATATGTGCGACCTGACGGCACTATAGCAGAGGAGAGCCCTCATGTCAAGTCTGTCCCTTCCAGCTCCCTCATTCCCTTAGGCCCTGTGATGTGCCCCCCGTATTCATACCAGATGCGGCAGGCTCCCTCGCTGCTCACCATGCAGGCGCCTACGGGGTTCTCAGGCGTGCACTCTTTGCCGAAGAGCCGGCAATCGTAGGGCGTGGCGATGCCGGCCATGATGTTGCCGCAGAGGCATTCCTGGGTGAGACGGGGCGGGGCGTCGCCCAGCCATTCGGAGAGCCGGATCTCGAAGCGGGCCCGAGCGTCCACCCAGGCGTATTTCCGCCGCAGGCGCAGGTTGCCGTTGGGAACATAGGCGATGCCCCGCCAGACCCCGCTCTCGGTCTCGAAGACCTCCCACAGCAGCCGCTGGGCGTTGCGGTTGCCCTCCGGCGTGACGCAGCGCGGATAGGCGTTGACCACCCGTTTCTCCCCCCGGCGGATCAGCTCCACCAGTTGCACCAGGGCGCTCAGGATGTCCAGGGGCTCGAAGCCGGCCACCACCACCGGGATGCCGTGGCGTTCCACGAAGCGCTCGAAGATCTTCCACCCGGTGATGGTGGCGGCGTGGCCGGCGGCCAGGAAGCCCTGCACCCGGGTCTGGGGCATCTCGGCCACGATCTCCATCACCGGCGGGATGTATTTGTGGGCGGACAAGACGGAGAAGTTCTTCGGGGGGCCGGAGAGGATGACGGCGGCGGTGGCCACCGCGGTGGTCTCAAAGCCGGTGGCGAAGAAAACCACCTCGCGGTCGGTCTCCCGGGCGATCTGCAGCGCCTCCCACGGGCTGTAGATCACCCGGACGTCCGCGCCCTCCGCTTTCGCCTCCGCCAGGGACTTGCGGGTCCCGGGCACCCGAAACATGTCCCCGAAGGTGGCCAGGATCACCCCCTGCTCGGCCAGGTAAACGGCCTCGTCCACCTCCGGCATGTCGGTCACGCACACCGGGCAGCCGGGCCCCATGATCACCCGGAGGTTGGGCGGAAGCAGGCTCCGGAGGCCGAAGCGGGCGATGCTCTGCTCGTGGGTGCCGCAAACGTGCATGATCGAGATGGGCTCCGGCAGATCCCGGCACAGCCGATCCAGGGCCTGCCGGAAGGCCTGCACCCGTTCCGGATCCCGGAACTCCAGCCGTTCGGAAGGCTTCGCGATGCGCGCCCGGATCATGGCCCTTCCTCCACCGAGCGCAGCTCATCCCGGATCTCGGCGCGCAGCAGATCCTCCTCCGTCGTCCGGAGCAGGGCCTCGTAGAAGGCGAGGGTGTTCTCCACCTCCTCCGGAGGGATGCGGCGGATGGCGAAGCCCACATGGACCAGGACGTAGTCCCCCGGCGAGACGGGCTCGTCCACAACGTGGAGCAGCACCGGCTTGCGCACGCCCCAGAAGTCCACCAGGGCCGTCATCTCGTTCACTTCCACCACCTTCCCTGGCACGCCCAGGCACATCATACACCTCCTGTCGGAAACGGATCGGAAGCGCCCTCCAGACGGGCCGCGGCGATCAGGATCTGGCCCAGGCTGATCCCCCCATCGTTGGGCGGGACCTGGCGGTGCAGGAGGACGGTGAAGCCTTCCTCTTCCAGACGTCGGGCGGCCTCTTCGGTCAGATAACGATTCTGGAAGCAGCCGCCGGTCAGCGCCACCCGCG